>Ga0115000_10002509_pt1 | contig 15802 bp, 10 predicted proteins | sample ArcticOcean_MG_C_6_FD_89690 | JGI IMG/M metagenome (GOLD analysis project Ga0115000, IMG submission 89690) | Marine microbial communities from western Arctic Ocean - ArcticOcean_MG_CB8_128 | ecosystem: Environmental > Aquatic > Marine > Oceanic | place: Arctic Ocean: Canada Basin | collected...
AAGAAGAAGAAGAAGAAGAAGAAGAAGAAGAAAAGGACGAAGGCGAACCAGACCAACGAGAGGAGAGAATGGCAGGAGTTTCTACAACAACAACAACATCTCGAGATGCCGCGACTCTGGTGTGCTTGCGAGGCAACTCTTCGAAGGAGAACGCGGCGAGTTTTAGAGTCGTCGTTCTCACAACCGATGGGAAAACGAGTGATGAGATGCGGTGGCGCAAGTACGGACAAAAGTTTGTTAAAGGAAGCAAATATCCTCGTAGTTATTATAAGTGTACTTCTATCTCGAACATGAACATTCAAAAGCACGTGGAAGAAGTGGACGACAACGGGGGACAAAAAATATTGGTGACGTTTCACACGCAATCCCTCGATTTTGCAAAGGATTTGGAGCGGAGAATACCCGGCAGCGCTCTGATAATGCCAACAGATTAACATCGAATATGCAGTAGTTTAATTTAGTATGGTGTAGTAAAGTGGTCACGTGATCAACTTTGATGTGAGAACTATTTTCAACTGACGATGAATTTTTACGAGATTATTACCATCTCGACTTCCCCTCATCGCGCGATGGCGGTGGCCTTCTATCATCCCTTCTGTCATCTCTTCTGTCATCTCTTCTGTCATCCCTTCTGTCACCTACGCCACGACTTGGTGGGCGATCGTCCCTTCGTCTATCGCCTCCCCATCTATCGTCTCCTCGGCTCGGCGGCCTATCGTCGCGATCACCAAATCCTCCTCTTCTAGGTTCGGATCGGTCGGTTCCCCGACTCGGAGGTCTATCGTCATCTCTACCGCCGCCTCTACCCCATCGACTTCCGCCGGAGCGGTCATCTCGGTCGTCTCTGCCGTCACGTCGATCACCTCGGTCGCGAAGATGTGGCGGAACGAATCCACTTCCTCTGTCCGAATCCCCGCCGCCTCTGCTCGACGGTCTTCGCGCTTCCTCAGCTTCACGCTCAGCTTCGGCCTTCTTGCGTTCCAAAGCTTCGGCTTCATCTCTTGCCTCCAATTCCATTTCTTGAAGACGACGTATGTACGCCTTTCTACGCTTGATCTCGCGCTCAGCCTTGCGTTGCTTCTTCTGCTCTTCTAATTTGCGCTCTCGCTCGGCTTGCGCCGCGGCGATTTCATCCGCGCGTCTTAACATGATTGCAGATTTGAACGCAGCTTGAGTCTCCGTCATCTTTTGCAATCTCTTCTTTTCGACAATATCTTGCTCCCACTTTGCTTTTGTTTTCACGGTTATCAACTTTTGCTGTTCGTGGAAAAACTTTTCGTCGTCAACTTTTCGCCCTTCGTACGCTTGCTCAATCAACGGCACCATCTCCTCTCTCTTAGCTCTTTCCAAGTGATCCATGGTTTTGGCGACCTTCAAAAGTTTCTTTTCCATCTGTTGACGTTCAGAAATTTGTTCTTTGATGGCAGTTTCCATCAAAATTCTCTTGTCCAAAGTTTGACCTTCTTCCAACTTGATGGAAATCTTCTTCCCTTTCTTCTTCTCTTGCTCCGCGAGCAACGCCAAGGCCTCTTCCTTTTCTTTTTCCTCCATTTCGGCGCGAATGCGTTTTTCTTCTCGTTGACGAGACTCCACTTCGAGGCGTTTGGCTTCCGCCGCTTCGTGAGCGCGTTGCGCCGCCAATCGTCTTTCCTCTTCTTCCTTCTCTTGCTCCGCGAGTAGACGTTCAGCTTCTTCCTTGCGTCTTTCGATGATAACTTTCCTCGCCAAAGCTCGCTTGTGCTCTTGTTCGACCGCGCTTCGAATCGCTTCCGCGTTTTCTATGCGCTTGCGTTTCATCGAGTCCAAATCAGAAGCCGCCGTCGTAGACGGCGTCAACTCGCGGCAGGCATCGCGAAGTGTCGTCGCAACTCGGACGAGATAATCGTCCACGGACTTTTCCTGGATGTCATCGCCAACAAAAACAATCATCTGTTGTTGGTGATCGATTCGTAAGGAGAGATACCCTGATTTCACGGCTCGAACAAGCGCCAATTCAACTTCGTAATATGGAAGAAATGGGACCAAGCTCTTCGCTCTTTCGAGCTTCAACGTTCGGTACACCTTCGATTGCTGATTGAACATTCGCAAAACCGACAAAGTTTTCAACAACGGAATGAAATCGGAAACTTCGATGGATTTCACGGAGACTTCAGCAGAGAGTTTGAATGTGACAGACTCTAAAGCTTTCAACTTCGACTCGGCTTTTTGGCACAAGTCGAGCGGATGAAAACCGTCTTCCAAGATATTGAACAAATCTCTCACTTCCTCGGCACAGTTATCAACCATTCCCGAGCGCTTGATTTCTTTGATGATCAATTCTCTGGACATGATATTCTTCGCTTCTTGCATACTTTCTAATTGATATCCCAATAACGATCCTAATCTCGAGTCTCGTTCGTGCCTCGCGCCCACATCAATATTTCCTAAGGGCGTTTTCTCGTAAGGCGGAATGCACATGGCGGACAAGACAACCGCAGACGCTAACGACTTCAAATCCTCGTCGGTCAAGTTTTTCAAATACCCTTTCGATAAGTTATACAACTTAATCCACGCGTAAGCGTTGCAGAGGTAGTTTTGCGAAACGAAAAATACCTTGGTCAACGCGGCAAAATAAGACGACATCAACGTCGGTCGAGGCGAGCGCTTCAAGAGAAACATCAACCCGTGAATGTCTTCAACCGATCGAAACGCTTCGTTCCACATTCCCAACTGCGAACTCGCCTCGAGTTGCTGAAATCGAATGTCCAACAAAATATCTTGCGTTTCTCTTGAATTCAATTCCGGTCGATCACGTTGGTCTTTGTATTTCAAAAGATTATTGAGATGCGAGCGCAAGTTTTCGGACAAACGTCTAAATTCCGAGTTTCTCTTGTACTTGACACAAAAGTTGAAAGCTTCGATAGCCACCAACTGATACAACGCTTCCATTTTGTTGTTGTTTCGCAAAACTTCCAAGCAGTTTCTGTACGTTTCCCAAAGGAACTTGAACCACGGCGTTGGCGACTCGACGTTGTCTTCTGCTTCTAACTCCTCTGGCGTCATCGTGTACGCTTTCAACATGACTTGTTCTGGAGTGTGTTCTAACTCTAAATCCGCAACTTGCATCAACTCATCGGTCGAACCACCGGCAGCGACGATTGCGTCTTCCACTTTCTTCGTCGCCAATTCCAGAAACTTCTTCAGGACTTCCTCCAAACTCTGCACATTTACTTGCTGACAGGCTATGCGATATTGAATCAACCCATCTTTGGCCAATCGTCCTTTCTTCAAGTCCACGCATAATTCTACGTATTTAAACATGATTTCCTCCAAAGGTTTCGACCACGTTCGGTGTCTTCGAGACGTGACGACATCGTGCAACGCTTGCAGCGCCGACAAAGGTTGTCCAACGTTAATGAGTTCCTCCTGTTACGTAAGAAAAAGAGATGAAAAATGTGGTGAGTTTTTGTGCTTTTTAACAGCAGCAGGAGCGGCGCGATTGCGTTTTTGAAAGAAGAAGAAATCGTAAAACCTACCGCTCGTTTCAACGCGTTCTCCGGTTTGGAGATGGTTCCCATGTACGGCGCCATTTTAATCGTTTCTAGTGCGAACCCAAACTTTAATCACACGTTTGATCTTCGCGAGATGTGATGCGCTGATGAGGCGGTTTGATTTGATGTGTGCGCGTACGAATTTTGTGGTTTTGTCGTGTTTTTGTTGTGTGTTGAAACGAAAAAAATAATGAAAATAATGAAGGAAGTCGAGAACCAAAAAAGCGAAGACTTTTTTCTCTCTTTTTTTTCGCTCTCTTTTTTTCCCTTTTCCTCAATACTAATCATAAATAACAGAGTAAAGCACACACAGCCGCCGCCGCGCGTTAAATAATAAACTCTTACGAAGTTTTATCATCAAATGGGTCGTTCAGCTTCGGACTTTGCGGATAAGCGAGAGGTGTACTTAAAATATCTCCCGAAATCGTGCACGGACGAGCAACTGAGAGAGCTGTTCGAGCCGCACGGGAAAATAGTTCGCCTTTGGCATTCGCGACATCCAGACACGGACGAGAGTAAAGGGTACGCGTTCTTAACATTCGAGAAGAAAGAGACGGCGAGATACGTGGTGAGAAACTGTAATCAACATCCGTTTAACTATTTAGACGGGAAACACGTGGAGATTTCGCACGCGCAACCTTGGGAACAACACACGGCAAAGACACACGTAGGACTGAAAAATATCGAAGCCAGAGAGAACTCGGTAACCGAAGGAGGAGTGAAGAAGAAACAAGGACACAAGCATAAACTTTCCGCGAAAGCTCGGCAGAGAGCGAAGAAACGGAAGGAGAAAGAAATGGTGGCGGCTGGTAAGACTTGAGTGAGTTTTGATGAAAGCCTTGTTTGCTGTCCTAGTATTCGCTCGCTCCCCGTGTACGACAAACTTTAGTTAGATTCTATAGAACTGCTGTAATCATTATTAAATTAGCACAAAATACTATTATTATTATTATTATCATCATGTGGGTTATCACCGAGGTTTGCTGCTCGCTATATTTTCCTTCTCTTCCTCGTTCGCGCTGTTGATAGTGTTCAAAGGTAACTCAAACTCTTCCCGCTGATATTGAGGGGGAACGGATTCCTTCTCCGCTCTGGCGCGCGAAAGCTCCAGCATAGTTTCCAAGTCATCTTCTCCTGCCCCTGCTGCTGCTACTGACGACGACGACGACGAAGATGATCCATCTACCTCGTCGTTCCTTTCATTCACTTTCAATCTCAACTCATTTTTCCCCCCGGCGTCTTTAAGGAGGCCCCAATACTCCTTATCGCTCTCTCCGCGGTTCTTTCTCGCTGATTCTACTGAACTAAAGTTTACGTACACTGGCGTTTCTAATAACTCTGGATGTTTCTGAAACAAATTTCTCTCCGCGTACCGCAAAGTGTCCAAAACTAAAGGAAGTTTTTGTCTGAACACAATCGCTCTGAGCGGCGCCGCCCATCGGATCCACCACGCGCCGTCCGCCGAGACTTGACAAAACACGTGCAATCCATCCGATCGCCATTCCGCTAAAACTTCGTCTCTCAACAATTTCGTATACCAAATACTCGTTTGCGTTTCGTTGAACTCTTTGGAGACCGATAGCGTTAAATGTCTCGTCAAATCGTTGTGCGTCAAAGTGTATCTTCTCGGTTTCAACAACGAAGTGGGCGAATCGTTCAAGACGGAATCTTCGCAGAAAGATACGGAGACTCGGTCTGGATCAAACTTTAGCGGATCGAATAAAGCGCTCGTTCTGATCGACGATCTGTTCTTCTTCTTCTTCTTCTTTCCTGTTGTCGTCGTTATTGTATTTGTTGTTACACGTGTTTGCGTGTTCTCAAAAAACATCATCCGATGAGGATGATGAGGATGACGACAAGAGAAGGCAGATGAGAGATAAGTGTGAGAGTCGACTTCTCCTCCTCTCCGTCCTCGTCCTCCTTTGCTGTTGTTGAATACAGTGTGTTTATAAAAAGTCGACGACGACCCCGCGATCGCTTTTCTCTGTCGTCGTTGTGATCTTATCGTTGATGATGATTGAAAAGACGACGACGACGACGACGAACACGTCGTCGAGGAGAACAGTCTGTCTGCGATACCGCAAGTGGAGCTCATTTTTGGAACAAACAACAATGCGTTTTTACCACCCAAGAAGATTTTATTCCACTCTCTTTTCTCTCTCTTATCTCTTTACTCTCTACTCTCTACTCTCTCTCTCTCTCTCTCTTACTCTGTGTATCTGTTTACGTCTAGTAGCTCTTTGATGTCGTCGTTTACGTCGTCGTCGTCACCTGTGTGTGTGAACACAGAAGAGACTCACACACCAAGAGACTTGAGAGTTTTGAGGGAAACGAGAGAGAGAGACTTGTGAGAGAGAGAAGAGAAAATCTCTCCAAAACAGACCACCATAAAATGGGTGGAATCTGGATTTCTCTCTCATCTTTGAGAAAAAAAGAATTTTGGATTTCACGCAACACCACACACAAATTTCACCTTCTGTAAAAAGAACAGAGAAACAAACAACAAACAGTTTGAGGAGGAGGAGGATGATGATGAGTTGCAGCAGCAGCGCTTTCAGTAGTCGCTCGTTGTCCATCAACAACCGAAACAGCAGAGGAGGATCGACGAGCACGAGCACCGGGAGAAAGAAACACATTATGATTTTTATGAACTTTTCACCAGAAGAGACGTCACCATCGTCGTCGTCGTCGTCAAAAAGAAGAAAACAAACGAGAGGAGTGATTGCCAAAAGTGCTAGGACGAGCTTTACGCTTCAAAAAACGCAACAACAACACCAACAAAAGAGAGGACACGCGTCTTTGAAAAACGCCGCGGTTGCTATCCCGGGTGTCTTTGGCAAAGTGGAAGCGCCAAGACCGGACGTTGCGATACCGGGGAAAGAGGACCCGTGGACAGATCCAAAGTGGAAGGAGAAAAGGTGGACGATATACAGAGACGTGGCGTATGATTTAGATCCGTTTTTTGAGAAACATCCGGGAGGGAACTGGTTGTTGAATTTAGCCATCGGGAGAGATTCGACGGCGTTGTTGGAGTCCTATCACTTGAGACCGGAAGTCGCGGTGGCGAGGTTTCGCATGCTCCCGGTGTTGAAAGATTTCCCGGTCGAGGCGGTGCCAAAGTCGCCGAGACCGAACGATTCGCCGTTATATAACTCGATTAGAACCAGAGTTCGCACGGAATTGTTTCCGGAGGAAGGGAAGAATAAGCACAGACAAGGTGGGGACTTTGCCACGTGCGTGATTTTGGGTTTTGCCGTGTTTGCGTATTCGATTTATTACGCGTTTCCATCCGCGTTAGCCGGCGCGTTGCTTGGACTTTCCGGCGCATGGATCGGTTTGACCGTCCAACATTGCGCCAACCACGGTGCCATGAGTCCGTCTCCAGTCGTGAACAATTTGTTAGGCTTGACGGACGATTTAATCGGCGGATCTTCGTTGATGTGGAGGTACCACCACCAAGTTTCTCATCACATCCACTGCAACGACAACGCGTTGGATCAAGATGTCTTCACGGCGATGCCGTTGTTACGCTTTGATGCCAGAAGAGAAAGAAAATGGTTCCACAAATTTCAACACCTGTACTTGTTCCTCGCGTTTCCATTGTTGCAAGTCGCGTTTCAAGTTGGCGATATTGTCGGTTTGTTCACAAAAGACACCGAAGGTGCAAAGTTGCACGGGGCGACTGCTTTAGAGTTATCTACTGTGGTTATCGGTAAAATTGCCCACTTTGGTTTGCTTTTGGCACCGTTAGCGAATCACGCCACGTCTGCTGTTCTCGCCGGCATTGCTTCGTTCGTTGCCGTTCAAGGTATGGTGCTGGCGTGTACATTTGCCGTTTCTCACAACGTCGCGGAAGCGAAAGTTCCGGAAGATACCGGCGGTGAAGCTTGGGAAAGAGATTGGGGCGTCCAGCAATTAGTAACATCCGCGGATTGGGGCGGGAGAATCGGAAACTTTTTCACCGGTGGGTTGAATTTGCAAGTGGAGCACCACTTGTTCCCGGCGATTTGCTTCGTCCATTACCCAGCCATTGCGAAAATTGTCAGAGAAGAGGCGGCAAAGTTTGGCGTCAACTATGCGAGCTACCGCACGTTGCCGGGTATATTCATCCAGTTTATGAAATTTGTGAAAGATATGGGGACTGCTGATCAGATTGGAGACATTACGACTGTTCGTCACAGAAACAACGAACTCGCTTTACAAGTGGACATCGCGAAGACGTCCATGAACTCGCAAGCAAACGCGGCTGCTGACGGCGTTGACTCGTGGTCGATCCAAAGAAACTTGGCCAGACGCATGTTCAATTTGCAATAATAAGAAAATATAAGAAGTGAAAGATGGAATAGAAGAAGAAGAAGATATAATAATACTACGAATATAAAGAAGAAAGTCTTTTTGAGCAGTCGGTCGCGCTGCTGAGAGACACTATTGTAATACTACTACTTGAGAAAGAGATCGAAAGATAAAAGTTTAGAAAAGTCTTCTTAAATTTTTTTCGAGTTGGTTCTTTTACTTTTTTTTCTCTGAAATTTTCTCCACAAAACTCCTTCAAAGGAGCAAAGAAAACCTTTTTTTTCTCTCTTTGAAACAACAACTAAAATAACAACACCTTAGAATAACGACGATAATGATGGCGATGGTTCCATCGAGGATATCGTCATCATCGTCATCATTTTCTTCTGCCTCGAAATCGAAATCGTCAAATTTGGCGCAAAGAAGACTTCATTTATGTCAACCACAAGAACAAGAACTTTTTAAAAAGAAGATGAAGAAGAAGAATTTCAGAACAAAAGCGAACGAAGACAACGACAACGACGACAATTCTGTAAATAATTCTTTCTTCTCTGGTGTCAAATATATAAATAGTTTGCAAGAAAACGCGGAGAAGATTGTGAAGCACGTGCAATCCTATCGAATCACTCGAGTCGTCGACGTCGACGACGACCAAAAACACCTAGAAGAAAAGAACCTCAGAACGACGAGAAGAATAAGAAGAAGAAGCAAAAATGACATCGAAATAGAAGATATGATTGAAGACGACAACGGAGAAGAAAATTACACCCTCGTGTGCGCGCAAACGTACGAAACTGATCGAGAAACGAGAGACTTGGTTTCCATGGAAATAGCGCAGAAAGGTGCGCTGCTCGGGTCGTTGATGATGGAGAAAGTGTTGGAGCGAGGATGGTGGGACGACGCAACGGATGCGCCATCAGCAGGAAGTGCTATGGATGTATCTCCAATGTTCGAATTCCAAGCTTTGAAAAGAGAACAGAGACGAGATTTAAACGCAACTGTTCGCCAAGAGATTGAAAAAGAGTTGGGTAGGACTGTCGATTTCAAAGCGCTTGCGAGGAACGTCATCAAGAAGGTTTTCGCAGAAGCCTCCAGGGTGTTACCAAATGAAATTCTTTTGACGAAACAAATGACGGAAGATATTCTGCGAGACGTGTGTGCTTCTCCGAAAGTCAGTCTGTATAAGAACACGCTTTTGTATCTGTCGGAAAACGAGGAGGAGTTTGCCATCTCGTCTTCGAGAAGAGATTTTAGCATCCAAGCGGAGTTCGAAGCTAAAAGATTCTCGTCAACGAATACTAATAATTTGCACCCTTTAGCGGTGGTAACGTTGTCGATCATCGAGGATATGTCCGTTTCGCTTTCAGAGGGCATTACAAAAGCCGTGTTATCGACGAACGCCTTTGGTCTCGTCTCAAACTTGAAGTCTTCGAGAATTTTGAACAAGTTTCGCAACCAACAGAGATTTTCCAAGTTTCTCTTCGATAACTATCGGGACGTGGAAAACATTTTCTCGGATAGGTTTGAATTGTACGGCTATTACGCGGAGACCGATCAATTGATCAAACGAACTCTTTTCATGCAAAGAGTCAACGAGTTGGAGAAATTAAGAGGTATGCGATACCTGGTTTCCATTGTTCTCGAAGCCTTGGATGTTTTCGTACCCGTTTTGTTTCAGGCGTGGCGAAACGCGACTAAAGTAGCCACGTACCTCCTCATGGTCGTCTTGGGGAGGAGTATTGGGTTAGTGTATCGAGGAATTAAGGACGTAGTAGATGATTCGAGAAATCGAAATAGCGCGTTTTAATACGATTTCATCCATGACTTCTCCTAGCATATTTAACTGCTGCTATTTTTCTATACATCTGCGCTATCTAATAAATGCTATCATCTCTTTTTTTGCTACTTCTAACTGACTAACACGTTTTCTATCCTCAATTCGCCTTCGCCTTTGGCGCGAGAGAAAGGCAAATTATTCCCCAAATCCATAATCTCTGGAGGCTTCTCGCCTTCTTCGAACATTTCGTATTTCGTACATCTGGAATGTTGCGCCCACGCGAAGCCGTTTTCGACCGAGTACGTTTTCACGTTCGTCACGCCGGCGTCGCTGAACACTTGCCTCGCCCAGTTCGCTCTGGACGCAGAGCTCGTTAATAAAACGACAAACGTTTCCGGTTTTGGTTTCGGGAATCGAAACGATCGGAACCAATCCTCGTCGCCTAATAACAACGCTTTCGGAATATGATCGACGAGCATGTGCACTGTACCTCTGATGGATCCGTAGTACACTCTTTCGTCGTATCTTCGTATGTCTATAATGACAGCGGCGCCGGTGGAGAGAAGGTGCGAGCTTTCCAGTAAAGTCATAAACGCATCTCGAGATAACGAAACGTCTTCCTCGGAAAGTAACGATTTCATGTCCGAATCTAACAATGGAATTAACGACACCATTCCTCCGACGACTGTGCTGCACCGAGAGAAGCCTAGACTCGAGGCTTGCGCGGCGGCTTGCGCGGCGTGCTTGCCGTGCGGCGAGACGAATATCAAGTTGCTTCGCAATGCGGGAGTTTTCGTTCTCGGGTACCGCTTGTGAAACGTCGACGAGGTGGCCGACGGCGAGTTTCTGTTCCTGAGGAGCAACTGAACTTCGCTCAAATCCATTCGAACGTAATACAGAGATTTGTTTTTCGTGGTCGCTTCATCTTCTTTCTCTTCGCTCATGAACCGTCTTTGCAAAGCTCGAACCAAGTCTGAATTTTCGCTTCGATCGCTCACGTCGACGATGAAAAACTCCACGGGTTTTGTTTCCACCAAAAGCCAAAATGCGACTGGGGATAAACGCGCGTAACTCTCGTGTCGAGCCGCGTTGCGAGCTATTTGTTTGATGGAGTTGATGGACGTTGATTTGTTTTCGTTCGTTCCATCGTCCGCTGATTTGTTCTTCAAATGACTTTGCAAGTCTTTCAAAAGATTCGGTTTGGACGACCTTAAAACGCGAACAGACCACGCGATGAGCGACAGACACACCGCTGTGGTCAACGAACCACCGACGTTGGTGACGTGCATTTGATTTAATCCTCTCGTTCGAGAGCTCTCTTTCCTTCTCTCTTTCGCTTTGTTTAAGAGATTGGAGGAGTGAATTTTTTTTTTGAAGAACTTGAAGAAAAGAAATTTTAGAAAAGTAAGAAACGCAGTTCCCGAAATGATTTTTAATTAATTCGATGCGTATGTTGAGTTTCGATATTTATTTAAAGTAAAGTCAAACAGTATTAATGCAAAAATTCACCTTCAAGGGATCGAATAATTAAATTTTATATTTTAATTCAAACATAGAATTTAACTTTTACATGTATTCCCGGGATATTTGGAATATTATCTGATAAGTATTTACGTTTTCAATAATATAAAACAAGGAATAAATAAAAATCATTTAAAGCAACGGGAAAACTGATATCTAGCAAGTAAAGATTTATTTATTATTTAAAAATGCCAAATTGAATATCATATCATTGTTTTAAATATATATATTACGATGAACATGACTTAAATATTATTTAAAATCACGAACACATGAAAGTTCTCGGGATTATATCGTTAAGGGTGCTGAAAATGAATTGATTTATTTTATTTTCTCAAGAAGCTCCTCACATTTTCTCTTCTCTCTCTTTCTCTCTTTGGAGAAGAGAGAGGGCGATGACGATGACCCCGAGACTGCGTCGTCTAGCTTCCGGAAGATTCATGCCGTCGATAGAGGCACAAAAAAGAAGGAAAGACTTCGTCTGCCGTTCTTGCTCGTGCGTCGTTGAAGAAAAGAAAAAGAATTATAAACGTTTCTTTTCTTCCAACCACCTTCTTCGAGGAGAGGAACAGCGGTTGGACCAACTTCTGAAAATATTCATAAACCACGAACAAAAAGGCGTCCCGTCTAAAGCGGGAACGGACGAAGATGCGAACGATGTGTTCAATATGAAGCGAATGCGCGTTTTCTTGAAACTTTTGGGCGACCCGCACAAAGGGAAGACGTATAAAACCATTCACGTCGGCGGCACGAAAGGCAAAGGCACTCAAATCGCTCTGCTCTCTTCGTGCTTAACGAAAGCTGGGTATACGATAGGGACGTATAAGTCCCCACACGTGCACACGTTCGCGGAACGAATACGAGTGAACGGACGATATAACGACAAAGAGTTGAGCGAGTTATTCGAACAGATTTTGAAGAAGAGGACAGATTTAGAAACAAACGATGTTCAAAAGGAAGAAGAAGACGCGTCGTCGTCGTTAAAACAGTTGACGCACTTCGAAGTTTTAACGGCGTTGGCGTTAAAGTATTTCGAACAGAAAAACGTAGACATAGCTTTAGTTGAAGTTGGATTAGGTGGCGTACGGGACGCGACAAACGTGTTTGACGAAAATTCGTTGGAGTGTGCGATACTGACGCACATTGGCGAGGAACATTTGGAGGCGCTCGGAGGAAGCATAGAGTCCATCGTGCGAGCGAAAACTGGTATTTGTAAACCGTCGAGACCGACATTCATCGGACACCAAAACGATCGGAAAGTGGACCAATTAATCCGCGAGGGAGTTCATAATCAAGGTGGTGGTGTGATCGTCGAAAACAACGCGAAGGTACGTTTAGTAGATATCAATGACGATGGTGGGACACTGAAACAAAGAGTCTCCGTAGCGAGCGTTCCAAAAGGAGAAAAAGAAGAAGAGTTTCAGAGCAGATCCATCATAAATCTTCCGTTACTCGGTCCACACCAGAGAGAAAACGCCGAGTTAGCTCTGAGCGTCTTATCACACATGATGACGACGACAAAAACAACAACAGGGAAGACATGGGACAAACTCACGTGGGAAAGTATTCGCGAAGGTTTCGAAGCGTGTTCCTCGGTTTCATCGCCTGGAAATTTCGAGATTCTCCGAAGACCGCGAAGAAAAAGTTCAGAAACGGGTGCGTCGCAAGATGATAATCATAACCATAAAAATGATGACGACTACGTCACAATCGTCGCCGATGGCGCGCACACGGAAGAATCAGCCGTGTGTTTGAGAAAAACGCTCCTCGAGGTCTTCCCAAACGAACCGATCGTGTTTGTCCTTGCCATGGCGTCGGATAAAAACCACTCCGGGATATCGAAAGCTTTAGCCGCGACGCCTTCGATGGTTGAGATGATCGCCACAAAAGTAGACGTGGCTGGGAAAGATTTACGATCGACTGCGCCGGAAGTGATCGCGCAGAGCGAACATTTCAAAGGAGTTGTCGTTCAGGATTTTTCCTCGGCTATGAAATACGCGAAAGATGTTTTAACGAGAAAGAATAACGGCAGAGGCATAGTGTGCGTCTCTGGAAGTTTGCACTCGGTCACGCGAGCGAAAAGAGAAGCGTATTTGTAGACGAATACATCTACAAATAGGTACTCGTATAATAATATCGTAGCTTTTTAGAACTGTGTAGCATACATATAGGAATACGAGATTCGTAATAATATAAAATCATCAATACGTTCGTAATAAAAATAATTCTATTAGAAGTCCGCGCTGCCTGGGTATCGAGGAAACGCAATCACATCTCTGATATTCTCCACGCCGGTAACGTATTGAACCAACCTCTCGAAACCTAAACCAAAGCCGCTGTGCGGGACCGAGCCGTACTTTCGCAACTCCAAATACCACCAATACGATTCTTTCTCTAAACCGACTTCCTCGATTTTCTTCTCCAAAACGTCCAAGCGCTCTTCTCTTTGGGAGCCGCCCATTAATTCGCCAACTTTTGGGACCAAAACGTCCATCGCCGCGACGGTTTTACCGTCGTCGTTCGCGCGCATGTAAAACGCTTTGATATCTTTCGGATAATCGCGAACAATCACCGGTCGGTCTTTATAAACCTCTTCCGAGATGTATCGTTCGTGTTCGGATTGTAAATCGCTCCCCCACTGGATCGGGAACTCAAATTTTTTCTTCGCCGATAAGACGTGTTCCACGGCTTCCGTGTACGTGATTCGAGCGAAATCTTGATCGACGACGTTCTGTAATCGTTCCCTTAAGTTATCTTTGGAAATATTCTTTTCAAAGAACTGCAAATCTTCGTCGCAGTGTTTTAAAACGTGCGTGATGCAGTGCTTCAAATACGCTTCGGCGCAATCCATGTCGTCGTTTAAATCCGCAAACGCTAACTCGGGTTCCACCATCCAAAACTCCGCGAGATGTCTCGACGTGTTGGAGTTTTCCGCTCGAAACGTCGGACCGAACGTGTAAATGTCGTTGACCGCGCTCGCCATGATTTCACCGTTCAACTGGCCAGAGACGGTTAAATACGATCGTTTGGCGAAGAAATCTTGTTCGTAATCTACGCCACCGGATTTGAGTTTTGGAAGCTCTTTCACGGACGTTTGCGGAGTATTTGACCCGGATTGGAGTTCCGTCAGCTCTTCTTTCAACTCCAACAATTTCTTTACCTCTCGATCGACGTCCTCTTTCGTCGCGTTGCCCTCTCCTTTATCCGCTTTCGTTTTCTTGACGATATCGCCTTGGCTTTTCACTTTTTGCTCTACTTTTTCAACGTCTTGCGGCGCGACTGACGCGCCGGCGCCGGCGGATCCTTCTTCCTCCAACCCGTTCAACAAACACGTGACTTGAAACTGCTCTCCGGCGCCTTCGCAATCCGAAGCGGTAATAATCGGCGTGTTCACGTATAAAAACCCATTCTGCTGAAAAAACTGGTGCGTCGCGAACGCCAACTGATTTCTCACTCTCGACACCGCCGCGATGGTATTCGTTCTCGGTCTCAAATGCGCGATCCCTCGTAAGTATTCCAACGTGTGTCTCTTCTTTTGCAACGGGTACGTCGCCGGATCCGCTTTACCGATAATCTCCAACTCGTCCACCAAAACTTCCACGGATTGTTTCCCGCCCGGCGATTCCACGACTTTCCCTTTCACTCGTATCGATGCTCCGGTCGAAACTTCGCTCGTGGCGCCCGCGACGAGTTGCCAGACGCTTTCGTCCACGTGTTCTTGCAAGACGACCATTTGCATCCCGGACATGTCCGAACCGTCGTTTAAATCAATAAACGCTCGGTCTTTTTGCGCTCGATTCGATCGCACCCAACCTTTTAATTCGAGCGTTTTGCCTACTTTTGATTTCCCGTGATCGTTTGCTTTGATTTGTGCCAGGCGGTCTCTTCTTTTATATATTGTTGTTTGCGTCGAACTGTTGTTGTCACCGTGAGCACTACTGCTGCTCGTCGTACTGATATTCTTCGCATTTTTCACACTTCTTCTCATCATCATCATCGTCACCACGTGAGAAGAAGTTAAAAAAGAAGAAGAAGCGCACGACGACAGAAGAGGAGAAACACCACCCATCGTCAGTATCCTTCTCCTTTGAGTATTATTCGTAGTATTGCTATTATTACGATAAAAGTTTCTTCCGCTCGTCGTCGTTGTTGTTGTTCTATTTCTGCTTCTGTTGCTGACGACAGTGGATTGATGATGACATTTGCTGCTGCTTCTTCTCCGCCGCGAGGAGGAGACACACCACTCACTCGCAGAAGAAGAAGAACGAGTGGTGGTAAAATTGGCTTTTGTGTTTCTCGTGGTCGTCGTCGTAGATTTAATACTCATCATCTTGTTCGTCTGTCGTGTTGCGCAGAAACAACTCTTGGACGCTATCTTAATCATAGTATATTTAACAAGATGATGTTTCCTCGTCGTATTAGTTGTGTGGGAAAGAAAGAGAAAAATGAAACAAAAATGAACGAAACACAGTAGAAGAGAGTTCGATGTAGGAGAGAAAAGGGAGAGAGGAAAAAATTAGGTTTCAGAGAAGTTGCGAGTTTTTTTTTTTTTTTTTCCTTAAAAAAATTCTTCTTCTTTTTTTTTTTTTTTTTATTCTTTTTTTTTTTCTTCCAAAAACAAAATAAAATTGTTTAACTTTTTTTTTTATATATAAAAAAAATCAAAACAAACACGAAAAGT
>Ga0115000_10002516_pt1 | contig 15761 bp, 13 predicted proteins | sample ArcticOcean_MG_C_6_FD_89690 | JGI IMG/M metagenome (GOLD analysis project Ga0115000, IMG submission 89690) | Marine microbial communities from western Arctic Ocean - ArcticOcean_MG_CB8_128 | ecosystem: Environmental > Aquatic > Marine > Oceanic | place: Arctic Ocean: Canada Basin | collected...
GAATTCTTTGTCTTTTTAAAAAAAATTTTTACATTTAATACATACGTATGAATAATTTGATTTTCCATCAATTCTAAAAAGAAGATTTATTTAAATGAGTATAAAACCATTATTAATTGTTGAGTCTCCTTCAAAGGCAAAAACTATAGCTAAATACCTTGGCGGTGAATATGAGGTTATAGCCTGTGTAGGGCATATTAAAGATTTACCTAAAAAAGAATTGGGTGTAGATGTAGATAATGATTTTTCAATTATTGAAGACATTTTACCTGATAGAAAATCATTTATGAAAGAATTTAAAGCATTAGCTAAAAAAACAACTAAAATTATAGTTGCGACTGACCCTGATCGAGAAGGTGAAGCTATTGCTGCTCATATTGCCAGTGAAGTTGATAAAAATAAAATTTCACGAGTACAATTTACTGAGATAACAAAAGAGGGTGTTGAAGAGGGAATGAATGATATTCAAGAGATAGATAAAGATCTTGTAGAAGCTCGTACAGCTCGTAGAATTATAGATCGTTTAGTTGGATATAAAGTTTCACGTGTATTGTGGAGTACTCTTAAAAAGAATATGAAATTTGTAGAAGTCTCCCTTTCTGCTGGACGAGTTCAGTCATCTGCTTTAAAAATTATTGTTGAAAGAGAACGTCTAAGACAAGTGTTTCACTCTGCCCTTTATTATGATTTGAAAGCAGAGTTTCAAACTAAAGATGATTCATTTAACGCAACTTTAATTCGAGTGAATGGAGAAAGAATTGCTACTGGTAAAGATTTTGATCCAAATACTGGTAAATTAAAAAATGATAAAGCCCTACTCCTTTCAAAAGCGCAAGCAGATGAATTGGTTAAAGAACTAACCAATGGTAGTTGGGTTGTTTCAGATGTAGAAGAAAAAATTAAAAGCTCTAACCCAAAACCTCCTTTCACAACATCAACTCTTCAGCAAGAGGCAGCTCGAAAACTTCGTTCTTCAGCAAGAAAGACGATGAGAACGGCTCAAAGACTTTATGAAAAAGGTTTTATTACTTATATGCGTACTGATTCAACAAATTTATCTGCTGAAGGCCTTAACAGTTCTCGAAATGAGATTATGACTAGATTTGGTAAAGAGTATTTACCTGATCAAGCAAGGACTTATGCTTCAAAAGTAAAAAATGCTCAAGAAGCCCATGAAGCTATTAGACCAGCTGGAAAAACATTTGTAAAAACAGAAAAAGTTAGAGCTGAAATTGATCAAGATGCTGCGAATCTTTATGACCTAATTCGAAAAAGAACTTTAGCATCACAAATGACTTCAGCTAAAATCAAACAGATCTCAGTTACTATTGAGAATCAAAAAACAGAGTTTAGAGCTAATGGAAAAGTAATTCTCTTTCCCGGATATATGGCTGCTTATGTTGAAAGCACTGATAAGAGAAATGGTATTACTGAGGATCAAGAAACAATCTTACCTAATTTATCTAAGGGGCAATCTCTAGAATGTAATCAATTAGAATCTGATGAACATCAGACAAACCCACCTGCTCGATTTACTGAAGCTTCATTAGTAAAAGAGTTGGAAAGTCAAGGTATAGGTAGGCCTTCCACGTTTGCCAATATTATTGATACTATTGTATATCGAACATATGTTGTAAGAGAAAGAGGAAAACTTACGCCTACATTTCTTGGAATTACGGTGACTCAGCTATTAGAAAACCATTTTGCATCACTTGTTGATAGTCAGTTTACTGCTAAGATGGAAGATGAATTAGATGCAATATCAAGAGGTGAAGCAGAATCACTACCCTTTATGAAAGAATTTTATTTTGGTTCTGATAAAGTAAAAGGACTCGAAGGAATGTTAGACGATAAAGTAGATATTGGCAAAGCTTGTTCTGTTCAATTAGATTACGATGGAGAGCCTATTGAAATACGTGTAGGGCAATATGGTCCTTTTGTACAGCAAGGTGAAGTTAGAAAAGCTGTTCCAAAAGATGTTTTTCTAGGAGATCTCAATGTTGACAAAGCTTTAGAAATTCTAAATCAAGAAATAAATGAAGACCGTGAACTTGGCTCTGACCCTAATAGCAATGAAAAAGTTTTAGTTAAAAGTGGTCCTTATGGCCCTTATGTGCAACTTGGTGAGACAAGTAAACGAAAAGGAATTCCAAAAGGAACATCACCAAATGATGTTGATCTTGAAATGGGCTTAAAGCTCTTATCTCTTCCTCGAATATTAGGAAAACACCCTGAAACGAATGAAGATGTTAAGGCTGATTATGGAAGATTCGGACCTTACGTTACTGCTGGTAAAGGAAAGAATGGAACCATTCCACCAAATATGTCACCAATAACAATTAATCTTGAAGAAGCAATTGAACTAATTAAAAATCGTAATAGTGGCCCCCAAGAATTACGTAATCTTGGAGAGCATACTGCAACTGGAGAATCTTTGCTTATTAAATCAGGAAGATATGGTCCTTATATAACCGATGGAAAAATCAATGCCTCTCTTCCGCGTGAATCTGATCCTGAAAAAATCACACTCGAAGAAGCGGTTGCTCTAGTTGACAAAAAAAGAGCTGCTCCACCAAAGAAAAAAAAGCGTAAAACAAAGAAGAAGAAAAAGAAATGAATCGACTTATAACTTTTTTATCCTTTTTTAGTATCATTTTTGCAGAAGAAAAAAATAAATTAATAATAGATATTGAACAGAGCCTAATGGCTACTTGTTGTTGGAGTGGAACAGTCTATGACCATGGTAATAAGGAAATGGAAATTGAAATTGCTGGAATGATTCAAAATGGAAAAACTAAAGTTGAAATATTAAATTATTTTACTGATAAGTATGGAGAAAGAGTTCTTTCTTCACCAGTTGCCGAAGGGTTTAATTTTTTTGCCTGGCTAGCACCAATCTTTATCTCTATCTTATCTTTTATTACAATAGTACTATATATAAAGTCTCCTGAAAGAGATATTAAAACTAGAATTTTTAAAGATGATCTGAATATTAAATACAATGATCAGATTGAAAAAGAATTGAAAAATTTAGATTAATGAATGATTTAAGCTTATCAAGAGGAAAGACATCTCTATAATGAGTATTGAAAAAATTGTATCTCTTTGTAAGAGAAGAGGTTTCATCTTTCAAAGTTCTGAAATCTATGGTGGCTTTGGTGCTATATATGATTATGGCCCTTTAGGTATTTCTTTAAAAAATAATATTTCTCAACTTTGGTGGAAAGAAATGACCCAGCTTCATGAGAATATTGTTGGCCTAGATAGTGGAATTTTAATGCATCCAAAAGTATGGGAAGCATCAGGTCACATAGGTGCTTTTAATGACCCTTTAGTTGATTGTAAAGAATGTAAAGCTAGGTACCGAGCAGATGAACTTTTTGAAGGTGAATTAGGTGATGGTGATTGGATGAAGATCCAATGTCCTAAATGTGGAACAACTGGTAACTTAACTGAACCTCGACAATTTAATTTAATGTTTAAAACTCATGTTGGTCCAATTGAAGAAGATTCTAATATTGCTTACCTTCGACCTGAGACAGCGCAGGGTATTTATGTTAATTATCTCCTTACTCAAAACGCGATGCGCCTTAAAGTCCCCTTTGGCATTGCTCAAATTGGAAAAGCTTTCAGAAATGAAATTGTTGCAAGAAATTTTATATTTCGCACACGTGAGTTTGAACAAATGGAGATGCAATATTTTGTAAAACCCGGTGATGACGATGAATCAATGAAAGATTGGAAAGCAAAAAGAATTAAGTTTTATGATCAGCTAGGAATTGATTCTAAAAAATTGCGTTTTCATGAGCATGGTCCAAATGAATTAGCTCATTACGCTAAAGAAGCCTGGGATATTGAGTTTGAATTTCCTTTTGGGTGGTCAGAGATTGAAGGTATTCATAATCGAACTGATTATGACCTTGCTAGACACCAAGAGTCCTCAGGAAAGAAAATGGAAATTTTCGATCAACAAAAGAATGATCGCTTCCTTCCATTTATTATTGAAACATCTGCAGGTTTAAATAGAATGATGCTTGCTGTTTTATCTGACGCATATTGGAATGATGAAGAAAATAATCGAATTGTTATGAAATTTCACCCAAAGATTTCTCCCATTACAGCTGTTGTCTGCCCTTTGGTTAAAAAAGATGGCTTACCTGAACTTGGTCGAGAAGTAATGGATATATTAAAACCTCATTTCAAAGTTATTTATGATCAACAGGGCTCTATTGGAAAAAGATATTATCGACAGGATGAGGCAGGTACGCCTTATGGAATCACAGTAGATCATCAATCAGTTGAAGATAGAACAGTAACACTTCGTGACCGTGATACTCAAGTTCAAAAGCGTATTTCTATTGATAACTTAGTAAATGCAATAAATGATAGTATGGAGGCTTATTAATGAATCGACATTTATCGCTTCGCTCAGGCAACCCAACATTAAATGCTAAAACATTTTCTGGCTTTGATTTGACGACTGCTGGAAAAATGACAATTACGGGTACCGTTAATAAGACAGCTTTCTCACTATTACTACTAATGACAACTGCACTTTTTACTTGGAATCTGCCAGTCGGTGATCCTCGTGGAAATGGACTTATGATTTTTGGAATGATAGGCGGATTTATTTTAGGTCTTATTACGGTATTCAAACATCAATGGGCAAAGTTTACAGTCCCAACTTATGCTCTAATGCAAGGTTTGGCCTTAGGTGGAATTTCTAAATATTTTGAATCTATGTATCCAGGTATAGTTAATCAAGCTGTGATGCTCACCTTTGGAACACTTGGAGCCTTGTTACTTGCGTATCGATCTGGACTAATTAAGGCGACAGAAAATTTTAAATTAGGTGTCCTTGCCGCAACTGGTGGTATTGCATTTGTATACATGATTAGTTGGGTTTTAAGCTTGTTTAGTGTTTCAGTACCGGTAATTCATTCGAATTCGAATATGGGTATACTTTTTAGTATGGGTGTTGTAGTAATTGCAGCATTAAACTTGGTCTTAGATTTTGATTTTATTGAAGAAGGATCAGAAAAAGGTGCACCTAAATATATGGAATGGTATGGTGCTTTTGGATTGCTTGTAACTCTTATTTGGCTATACTTGGAGATTCTTAGATTATTGGCAAAACTTTCTTCAAGACGAAATTAATTTATATTTTAATATAAGCTACATAGCTAGTTATTAATTTTTACAATTCTACTTTGTCATAAATGATTAGTATTATAATTTTCTCACTAGTTAAATGAGGAAAGCCTTTTGAAGAAAAGATTTATTTGGAGTAAATGGTCACGAAAAACCCATTATTGGGGATCTTTTGTTATTTCTATTCCCGTACTGCTTATAATTATCAGCGGAATCCTTCTTCAATTAAAAAAACAAGTTCATTGGATACAGCCACCAACACAAAAAGGGCAAATTCAAAACAATCCCTCAATTTCTTTTGATGATATTTTAAATGCAATTAAAACTGTAGATGAAATAAATATTAACTCCTGGAATGATGTTGATAGACTTGATTTTAGATTAGAAAAAGGTATTGTAAAAGTTCGTGGAAAGAATCGCTGGGAAGTTCAAGTTGATACTCAAACAAAAAAAGTTTTGCAAGTTGCATATAGACGATCAGATTTAATTGAACAATTACATGATGGATCTTGGTTTCATCCTAAAGTAAAATTATATATTTTCTTGCCTTCAGGCATTATCCTTTTTATACTTTGGTTAACTGGTATATATATGTTAATACTACCTTATACTCTAAAATGGAAAAAGAAAAAAAGATGAAAAACATAATTTATAAATCATGAATAAATACTTAATCTATATTTTATTAACTATGTTATTTATTAGCTGCCAATCTTTAGGTATAAAAAATAAGGGCATAGTTAATAAAAAAGTTTGGAATAAAGGTGCTATGGTAAGTGCCGCTAACCCATATGCTGTAAAAGCTGCTATCAAGATATTAGAAAAAGGTGGCAGTGCAACGGATGCTGCTATTGCAGCACATTTAGTTCTTGGCCTCGTTGAACCACAAAGCTCCGGCCTTGGCGGTGGAGGCTTTATGCTGAACTATGATTATAAAACTAATGATTTAACATTTATTGATGGTCGCGAAACTGCTCCAGCAGCTGCAAAAATTGATATGTTTATGAAGAAAGATGGAACGGTTATGAGTTTCATGGAAGCAGTTCCAAGCGGTAAATCGGTTGGTACTCCAGGAATAGTTTCACTTTATGAAACTGCTCATAAAAAATATGGATTAGTACCATGGTCAACTCTTTTTGAAGATGCAATTAACTTATCAAAAAATGGATTCACTGTTTCGCCCAGACTTGCAAAATATGTTGAACTAGTTGAAAAAATAGGAAGATTGTCGATTAACTCTGGTGCAAAAGAATATTTTTATCCAAATGGAATCAAGATAAAAGAGGGCGATATTCTTCAAAATTTTGAATATGCAAAGACTTTAAGTTCTATTTCTGAACAAGGATCTAAAGTCTTTTATCATGGTAGTATAGCTAAAGAAATTATTAAGTCAGTAAATAAAGAGCCAGATCCAGGGAAAATGACCTTAGAAGATTTAACAAATTATACTAATGTTATTAGGCCCGTTATATGTGGAACATTTAGAGAAATGAATATCTGCACTACAACACCTCCTTCTTCAGGTGGTGCACAAATTATGATAGCTGGTATTTATGACCATCTTATAAATAATTTATCCACACAAGAGGATAAAATTGCTGCTTTTGTAGATGCTCAAAGATTATCATATGCTGACCGCGATCATTTTTTTGGAGATCCTGATGAAGTAAAAATACCCTTAGAAGCTCTAATAGATCCAAAATATATTAAATCGAGAGCAAAAGAAAGATTTTTACCTAATGCTATACCAACTCCAGGAAATCCTTCAAAAGTAATAAAAGATTTATCAAATATACCAAAATGGGGAAAAGATAATACGGAAGAAGCTTCTGGAACAACACATATGTCAATAATTGATCAATATGGTAATGCTGTTGCACTTACGGCAACAATTGAAAGTGTTTTTGGTTCTCAGAGATGGGCTGCAGGATTTCTTTTAAATAACGAAATGACTGATTTTGCTAGGAAAGTTCCATCAGATGGAAGTCGACTTGCTAACGCTGTAGCTCCTAACCGAAGACCTCGATCATCAATGTCGCCAACAATGGTTTTTGATAAAGATGGCGGTCTATTAATGGTAACTGGTTCACCTGGAGGAAATGCTATTCCTGCTTATGTAAATAAAACTATTTTAGGAATATTTGATTGGGAGTTAAGCGCACAACAAGCTGTTGATTTTCCAAATATAATTGCTCGTGGTGAAAAGGTAAAAGTTGAAGTCTTTACTCAGAAAGGAGAAACCATAGCAAAAGACTTAAGTGAAAAAGGTTACATAATAGAAAAAATAACACGAGAACAATCCGGTATTCATTTAATTGTTGTCACAGAGAAAGGTTTAGATGGTGCTGCCGATAAACGTCGTGAAGGTATCGTCTCTTATTTAAAATCAAAATGAAATATTTAAAAAAATTATTTCTTATATTAATATTATTATTAATTATAAGTTGTGATTCTAAACCAGTCCATGGGAAAAATGGAATGGTTGTATCTACTAGTACCCAAGCATCTAAAATTGGTATTGATATTTTAAAACAAGGTGGAAATGCTGTAGATGCAGCATCAGCTGTAGGTTTTGCATTAGCTGTAACGTCATCTTCAAATGGTAATATTGGTGGTGGTGGCTTTATGGTAGGACACTTTGCCGATGGAAAAACCTTTACTCTTGACTTTAGAGAAATGGCGCCATCTAAAGCTTATAAAGATATCTATCTTGATGATAATAATAATGTGATAGAAGGAAAATCCTTAACCACACATTTTGCTTCAGGTGTCCCAGGGTCAGTTGATGGCTTACTTAAAGCTTGGAGAGACCATGGATCTGGTAGTATACCCCTTAAACAATTATTAGAGCCTGCAATTAATTTAGCAAATAATGGTTTTAAGCTTTCTAAGTATGAAGCAAATCGTTTTAATAAAAATAAAGACTTCCTTAGCAAACATAGTGCCACAAAACTAATTTTTACCCGTAATGATCGTGGATGGAAAGAAGGCGATATTTTTTTTCAAAAAGATTTAGCTAAAACTTTAACTAGAATTGCAAGTAAAGGGCGTGATGGGTTTTATAAAGGTATTACAGCTAAGCTTATTGTTGAAGAAATGAAGAAGGTTGGTGGCTGGATCACATATCAAGATCTTGATAATTACCTTTCTAAATATAGAGAGCCCATAATTGGATCATTTAATGATTATAATATTATATCAATGGGGCCACCAAGCTCTGGCGGTATTCTTATAATCCAGATGCTTAATATGTTAGATTTATTACAAACTAATTTAAACCCTCCTCTTGATCTAGATTTTAACTCTTCTGACTATATTCATTTATTAACTGAAATTGAAAGAAGGGCTTATGCTGATAGAGCAGAGCATCTGGGTGATTCTGATTTTTGGGATGTTCCAAAAGAAATATTATTATCAAAATCTTATGCGGAAGATCGAATTAAATCAATCGATGTAAGTAATGCAACAAACTCAAATGATATTAATCACGGTTTAAAAATGATTAAAGAGAGTGAAGAAACAACTCATTATTCAATTGTTGATAAAGATGGGAATGCTGTTTCTGTGACTACAACTATTAATTCTGGTTACGGAAGTGGTATAACTATTAATGGTGCAGGCTTTATAATGAATAATGAAATGGATGATTTTTCAAGTAAGCCTGGTGTACCCAATTTGTTTGGACTAGTTGGTAATGAAGCCAATGCAATACAACCAAAAAAACGTCCTTTAAGTTCAATGTCGCCAACAATAGTTTTAAAAAATAATAAACCATTTTTAGTCCTTGGGACACCTGGAGGTTCAACTATAATCACTACAGTTTTACAAAATATACTAAATGTGATTCTTCATGATATGAATATTAAAGAAGCTGTCTCTTCACCTCGATTTCATTCCCAGTGGTTACCAGATGTTCTTTATTATGAAGAAGGTTCTTTTTCAAATAAGTTAATTTTAGATCTTAAAACTAAGGGGCATGATTTAAAGCAAAGAGGTAATATTGGTGAAGCTAATGGAATCATGATTAATGAAAAAGGGTTTTGGGGTGGAGCCGATTATAGAGGTGAAAATACTGCTATTGGTTATTAAGAAATAGCTTCCACAGCTAATTGACCACAACCTGCATTAATATCAGTTCCTTTACTCCATCGAACAGTTACATTAAAGGGTGCCTTTCTTAATTCTTTTAAAAAATTCTTAATTGTAATTTCATCTGGTCTGTTAAAATCACCACCAATTTCATTATAAGGAATTATATTTACTTTGCATTCTAAACCCATTAAAAGAGATATTAACTTTTTCCCATCACTAGGAGAATCATTAATTCCTTTTAATAAAACATATTCAAATGTTATTAAACGTCTTGTTTTTTGATAATAATATCTTGCTGAATCTATAAGCTCATTTAATGAATAAGTATTAGTAACCGACATAATTTTTTTTCGCTCAATCTCTGTTACAGCATTAAGACTAATTGCTAATTTAAATTGATGATCTTCATCAGCAATTTTTCGAATTTTTGGAACAATCCCCGCAGTTGAAATGGTTATTCTTCTAGCACCAAAACCCATTTTATGATTTAGAAATTTAGCTGCTTTTATAACATTTTTATAATTTAAGAAAGGTTCTCCCATTCCCATAAATACAATATTTGTAATTTTATGTTTTGATAGTCTTTCCAAATGAAGTACTTGATCAATTATTTCGTAATCATTTAAATTTTTTATAAAACCCATTGAAGCTGTCGCACAAAATTTGCAATCTACTGCACAACCAATCTGACTAGAGATACAAACGGTAGTTCTATTTTTTTCATACATTAAAACTGATTCAAGGCTATGACCACTTATTGTTTTAAAAAGGAATTTTTTAGTTGGTTCATTTTCAGATCCACTAACATGATTTATTTGTAGTGGGTGCAATTGCATTTTCTCAGATAATTTATCTCTTAAGTCTTTGGGAATATTTTTCATTTCTTCCCAATTTTCACAAAAATTATCAAATATCCAATTTTGGATTTGTTCATATCGAAATGTTTCAGCTCCTATTCTTTTTAATAGTGATAATGTTTCTATTTTATCTAACCCTATGAATGATTTTTCTTTGTTAGTCATATATTAAAGTTCTATTAAGTAAAATGGTCATACAAGACATTTGCTTCATTCAAAGTGAGCATGTAAGTTTTCAACCCTTTTTAATTCATCTAAAATATATAGAAAGACTCTGATGACAGATAATACAGATATAGAACTCCTAAAAAAACTAGACGAATTAAGGTCTCAATTCTTTAATGAGATTGGTAAATCAATAATTGGTCAGCATCATGCGCTAGATCATATTTTGATTGCATTACTTTGTAAAGGACATACTTTAATTGTAGGTGTTCCTGGACTTGCTAAAACTTTAATGATAAAATCATTGGCAGATATTCTAGATCTAAATTTTAAACGCATTCAATTCACTCCTGATTTGATGCCAAGTGATATAACAGGCACTGAAGTAATAGAAGAAGATCAATCAACAGGTAAGCGATCATTCCGTTTTTTTAAAGGACCAATTTTTGGGAATATTATTCTTGCTGATGAAATTAATAGAACTCCTCCAAAAACACAGGCAGCATTATTAGAGTCAATGCAAGAAAATAAAGTTACAGCTTCTGGTAATACCTATAATCTAGAAGAGCCCTTCTTTGTGCTCGCAACTCAAAACCCGATTGAGCAAGAAGGAACATATCCTCTTCCAGAAGCACAATTAGATCGTTTTATGTTTAATATTTTAATTGATTACCCAAGTCAAGAAGATGAAGTCTTAATAGTTAAATCTTCAACAACTGGTGAGACCCCAGAATTAAAAAAAGTAATTTCAAAAGATGAAATAATAACTTTTCAAAAGCTAATTCGTCGAATACCTGTTGCGGATAACGTTATTGAATATGCCGTTAATTTAGTTGCCTCTACTCGACCTGGTAAATCTTCAAAGGACTCTATTAACAAATGGATTGATTGGGGTGCAGGTCCTAGAGCTTCTCAATGCATGATTATGGGAGCAAAAGCTCGTGCCGCACTTGATGGAAGACCTACTCCAAACATTGATGATGTAAGAGCCCTAGCATTACCAGTTCTTCGACATCGTATACTTCCTAATTTTAATGCTGAGGCTGAAGGAATGCAAGTTGATGATATCATCACTCAACTTCTGGAGTAATCTTTGGATAAGAGAAAATATCTAAATCCAGAAACTGTTGCTAAGCTTGAGAATATGTCTTTGAGAGCACGCCTAGTGGTTGAAGGATACATGATAGGGCAACACAAAAGTCCATATCATGGATTTAGTGTTGAATTTGCTGAACATCGCGCTTATGGTCATGGTGATGAGATTCGTCATATAGATTGGAAATTATTCGGAAAAACAGATCGTTATTACATTAAAAGATTTGAAGAAGAAACAAATCTAAGATCTCATATTTTAATCGATACCAGCCAATCAATGAAATTCACAAGTAAAAATATTACTAAACTTGATTATGCTAGTTATTTAGCTGCAGCCCTTACTCATTTAATGCTTCGTCAAAAAGATGGAATTGGTTTAATCCTTTTTGATGAAAAAATAAAAAAATTTATACCACCAAAAGCTTCAAAAGCTCATGCTAAAATAATTATGGAAACATTAGAAAATATTAATTCTGGAAATGATACTAAGATTAAATCAACTCTTGATTATATGGCAGAAAAAATAAAAAAAAGAGGGTTAGTTATACTTATTTCAGATCTCATGGATAATCCAGATGAAGTTTTAATGGGTTTAAACCATTTTAGACACAATAAACAAGAGGTTATTGTTTTTCATATTTTAGATCGTCAAGAAGTTGAATTTAATTATAAAGACCGTATTCAATTTAAAGATATGGAAACAGGTGAACTAATAACCACTGACCCTTGGCATATTCGGCAAGCTTATCAAAATCAAATTGAAAAATTTAAAAAAAAATACCAAAGTGGCTGCCGAAAACAGAAAATTGATTATATACCACTTTATACTGATCAACCTTTAGATATTGCTCTAAATGAATATTTAAATAAAAGAAAAAAATCAGGCTAATTATTATTTTGCCCTATCCACCTAGCTTTTTTGATTTTTCATAATATCGTGTTGCGCCTTCCGTATCCCCCTGTTTAATAAGAACTCTTGACATTCCTTTATAATGATTAGGGTTTTCAGGGTCTAATGCAATTAACTCTCTGTAAAATTTACTAGCTCTACGCCATTTTTCAGCATTCTCAAAAGTTTGAGCAATACCTTCAAGTGCTTCAGTATCCTTCGGATTTAAATCATAGGCAGACATAAAACTATCCTCAGCCTCTTGAAAATTATTTAACTGCATATTGAGAACACCCAAATTAAAATATAAATTTGCTTTCAACTCTTTTTCTGTCTCTATTTTAATTGCTTCTTCAAAAGTTTGTACTGATTTTTCTGTATTTCCAAGGTCATAATACAATCCAGCAAGCATAGTAATTGCAATACTATTTGAAGGTTCAACTTTCTTTGCTTTTTCAATATACTCTAATGAGCTTTCTTTGTCTCCACTAAATGAAAGAATCTGACCTAAAGCCATATTTGGTTGAAATTCGTTAGGACTCAACTCAACTGCTTTCTTACCAAACTCAATTGCTTTTTTATTATTACCTAATTCATAATAACTAGTAGAAAGGATTGAATATGTCTGTCCTTCGCTCGGATCAATATTTACAGTTTGCTCGAAATGATCAATTGCATCTTGGAGTATAGCTTTATCCTTAGAACCTTTAAAATCATTATAGGTTTGGACAGCTTTATTATAATTTTCTGCCCAGAACATACTACGATAATTTTTTATTAATTCTGATATTGGTCTACTATTAATTTTGGCCTCAGGATTTACTTCTAGTGCAGAATTAAATATTTTATTCATTTCTAGCCATTGCTCTTTTTTAGCATAGACATGATATCCAATTTGAACCATAACTTCAGCATTTGCGGGTTCAACTTCTAGCGCTTTAAGTAAAAATTCTTCCGCTTTTCCCCAATCTTCATCTTGAATTGCCATTTTTGCTGTTGTATACTCAGCTGAACTACCACACCCCCAGAGAAATAAAATAGAAAATATTGTAACTGTGTTTTTTATTAATTCTCTAAAATACATATTGTCCTCTATAATTTTTACTTTTCACGTTATTTGAAGTTATAAAATTTAAATTTTTTATTCAAGCGTAAAGGGTACCTTTAGAAAAGTGATAAGCGAAGTTCTTTAATTTTATTCAAATTGAATTGAGCTCCAGTTTGTTGAATAATTTCTTCTGCTATAAAACCGCCTATCCTACCTGCTTCAATTGGTTCCAAGCCTCTACATAATGATGATATAAATCCAGCTGCATACATATCACCTGCACCCGTTGAATCTTTAGCGCTTACTTCTCTTGGAGGGACTAAGGTTTGAGTGTTCTTTTCAACAATAATTGATCCTTTTCCCCCAAGTTTTATTGCTGCAATTTTTACTATCTTACCAAGGGTCATTGCTGAAATATTGTAATCTTCCGTATTAAATAAAATTGCGAGTTCCGATTTATTTGCAAATAAAATATCTATATCTTCTTCTATTATTTTTAAAAACTCTTCTTTATTTCTTTTAACAACAAAAGGATCTGCAACATCAAATATTATTTTAATATTATTTTCCTTAGAAAAGTTAATCGCTGTTTTGATTGCAGTTTTCTGAGATTCAGTATCCCACATATAACCAGTAAAATAAAGAAATTTTGATTTAGATAATTTTTCTATATCAATATCGTCTTTTGAAAAATCCTGACACATACCTAAATGTGTATTCATTGTTCTCTCACCATCAGGAGTCACAATAATAATACTTGAGCCAGTAGGGCCCTGCCCTTGAACCAAGGCAGGTATTACTCCAAATTTTTTTGTCTGATTTATATATGTATCTCCAAAATTATCATTCCCAATCTTACCTGTAATTAAAGATCTTATACCTAACGCTGAACAAGCCAATAAAGTATTAGGAGCAGATCCTCCTGGGTGATAAATAGGAGTTAATTCTCTAAAATATGAGAGGATTTCTTTTTGGCGTTTTTCGTCTACTAAATGCATAACACCTTTATCTAAACCTAAATTATTTAAATCTATATCCTTAGCTTTAACAATAATATCTATTAAGGGATTTCCTATGCCGAATAAAATTGGTTCATTCATTATTATTTTATTTAGGTTTAATTAAAAAATATTATTGAAAGGAGACTCATTATTTTAATTAACTTTTCTTTTACTCAAAAGCCAATTTTAGTTTAATTAAAAATATTATTATCATTTCCTTAAAAACTTGACCTCTAAATAAAAGGCCATGTATATTCACCCTCTATGGACACAAAAACCTTTGCACTAATCACCGACGTTCATTCAAATGCGGCTTCTCTCAAAAAAGGGCTTTCAATTATTGAGAAACGTAATGACATCGATCAAATCATTTGTTTAGGTGATTGTTTTGCATTAGGACCAGCTCCAAAAGAAACTATTAAATTGCTTAAATCTATACCTGAATGTATTTTTATTAGAGGAAATCATGATCGATACCTTTTAGAAGAGCTTTGGAAACAAGAAAGACCTAATTTAGAAGGTATGTCTCCTGATGATCCTATTTGCCAAGCAATTATTGCGAATGAAGAATGGACCGCTAATGAACTTGGATCTGAAGGCGTCGAGTTCTGTTCAGCTATGAAAATTGCTCATAGAGAAATTATTAATGATACTTTAATTGAATTCACCCATGCTTGGTATCAAAGAGATGACATTCCACCAACTATGAATGAAGCTTTATCTTGGAGAGATCATGTTCTAAAAGGCAATCCAAGAATAGAAAATTTTATTTTTATTCATGGGCATGTTCATACCCCAAGAAATGAATCAAAAGAGAATGTTACTATTTATTGCCAAGGTGCAACGGGACTCCCTTTTGATGAAGATCCTAGAGGCGCCGTTGCTTTTTTAAGTGTAGAAAACAATATTGAATGGGAAGTGGTGCGTTACGAATATGATAAATCAGAAACCATCGACCTTCTCGAAAAGCTAAAACCACCTTTTTATACAAACCTTCAAAATACTGTTAAATACGCTTCTATTAAAAACGACCTTTAAGGTCAGTTGTTTTTCTTTTAATTTATATATCTTAATCGGACTTATTTATGTCATACTTTGATCACTGTGCAACTACTCCTATCCATCCTGTCGTTATAGATAAAATGGAATCAACCTCTAAAACTCATTTTGGAAACCCTTCAAGTCTTCATACTTCAGGAAGAAAAGCAAAATCACTAATTGAATCTTCACGAAGAATTATTGCTAATGCTCTAAAAGCTTCTACTAATGAAATTATTTTTACTGGAAGTGGAACCGAAGCTAATAATTCTGTGCTGTGGTCATTAATACATGAAGAGAATAAACACGTCATCACTTCTTCAATTGAGCATCCTGCCATTTTAAAGGTATTAGACTCAATTGCACCTTTTGGTATTAGTTATACAAAATTACCCGTAAACAAATTTGGAGAAGTAAATCCTAAA
>Ga0115000_10002518_pt1 | contig 15755 bp, 16 predicted proteins | sample ArcticOcean_MG_C_6_FD_89690 | JGI IMG/M metagenome (GOLD analysis project Ga0115000, IMG submission 89690) | Marine microbial communities from western Arctic Ocean - ArcticOcean_MG_CB8_128 | ecosystem: Environmental > Aquatic > Marine > Oceanic | place: Arctic Ocean: Canada Basin | collected...
AGTTCCAGGGGGAATTTCAGATGAAATTGCATCTTGTATTATGCTTAAAGGAATTACTGCTGAATATTTATTACACAGAGCTTACCCAATTAAAAAAGGTGATAAAGTTTTATACCATGCGGCGGCAGGTGGTGTTGGTCAAATTTTATGTCAGTGGGCTAATGCACTGGGTGCTCAAGTTATTGGAACAGTTGGCTCTAAAGAAAAAGAAGCTATTGCTAAAAAAAATGGTTGCCATCATGTAATAAATTATACTGATACAAACTTTGTTGAAGAAGTAGAAAAGATCGTAGGAAAAAATGGAGTTGATGTCGTCTATGATGGTGTTGGTATAAAAACATTTGATGGATCAATTGAAACACTAAAGATCAGAGGTATGATGGTGGCTTTTGGTAACGCATCAGGCTACGTTGATACTATAGATGTTAAGAAACATATTAATGCAAAAGGTTTATTTTTTACCCGTCCTTCAATTGCACATTACACGATGACTAGAGAGGAATTAGTTGAATCAGCTAAAAAAGTTTTTGAAGCTGTGTTGTCTAAAAAATTTAAAGTTGAAATTTTTAAGAAATATTCTCTTAATGATGCCAAAAAAGCACATGAAGAATTAGAGGCAAGGTTATTAACAGGACCTGCAGTAATTATTCCTAATTAATATAAATCAACATCCATATCAGACATATGTAATTTTAATGCATTTGTTGACACATGGATTTCTCTCAAAAAAACAATAATTGAGATCATCATTGACAAACAGCAAGAACCAAAAATTATTCTTGCAATAAAAATTTCATTTAAGTAAAGAGCAAAAACAGTCAACAAATTAAATAATAATCCAAATGCAGCAAACATAATTGTCCACTTTAATAAAACAATTCTTCCACTTAAGTTTATAAACTGTTTTTTCCATTCTGGTGGGATATGGTTTTCATATACATGTTCATCATGTAGTTGCCTAATCAACTTACTTAGCGAATGAAATCTGTTACTATAAATGTTCATTAATAGAGGAATTGCTGGAAACATTAGGGCTGTTACTGTGTAATCTATATTCATACGAATCAATTTGATTATGAAACTAGCCTTTGCTATTTACAAGTAAATTTTATGAAACAAATAAATTTATTCATTACACTAACAAGGTTAGATAAGCCAATTGGTTATATGTTGTTATTTTGGCCTTGTCTATGGGGGTTGACTGCTGCTTACGACTTCACAGGAGAATTATTTACTTTTTTTAAATTTACTCTTTTTTTCTTGCTTGGTTCAATTTTAATGAGATCTGCAGGATGTATAGTGAACGACATCGCAGATAAGAATTTTGATAAAAAAGTAGAACGAACAAAAAATAGACCAATTGCGTCTGGAAAAGTTTCTATAAAGTTAGGCTTTTTTTATGTTTTCTTTTTATGTTTATTTGCATTTTTAGTTTTAATAAATTTTAATAACTTAACTATAGTACTTGCGTTATGTTCCATGCCTTTTGCATTTACATATCCACTTATGAAAAGGATTACATATTGGCCACAATTATTTTTGGGCATCACATTCAATTATGGTCTAATTCTCGGCTGGACATCAATAAATGAGCAGATAAATATTATTTCACTAATCATGTATTTTGGAGCCATATTTTGGACACTTGGTTACGACACAATATATGGGTTTCAGGACATCAAAGATGATGAAATAATAGGTATAAAATCAACTTCAATAAAATTTAAAAATTTTCCTTACAAATTTTTGATTATGTGTTATTCAGTTTTTTTATTAGGCTTTATTGTAACAGGAATTATTCTTAAATTTAATTATATTTATTTTATGCTCTTAGTTTTAATATTCTATCAACTTTTTTTTAAACAAATTAATAGATTAGACATAAATGTTACAAAAACTTGTTTAGGTATATTTAAAAGTAATAACCAAGTAGGTTTAATGATTTTTGTCTCCATAATTTTAGGAAAAATTACACTATAATGACAAGCATAGAAACTCTTAAGAGACTTTACAAATCTTATACTAAAAAATATGTAAAAAAGATTATGATTGCTGTTGCTTTATCAGCCTGTATAGCTGCGAGCACCTCTGCAATCGCATATTTATTAGACCCAGCAATTAAAAAAATATTTATAGAACATGATGCCACCTTAATGATTGTAATACCTATTTTTATAGTTTTGGCTTTTGCTACAAAAGGTGCATCTTTATATTTTGCAAGAATTATAATGATTGGTGTCGCAGAAGATGTTAAAAAAGATGTTCAATCTGATATGATGAGATCTCTTATAAAAGCAGATACTCAATTAATTGATAGTAAGCATTCTGGTAAGTTCATTGCTAATGTTACTAATGATGTTGCAATGATAACAAACCTTATAAGTACAGCAATATTAAATTTATTTAAAGATTCACTAACATTGATTGGATTGTTAAGTGTTATGTTTTATCAAAATTGGAGACTGGCATTAATTGCGATGATAATGATTCCGTGCGCAAGCTTTGCTGCAAAAAATCTCGGTAGAAGGATTGCAAAAGTTTCAACTCAAGCAATGATAGAAGTGGGTGATTTTAGCAGTTATTTAATTGAATTGTTTCAAAATCATAGAATTATAAAAATTTTTCAAAGAGAAGAGTATGAAAATAAAAGAGTTAACGCCAAATTAGACATAATAAAAGAAAAAGGGAAAAAAATTCAGGAAATTTTTGTTAGAGCTGCACCTATAATGGAAACTCTTACAGGAATAATGATTGCTATATTAATTTATGCATCTGGAAAATTAATTATCTCTGGAGAACTAGATATAGCTAATTTTTTTTCTTTTTTAGCTGCTATGATGCTTGCATATCAACCCGTTAGATCTTTAGCTACGCTCAATATTGCTATCCATCAAGGTTTGGCTGCATCAAAAAGAATTTTACCCACAGTAGATAATGAGCCGAAAATAAAAGAAAATACAGAAGACCTTGACTTAAAAATATCAAAAGGGAATATAGTTTTTTCCAATATAAATTTTAAATATGACAATAAAGAAGAGTCAATTCTTAGTTCAGTGAATTTGGATATAACTGGTGGAAAAATGACATCACTTGTTGGACATAGTGGTGCTGGTAAAACAACTATTTTAAATCTTATTCCAAGATTTTATGATCCTATATCAGGGGATATCAATATTGACGGTCAATCTATTTATAAATCAAAGATAAGCTCACTTAGAAAAAATATTTCTTTAGTAAGTCAAGATACAACGCTATTTGATGATACTATTAAAAAAAATATTATGTATGCAAATCCAGAAGCGACTCACGAAGATATGGAAAATGCAGCAAAACTCTCCTACGCAGATGAATTTATAAACAAATTACCAGATAAATATGAAACTATAATAGGTGAAAATGGACTGAGGTTATCAGGTGGAGAAAAACAACGACTTTCGATAGCAAGAGCAATTATAAAAAAAAGTCCCATCATTTTACTGGATGAGGCAACATCATCACTCGATGCAGAAGTAGAAAGCAAAATTCAAGAAGCGTTAACCTATTTGACACAAAACAAAACTACAATCGTAATCGCTCATAGATTATCTACAATATTAAAATCTGATAAAATCTACGTGATTGATAAAGGGATAGTCATGGGGTACGGAACTCACGATGAGTTAATGCTTAAATCAAAAATTTATAAAAACTTTTATGATAAGCAAATTAAAAAACATTAATGTTGCTTTTATACAGAATTGCAATCAACATAGTTATTCTTTTTTCCCCCCTAATATTTATATTTAGAGTTTTAAAAAAAAAAGAACACCTAATAAGATTTAAAGAAAAGTTAACCTTTTTTTCTAAAAAAAGAGGACCAGGGAAGGTAATTTGGTTTCATGGTTCAAGTGTAGGTGAGATATTAAGTGTTATTCCGCTTATCGAAACTTTAGAAAAAGATAAATCGATTAATAAAATACTTATAACTTCCTCAACTTTAAGCTCATCAAATATATTGAAAAAATTTAATTTAAAAAAGACTATTCATCAATTTTTTCCAATAGACAGCAACATGTTTAGTAAAAAATTTATTAATTATTGGAGTCCATCAGCGGTTTTTTTTATTGAATCTGAAATTTGGCCCAATTTTCTAATTAACATTAAAAGAAAAAATATTCCTTTAATTCTAATAAATGCAAGAATTACAAAACGAACATTCAGGAAATGGAAAAAAATCCCAAAATTCAGTAAACAATTATTTGAATGCTTTGATATGGCATTAGCACAAAATAATGAAAGCGAAAAATATTTAAAGTTTTTAGGTGTTAAAAAAATAAAAATCTTAGGAAACTTAAAATTTTCTGAAATGAAAAACATAACACAAAAAAAAATAAGTAATGACTTTAAAAAATTTTCTAAAAATAAAAAAGTATGGTGTGCATCAAGTACGCACGATGGAGAAGAATTAATTGCTGCTCAAGTTCATAATAAAATAAAGAAAAAATTTAAGAATTTGTTAACTATAATTATACCAAGGCATATTAACAGAACTGATAAAATAATGAATGAACTTCAAGATTTGGGATTGATGGTACATATACACAGTTCTAAAATTAAAATTAAACAAAATACTGATATTTATTTAGTAGATACTTACGGTGAAACTGAAAACTTTTTTAAGTCTTGTAAAACAGTTTTTTTAGGTGGCTCATTAATACGTCATGGTGGTCAAAATCCGCTTGAGCCTACTCGACTTGGCTGTAAAGTAATACATGAACCACATATTGATAACTTTAAAGAAATATATAAATTGTTAGATAAAAAAAATATTGCTGTTGAGGTAAATAATTTAGCTCAATTATCATCAAAAGTTAGCATAATTCTTAAAAAAAAAATTAATAGTGCAAATTTAATTAATGAATTAAAAAAATTAGGTAATAAAATTTTATATTCAACAATAATAGAAATTAAAAAATTTATAAACTAAACGTGAAATTTAAAAAACCTTATTTTTGGGATTATAAAAAAATTAGTTTTTTTTCATTTTTACTACTACCTTTCACATTACTTTTATTTTTGAAAAATATACTCGTCAAATCTAATAAAAATAAAAACAATAATATTAAAACTATCTGTGTTGGCAATATATATGTTGGTGGAACAGGAAAAACTCCATTCACAATTAGCCTGGCAGAAATGCTAAATAAACTAAAATACAAAACTGCAATAATAAAAAAATATTACCCAGATCAGATAGATGAACAGAAAATATTAAATAAAAAAAATAGCTTATATCTGGGCAATAAAAGAATTGACTCACTTAACAGAGCGATAAAAGACAAAAAAAAAGTTGCAATATTTGATGATGGTCTTCAACAGAGATCGTTGGCTTACGATATTACCTTTGTATGTTTTAACACTGATAACTGGATAGGAAATGGGTTGTTATTACCTGCTGGGCCTTTAAGAGAAAGACTCTCTAGTTTAAAAAATTATGATGCTGTTATTCTTAGTGGTAATAATAAAAGTACTCTTAATATTAAAAAAAAAATTAAGGTAATTAATCCAAATATTGAAATTTTTGAAGCTAAATATGTTCCAGTTAGTTTAAAACGTACGAGACTTAAAGAAAAATACTTGATCTTTTCTGGAATTGGGAACCCTAAAACTTTTGAGAAAACATTATTAATAAATAAATTTAAAATCATAAAATCAATAGTTTTTCCAGATCATTATCAATATAATGATAAAAACATAAATAGAATTAAAAAATTAGCTAATACTTTAAACGCAAAAATTTTAACAACAGAGAAAGATTATATGAGATTAAATAAGAATAATAAAAAAAAAATAAATTTTTTAAAAATTAATTTAGTTATTAATAATAAAAAAAAATTAATAAAGTTTTTAAAAAAAAGATTATGAAAATAATTAAATACATAGTTCAATTTTTAATTGTTTTTATTTTATTTATAATATTAAAAATATTTGGTTATAAAATTGCTTCAAATATTGGAGGATTCATTGGTTCAAATCTAGGACCATTATTTAGATCAAAAAAAATGATAATAAAAAATATAAATAACTCGCTCCCAAGCCTTAATGAGATGCAAATAAAAAATATAATAAATGAAATGTGGTCTAACTATGGAAGAATTTTATCTGACTATATGTATATTGGTAATTTTAGAAACTTAAAACTAAACAAACACTTAAGAGTTGATGGAAGTGAAATACTTGAAATAATAAAAAAAAATAATAAGCCTGTAATTTTTATTTCTGGCCATTTTAATAATTTTGAATTAATGGCAATGGAAATTGAAAGGTCTGGTGTTAATGTTGCTGCTATTTATAGACCATTAAATAATATTTTTTTAAATAAAATTATGGAATTCATTCGGAAAAAATACATATGTAAACATCAAATTAAAAAAGGTTTTTCTGGATTAAGAGATATGATTCATTATTTTAAAAAAAATTTTTCAATTGCTGTAATGATTGATCAGAGAGTTAGTGAGGGAGTTCAGTCTAATTTATTCAATAGACCCGCCTTGACAACAACTATTCCTGCACAATTTGTTAAAAAATTTAATTGTAAAGTTGTTCCCGTTTACATCGAAAGAGTTGATAAACATAACTATAGAATGAAAGTAAGCAAACCTCTGGAATTTACAAAAGATGAAACTATAGAGAGTATAACTCAACAATTAAATTTCTGGCTTGAAAAAATGATTAAAAATAACCCAGGTCAATGGATATGGTCTCACAACCGTTGGAAATAATACTTATTTTTTTTTTTCAAACTCTTCTTTTTTTATAAAAGCTTCTTTATATGAAAAATATGGTTCCTGTAGATCTACATTCCAGTAGTTTAGACTCTCTAGTTTAATAATTTTATTTGATATAGCACATATAACATGATCCCCTTCTTCTAAAATTTTAAAATTATTTGGTAAATATTCTAATTTAGCTAATTTATTTTTCATATATAAACTATATATTAATATATATATGATTATAGGCATTATTGGAAGTGGAGGTAGAGAGCACGCAATTTGCTCTCATCTTAGCAAATCTAACAAGGTAAAAAAAATTTTTTGCTTTCCAGGCAATGCTGGAACTAAAAGTATAGCAGAAAATATTACAATAGACCTTGAAAATTTTAATGAAATAAAGAAATTCATAATTAAAGAAAAAATAGAACTAGTTGTGGTTGGTCCTGAGAAACCCCTTGTTGATGGAGTGGTTGATTTCTTAGAAGATAATAATATTAAAGTATTTGGTCCTAATAAAGTTTCTTCTCAATTGGAAGGATCAAAAATTTTTACAAAAAAGATTTGTGAAAAATATAATATTCCAACTGCAAAGTTTGGTATTTTTAAAAATATAAAAGATACATTAGATTTTATTAAAAAAACTAAATTTCCTATTGTAGTTAAAGCAGATGGTCTTGCTTCTGGTAAGGGTGTTTATATTTGTGAAAATGAATTAGATGCAAAATTAGCAATAAAAGAAATTTTTGAAGGAAAGTTTGGATTTGCTGAAAATATTTTAATTGAAGAATTTTTAGCTGGAGAAGAAATGAGTTATTTTATTGTTTCTGATGGAAAAAACATTAGAAAATTTGAAACTGCACAAGATCATAAAAGAGTATTAGAGGGTGATCATGGTAAAAACACAGGAGGTATGGGAGCATATTCACCATCAAGGTTAATGAATGAAAATTTAGATAATAAAATAATGAAAAGAATTATTGAACCAACGTTAAGGGGGTTAAAAGAGCTTAATAGCAATTATAAAGGTTTTTTGTATGCGGGCTTAATGATTGTAAAAGGTGATCCCTACCTAATAGAGTACAACGTTAGAATGGGTGACCCTGAATGTCAAACTATACTACCAAGATTAAAAACTGATCTACTTGAAATCATAATTGATTGTTGTAATGAAAATTTAATTAACACTAACATTGAATGGCATAATAAAAAAAGCCTATGTATTGTTCTTTGCTCCAATGGATACCCGGATGAATTTAAAAACAATGTCTTAATTAATGGTATTGATCAAATTGATATTAAAGATAACGAATTTATTTATCATGCCGGAACAATTATTGAAGATGCTAAAATTTACTCTAATGGTGGTAGAGTCTTAAATTTTGTGACTTTATCAGATAACTTTAGTGACTCTCGAAATAAAGCCATTGCGTTGATAAAAAAATTGAATTGGAAGAATGGGTTTTACCGTAAAGATATAGGTTATAAGGTAATCGGCTAATGAGAATAATCTCAGGCCAATATAAAGGGAAAAAAATCCTATCACCAATCGATAGAGAAACCAGGCCTTTAAAAGATTTAACAAAGGAATCAATATTTAATATTATTAAACATTCAAACTTAATTAAAATAAATATTGAAAATTCAAACGTATTAGATTTATTTTCTGGGGTAGGATCGTTTGGACTAGAATGTTTGTCTAGAGGAGCCTTAAAAGTAGTTTTTTGTGAAAGCTATAAAAATGCATTAAATGTGTTAAAAAAAAATATATTGAATTTAAATTTGGAAAAACAAACCGAAATAATTGAAAAAAATATATTTGATAAGAATAGTTTTTATAACGTAAATGATAAGTTTGAAATAATTTTTGTAGACCCACCATTTAAAGAAAAAAAATTATTAGATTTAATGGAGCATATAATTAAATTAAGACTATTAAAAGAAAACGGTATTTTAATAATTCACAGACATAAAAAAGAAAAAGATCTTTTTCCAAAAGACTTTACCCTAATAATTGAGAAATCTTATGGTATTTCAAAAGTAATTTTTGGAAATTAAGGTTAAGTCAAAATTTTTTTAGTTTCTTTTTTTATCAACTCTACTGATGGTTGATCAAATGGGTTAACATTTAAAGCTCTTCCTAATAAAATAGTTTCCATTATAAAAAAAGAAAATAATTCACCTAAACTTTTTTCGTCTCTATTTACTATCTCAAAACTTCTAAAAGGGATTTTTTTTTTTTTAAAAACATTTTCTGTAGCTAATTTTTGTGAATAAATAATTTTTTGAACATCTTTATTTTTTAAATAATTAGCGGTTGCTAGTAATTGATTAGAGTTTATTTTTGTTAAGTTGTTGCCATGAACATAAAAAAATGTATAAAAACTTTTTTTGGGCCCATCTAAATAAAATTGCATTAAACTATGATTGTCTTTAGGCATTGAAGAAATCACAGGCAATATTCCTTTCGATTTTTTTCCTAAACTCTCTGCTACTAATTGTTGATACCATTTAAAAATACTTTCAGATTGTTCATCATAATTCAAAATAACTGACGTAAATTTACCATTTTTCAAAAAATGCAAAGTGCTTTCGACATTTGCAATTAAGTTATTTAAAAAAAATTTATTTTTTATTAAATTATCAAATTGTTTGAATTTTTTTTCATTCAGACCCATTAATTCAGCTGGCAACATACCAACTTCTGATAGCACAGAATATCTTCCACCAATGTAATTTTTATGTTCAATAATTTCTGCTCGTAGTTTTTTACCTAGATTAGATAAATAATTATTTGTTTTTTCTGTAATAAAAATATTTTTATCATTTTTTTTGATTAATATATTTGAATTAGTAATTGTTTCCAGAGTATTTCCAGATTTAGAAATTATCAAATTAAGATTTTTATTTACCTTTTTTTTTTTAAAAAATTTTGAGTCTAAATTATTAACAAAAAAAACTTTTTTTTTTATTTTATGTTTTATAAAATCATATATTGCTTGTGAACCGAGGATGGAGCCACCCATCCCGATTAAGGTTATGTTCTGATATTTCTTAAATTTTGAAACAATTTTTTTTGTATAACTATATTTATATCTTACACTTAGAGTTTTTAGAATCTCATTATTTTCTGATAACAGGGATTTTAGTTTTTTTGATATATTTTTTTTTTTATTCTTAATTAAAAAATTTTTGAACTTTATATTCTTTGTTAACATCAATTATTTTTAAGTGTCTTTAAAATTGAATTTTCTAATGAATTATCATTCTTTGAAGTTTTTTCTTTGCTTGTCTCACCTATTAATTTTTTTATTTTTTTGTTGTCATTCTCTAACATTTTATAAGCTTCATCTTGCTCACTTTTTGGGACAGGTAATTGATCTATGTCAGGTGGTAATATCAGTGGGTTTTTCTTTTTTACTAAAAACTCATCTGCATTAGTTTTGCTTTTACCTGTGATAATATTTTTAGCTGATTGGCAACTAGTTAGGAACAGCAGTAAACTGCTAAATATTACTATAATTATTTTATTACGATTCATTTATATCTACTTTTTTAACAAATATTTCACTGATGATAAGAAAAAAAATACCAATAGATACAAATATATCTGCCAGATTAAATATAAACCAATGATGATTTCCAATGTGAAAATCTATAAAGTCAGGAACTGCTGAATAATACAGTCTATCGAATAAATTGCCTAGAGAGCCTCCTAAAATTAATAAATAAAAATAAGAAGTAAAATTATTAATTTTGAAAATTATTATAACTATAATCACGTTTATTATAATAATTAAAAAAGTAATTGAGTTATAAATTATACTTTGCTCAAAAGATAATAACCCAAACCCAATTCCTTTATTCCATATTAAGTAAAAATTTAGGTATGACGATATATAAACATTCAAAATCTCACTATTTTCAGCTAAATTTAAAATGTATAATTTTGAAACCCTGTCCAATAAAAATATTATTAATACCATAATTAGATAAAATAAAATTTGTTTATATTTTTTTAAAATCATTAATATTTTTAATTAAGACGGGTGTCTTTCGCATTCACTTTTATTAATCTTCCAGCAAATAGGACATTTAATTCCTTGTGCTTTTACAGTAACAACACTGGTGATATCAGACTTACTTTTTTCAATTTTTGTAGCTGAAGTAATACACAATTCTGAAAAATCTACATTTTTTGTTAATTGAATCATTTTTTCATCTAAGTTAATTGTTAAACTAGCTTCAAGACTCGAGCCTAGTTCCTTACTTGCTCTTTTTTCTTCTATACTAATGTTGCAAATGTCTCTAATTTTTTTTAGTTGAATCCACTTTTCATTTAATTTTTTATTTGAATATTTTTCTGGTATCTTAATAAACCTCTCTAAATGAATGCTTTTTCTTTCTTTATTAATAAGCATAAAGATTTCTTCAGTTGTGAAAGATAATATTGGTGCAAACCATTTAATTAAACATTCTAGTATTATATTTAAAACAATGATGCTGCTTTTTCTTTTTTCAGAATCTTTAGAATCACAATATAGAGCATCTTTTCTTATATCAAAATAAAACGCTGATAAATCTACGGTACAAAAATTCAGTAGTTCTTTATAAAGATTATGAAAATCATATGAGTTAAAATAACTTTTAAAGTTTTTATTTAGATCGTAGACTTTGCTAAGCATGTACTGCTCTAGTTCTGGAAGTTGATCTAGGTTTAATTTTTCAAGATCAATAGCTTTGAACTCATCATTTAAATTACCCAATAAATATCTAAAAGTATTTCTAATTTTTCTATATGAGTCTGCATGCTGTTCTAAGATGGAGTAGTCGATTCTTAAATCTTCTTCATAGTTTGATGAGGCTACCCATATTCTTAAAATATCAGCTCCATATTTTTTTAATATATCCTCAGGTGCAATTACATTTCCAACAGATTTTGACATTTTAAGACCTTTACCGTCTACCACAAAACCATGTGATAAAATTGATTCATAGGGGGCTCTACCTCTTGTTCCACAAGACTCTAACAATGATGAATGAAACCAACCTCTATGTTGATCTGATCCCTCTAAATACATTGATGCAGGCCATTGAAGATCTTCTCTCTTCTCTAAAACAAATGAATGGGTACACCCACTATCAAACCAAACTTCAACAATGTCACTTGTTTTATCATAATCTTCTGCCTTGTATTTATCTCCTAAAAATCTTTGTGGATCATCAGAAAACCAACAATCAGAACCTTCTTTTTCATAAATACTTGCGATATTTTCATTTACTTCGTCATCTACTAAAACTTCTTTACTAGTTTTGTGAACAAATATTGGCAATGGGACTCCCCAAACTCTTTGTCTTGAGACGCACCAATCGGGTCTTGTCTCGATCATTGCTTTTATTCTCTCTCTGCCTTTGCTTGGGTAAAAAGTAGTATCATCTAAAGCTTTTAGTGCTTTTTTTCTAAGACCATGACTTTCCATTGATATGAACCATTGCGGTGTTGCTCTATGAACAAGTGGAGCTTTTGACCTCCAGGAGTGTGGGTAGGAGTGAATTAACTTTCCGTTTGATAATAATTTTTTTTGTTCTTTTAATTTTTCAATTACTATTGGGTTTGCTTTAAAAATATGTGTCCCTTCAAATAAAGGAATATTTTTCGTATATTTTCCATCCCCATCAACTGTCTCTATCGCTTTAATTCCATTTTTTAAACAAAGGTTGAAATCATCAGGTCCATGACTAGGTGCGCAGTGAACAATACCCGTTCCTTGTTCTGTTGTCACAAATCTTGCCTCGAGCATTGGAATTTTATAATCATAACCGATATCCGAAAATGGATGACTGCAAATAGTATCTTTAAATTCTTTTCCTTTAAATTTTTTAATTTCTTTAAAATTTTTAATACCACACTCTTTGATGACAGAATCTAATAACGCTTCCGCAATTACTATTTTCTTATTTTTAAAATCCCCATCACTATTTAAATGGATTATTAAATAATCTAACGATTCATTGTAAGCCAAAGCTTTATTTGCTGGTATAGTCCACGGTGTTGTTGTCCATATAATAATATCTGTGCCCTCAAGTTCTTTTAAGTTAGATTTTATAACCGGGAAAGCAGTATAGATTGTATCTGATTTATGATCTTGATATTCAACCTCAGCATCAGCTAATGCAGTTTTTTCTACTGTAGACCAAAGAACTGGTTTAAACCCTTTATAAAGACTTCCTTCTTTTAAAAATTTACCTAATTCTCTTACAATTTGTGCCTCTGCGTTAAAACTCATAGTAGTATAATGATTTTCCCAATCACCAATAACACCCAATCTTTTAAATTGTGTTTTGTGGACTTCAATCCACTTTTCTGCAAAGGATCGACATTCTTTTCTAAATTCTATTATTGGAACTTCATTCTTATTTTTTTTATTTTTTTTATATTGTTCTTCAATTTTCCATTCAATAGGGAGTCCATGACAGTCCCAACCCGGAACGTAAACTGAATCTTTTCCATCCATTTGGTGAAATTTAACAATTATATCTTTTAAGATTTTATTTAAAGCTGTACCCATATGAATATTTCCATTTGCATATGGAGGGCCATCATGAAGTATAAATTTTTCTCTACCTTTGTTTGACTTTCTTAATTCTTTATAAAGATCAATTTTACTCCAATATTCTAAGATCTCAGGTTCTCTATTTTGTAAATTAGCTTTCATTGAAAAAGCAGTTTTGGGTAAGTTTATATTTTCTTTGCTCATTTTAACTTTTTTTAGCTATCATTAGATCATTTTGAATTTGTTTTCTTAATTGATTAACATTATTAAATTTTTTTTCTTTTCTTATGAATCTTACGAATTCAACTGATAAATACTTATTATAAAGATTTCCAGAAAAATTAAAAATATGAACCTCTAATAAAATTTTCTTTTGATTAAAAGTGGGCCTATAACCAAGATTTGCTATTGCTTTTAAGGGTTTTATAGTATTTTTTTTATAAACCTTAACCGCATACACTCCTGGCATTGCAATTACGTAATCTTTGATATCAATATTGCATGTTGGAAAACCAATTTTTTTTCCTAATTGTCTCCCCTTTTGAACAATTCCCTCAATCGACCAATTTCTTGTTAGCGCCTTATTGGCTTTTTTTATGTTACCTTTTTCTAGTAGAGATCTAATATATGTTGATGATATAATTTTTTTACCTAATATTAATGGTTGTGGTTTTATTATTTTGTAATCATAAATTTTCTCATATTTAATTAACTGCTTAACATCTCCTTCTCTTTTATTTCCAAATCTAAAATTATTACTAACAAATATATATTTTGCTTCTAATTTTTTAGATAAAATTTCTTTAATAAAAAACTGAGATTTGATTTTAGAAAAATTTTTATCAAATTTCTTTGTAATTATAAAATCTATTCCCAAGCTATCTAATATTTTATTTTTTTGACTGATACTTGAAAGCCTAAAATTTTTAATTTTCTTATTAAAATACATTTTTGGCATTGGTTCAAAAGTTACAACACCAATACTTAACTTCAGTTTTTTTTTATAACTATTTGCTAATTTGAATAATTTTTGATGACCTAAATGTATGCCATCAAAATTTCCAATTAAAATTATTGATTGTTTATGATTTTTAGAAATATCAAAATTTTTATATAACTTCATTTTTTACCACTTAAGTTCAGTTTGAATAAAATTCACAATAACTTCATATCTTTTTGATACTATCTCTATCCCATCTTTCTTTATTTCATTCTTGTGAACGCCATTTGATATTATCAGAGAGTCGAAACCTAAAAGATTGGCTCCCTTAATGTCGGTGTTCAAATTATCTCCAATTGATAAAACTTTTTTATTTTTGTTGTTAATTGATTGATTATAAACTTCTGGAAAAGGCTTTCCAAAATAAATAACCTCACCTCCCATTTTTTCAAATACTAAAGCTACGGACCCTGCACATAATTCTCTTTTATTCCCTCTATCAACAATCAAATCAGGGTTCGTACAAATCATTTTTTTATCAAGATGACCTTTAAATAACTCCTTATAGTAATTTAAGTCCTCATCGTAACCTTCTAACAATCCTGTACATAACAAATAAGAGCTGGCATTAATGTTTTTTCCTTTATTGCTTTGAAATTCTATAAATAAATCAAAATCTCTAGAGGGACCTACATGATAAAACTTTTTATTTGAGTAGTTTTTTTTTAAATAACTTAATGCTGCTTCTCCAGATGAATAAACTTTTTCTCTAATTTCTTCATTCATGCCCATTTTTTCTAAAAATGACCTTACAGTTTTATTTGGTCTTGGAGCATTAGTTAAAAGAATATATTCTTTATCAGCTTTAGTAATTTCTTCTAAAGTATCAATTGCATTTTTATGTAGAGTTACTCCATTATGAATTACACCCCATAAATCAATATAAAAAATATCATAATTAACTAGTATTGATTTTAATCCTTCATTATCTAAATTTTTAGTCATTATTGGAGGTATAGCTCATTAAAAACACAATTTCTCTGGTTTTTTAGCACACATATTTTTTTTTACTAACCTTGAAATTGCATGGCTAGTAGCTATATGAGTCGCATATTAAAAGGAGAATTTATGAAATTTAAACCGTTACACGATAGAGTTTTAATAGAAGTTTTAGACAGTAGTGAAAAGACTGCTGGAGGAATCATTATCCCTGACACAGCACAAGAAAAACCTCAAGAAGGCAAAGTTATTGCTGTTGGTGGTGGAGCAAAAACTGAAGATGGAAAATTAATTCCAATGGATGTGAAGGCTGGAGACAAAGTTCTTTTTGGCAAATGGTCAGGAACTGAAATCAAAATCGATGGCAAGGAATATAGCATAATGAAAGAATCAGACATTATGGGAATTTCAGGAAAATAATTTAATTAAAAGGAGAAAGTAAAATGGCAAAAGTTATAAAATTTGACTCTGAAGCAAGAGCGGCAATGATAAGAGGTGTTGATATCCTTG
>Ga0115000_10002519_pt1 | contig 15747 bp, 14 predicted proteins | sample ArcticOcean_MG_C_6_FD_89690 | JGI IMG/M metagenome (GOLD analysis project Ga0115000, IMG submission 89690) | Marine microbial communities from western Arctic Ocean - ArcticOcean_MG_CB8_128 | ecosystem: Environmental > Aquatic > Marine > Oceanic | place: Arctic Ocean: Canada Basin | collected...
TAGCTCCTCTGGGTGGCGGAAAGAATGGGGGCAAGCACACCTCACGCGTGGCCCGCAATGGAGTGTCGAAAACACTGGAAGCCGCGCGTACGCGGGTTCGGCACTTAAGAGATAAGGATGTAACGGAGATCTGGACTTTCCAATCCAAGAGTGAAGGTGTGTAGATGACCGTCGAAATGGGAGGGGTCGTGGGCGACGGAGTAGAATGTTTCCACTCGGATGGCATAATTTTATTTACGACTATAACCCTGTAACCAATGCTACCCACTACGCGTCGGGTGGCTTCCCTCCTCCCCGACGCCGCGGTCCTCGCGCAACCTGCACCGGTGGCGGGTGAGGAGACGGAGGCGGTGGTGGCTCTTCCTCCTCCTCCTCCTCCTCTTCCTCCTGAGTGGGTGGAGTGTCTGTAGTTTCTGGAGCAAGCGCTTCGTACTCGGTCACAATCTGTGCCACCGGCCTCTGCGGTTCGGTGAGAGCGCTAGAAGGGAAAGCAGACGCTAAGTCGGAATCAGCAGGCTGCCATGTCAATCGCATTGGGGGGAGATTCGGCAGTGAATCTAGAGGAGGAGGAGGTGCAGTCGATTCCTCGTCCTCCAAGTCAGACTCAACTTTCGGAGCTAGAAGCTCGAGTTCTTGCAGACTCTGAAGTGGAGTGGGCGCCGGTTCCACCTGAGGGGATGCCCTCGCAGCTACATGCGCCGTTCCCGGCCCGTCAAGCAGATCGTTCCAAGAGACGTCAAACTCGTCATGTTCTTCAGTCGGTTGTACCAGTGAATCTAGCCGCGTTGGCGGCGGAGGCGGCAGTGTCAGAGGCTCCTGCACCAGCTCCAGCTGCTCCAACTGCTCCCCCAGTTCCACCTTCTCCACCTGCTCCGTCTCTTCCTCTTCACTATCCTCGCTCTTGTCAGACACCTGCTCAATCGTCACCTGCATCGTCGGTTGCGTCGTCACCGAATCGATCGTCGGACTCAGAGTCAGGTCAACAAGTTGAGCCTCTGGAATTGAAGCAATCTCTGCAGCCGGAGGAGCCAACGCAAGAGGTGGAGGATCAAACAGCAACTGTAAATCTGGCGAAATGTCCATCTTTGGTGAGTCTACCGGAGGAGGAGCGGTCGCTATCGTCAACACCTCGCCCGACGTTTCCAGTCCAGCGACAGACACGGCTGGCATCGCCAGTCAGCGGCGGACCGCCGCTCAAGGTTGATACTGGCACACAGACCTGTGTGCTATTGGCTAGCGCGACCAGACGCACCCTTGCACCGAGGAGGCGAGCCAAATTAGCGATGCCAGAAGCAAACGAACCTCCCAAGTCACCTGAGCGGCGGTCGTTCACAGAGACGGTAGCAAGCAGGGTGCTTCAGGCTTGTCAGCGGACAGACGCAGACTCCAAGATCACGTACGTTGGGCGCGACGATGATGGACGTACCGTCGTACGTGTACGAGGAGGATGCAGCTCATCAGTTGTCGCGCTGCAGAAAGCCCTTAGGTCTTTGATGCCTTTTGCACGCGTACGCACAAGCGAGGATGTATTGGACGGCAGCGTGCAAGCGACCATAGTCGTCCCAACTGCTGCTGACGAATGGAGCATCGCCCAATCCAATGCTTCTGGGTCGAAGCTGTCGCGGTTCTTGCACCTGTCCTCATTTGCAATGGGTCTCATCGGTCTGGGAATGTGGGCCGCTACCTTTGCAAATGCTGACGGTAAAGAGATTTAGCCAGCGGCGTGTGGCAACTAGTGAGATCACCAGATGGCAATTGATGTGCTGGGCACCTGCGCGTCAAGTGCAGAGTCGGGGGAAACACCTACACTGGCCGTGTTTTTGACAATCGTGTTTGCAGTATACATTGCCTTTGACTCTGTCCTTGCATCAGCCGTGATCGTACGTAAAGCGGCCGAGGCGGAAGCCACGACTGCAAAGGCATTGGGGTAGAGGAGACCTGTAGAAAGGGAGAAGTGTTCAAAATGTGATACCAAAGTTGATAAGGTTACACACAGTTCATGTCTATCAAGGGTTGGACACATACTCAACATGAGTCTCCGCCCGGCGCCGCGCCAACTTATAGATGTGTCCGACCAGACTACCGTTAGCCATGCAGATCGTCTGCTGGCGTTGAAGAGCTACACGCCAAAGAGCGACAACGAAGCTGCGCAGCTGCATCGCCTCGCCAAGGATACCGAGGTCAAGCGTGAGTTTGACGACTTCGAGGCCGGGCAGAGCGAAGAGAAGATGAAGTACTTGGAGCAACAGATGTGGGAGGCTATGCGACTTGCACAGGCAGAGCAGCAGTCAAAGGATCCAGCCCAAAACACCAGCCCGTTTGCACAGGCGCCGCCTCGTCAGTTGCTGCCGTCGTATGCGCCGGCGCAAAGCGGAGGACCGGGCGCGCCCAAGCCAGGGGAGCCTGGGTCTTTCTTTGGACCGCCGCCTCCTCCACCAGACCCACGCGATGTGTGGGTGAAGGAAAGGCTGCAGGAGATGACGCCAGAGCAGCAAATGGCATACTACCGCATTGGGCCAAGGCCCGAGGAGGAGAAGTACCTGGCAAAGCGGGGCAAGCAAGAGCCATGGCAAGAGGAGATTGCAAAGGTCACTTTCCGTGAGCTGCCAAAGTACGAACAGGACCAGTACACCGGTGGGTGGCTCGAGTGGCTCGAGCGGCATCCTATGCCAGAGGATCCGACGCCTGGCCTTGTCATTCCACAACCGCGTGGGCCTCGGTTTGGCCCTGTTGATGCTGGCAGTGGCAAGGAGGATGCTGATGGAAAGGCAGAGGCAAAGTACTTTCAGAAGAACCCGACACTCCCTGGCTACCTGCCGCCTGCACAGCCAGACTCGTTCAAAGACGTGTGGTCTCTCTTATGCGTCGAGATGTTCCCCGACACGCCGCGGATGCACTGGAACTATCCGGTGATCTACAAGCCTCCGACCGTGGAGGGGAAGCCGGCCGAGTACATCGCTTACCCGCTCTTCAAGGCTATGAAAGCCGTGCTTGAGTTCGCTCCGCGTGTGCTCAACGAACCGAAGGCCGTCTTCATCAGGGACCTTGCCGACCTTCTTGACAACGGAGTATCAAATGCTGGTCTCACAGGTTGGCAGTTCGAAAGACTGCGAGGCATCCGAGCAGCACAACCGGCTGCCGCAGCAGCTGCTTCAGCGTCGCCATTTGTGGATGAGGATGAGGATAAGAAGAAAAAGAAGAAAAAGGAGGAAGAAAACACCCGCTCGTTCAACCCCAATCGCACACGTCTGCTAATCATGGCCGTGATCCTCATCGAGAAGCTGGACCTTCTCTATTCCAATCGCTTCTGCCAGGACCGCTTCTTTGGCATCTTTGGCACCACCGAGACGCGCGACCAGCGGGTGAGGCGGCTGCGTCAAGCCTACAAACTTCAACCAGGAAGTGACATGCGAGCCAAGGCGATGAAAGTCCCCACGGCCGAGGCATGGACCAAGTACAAGGAGGTCTCCTACAAACTCGGGAAGCTTGCAACGCGGTGCCGGAAGCTCATCATCCGATGGGAGCTCGACAATTCGAAGCTCGGTACGGATATTGGCGATGACTCGCGCGACGACCACCTGCTTGTGCTGAAGGTGCGACGCGGACCAAAGTACCTTGCCATCACGCCGGACGAGTGGAAGGCCTGGTTCTTTGTTGAGATCCGGCCGGCGCCTCCGGATCTTCCCAATGGATGGGCGTCTGTGTTTGGTCCGAATCCGGTGGCACACATCTCGCCGCCTGTGCTCCCTGGCCAGAAGTTCCCGGACCAGCCGGCCACAGGAGAGACCGTTGGCGACTTGCAGCTTGGCGGTGGCAACGCCGTTGCTGGCGAGTACGAGGATGCCAAGCAGTCCGACAAGGAAAGGCAGGAGCAGATGGAAGACGTGGAGAATGACCGCGGGGCCAACGACGCGCTCTTTGGCGATAACGGCATCGACTACCACCGTGACGAGGTTGATGACCCGGGGCAGGAGTACGAGAACGAGGGCGCGCAGGATGGAGACGACCCAGAGGTTAACGACGGTGAAGAACTTCCTGGACTGGGCGATGCGGACTATTAAATCTTTCAAACTCTACCGCCACGGACACGGCCACGCAGATCCTCTAATGCTACCTGGGTCTCCGACCCGGGCACACGTATGCCTAACCGCTGCCGACGCAGCTCACGTAGTATGTACACAATGGCAACGGTGCCCATGCAGGCTATGAGGAACATGAACACAAACATCCACCAAAACCAGCCCGGGATCTGCGCGGCCCATACGTGGAAGCCGGGCGGAGCCGCTGGCGGCGGAAGGCTTGGGGGGCAAACGATCAGGGGTGGGAGGGGAGGATCTACGGGTGGGACCTGAGGTGGCAAGTATGGTAGTGGTGCTTGTGGAAGTGGTGGTGGAGCGCGTGGTGCCCCGTGTAGAATACTGTTTGCAAGATCGATGAGTGGTGCAGCAATGTTTGCCATGTTTTCTTGACCTAAGTTGGACTTGGTCTGCGCCTATTAGCGCGACGCTGGTCGTCGCAATCTCCACACTCTACGTGTCCTACGTAACACTCTTTGCAGAGCGTGCACTCATTGCATGTAGTGCACGGAAAGCCATAGTATCTCATCGCCATGACATGACCACAACCAATGCACATGTACTGTGCATTGATGAGACCTCTGTCGCAGATTGGACAAAGACATTTGAAGTCGCGTGTGCAGTCCTCACACATGGCACCTGACTGTCCGCAGCACTTGGAGTCGTAGATGATTGTATCGTCCTCCAAGCAAATTGTGCATGTACCAGAACGACTCCGCTTGTGAATGTTCTTCAATGCAGGGTGGCGTCTGCGTTTGCGGCAGTGGCTGGCGTCTCCGCACAGCGAAGCCTCGTAGTTGAGGTAGACATTGAAGGCGCGCTTGTGGAACTCTTCGCCAGACACGTCGCATTGCGTTCGACAGGGTTGCCACATGTGGTCGATTTTGTGGCGCGCATTAATTACTTGGTCTATGAACTTGACCTTCAGCACAGATTCGTTCAACTCCTCGATGGTCTCGAGGTGGTTGAACAGGTCAAAGATGGCCGTATTCGACATACGGACAAGCTCATTGGGGCAGCTCGAATATCGCAGGTACCACCCGTATTCCATTTGGTGCTCCGTCATCTGCGCGGCAATGACGATAACATCACAAGGGTGTGGCGCGGCCTTTTTCCAAGTTGATCCATACGTGATGGGCGGGGTGTGGTGGTCACGGACGATGAAGTGCGTGGGCACCAAGACGGACTGCCCGCGAATGTTCCGTATGTAGTACTTGGAAAATGCATCCTCCTTGCGGATACGCGGTGGCAACGACTTAGGAGGAGGGAAAAAATGAGGTGAGATGGTCATGCAGTCGAGCTCCTCGTCAACGGGGAGATCATCGTTGAACTCCGCAGCCGTGCGGACAAAGTGCTCCCAACTTTGGGTCATCCCAATGTGGGCGGGAAGTCAATTTGACTTAGAACCTCCCCTCTGCACTGAATAGCGATCCTGTGTTATGGGAGAGGGAGACTGTGATTTGTGCGCGAAGATGATTTCCAGCCATGTGTCCAAAATGTTACACAAATGTGTCCCAAACTCAAAAGCACATCTTAATAGAATTTGGCTTACGCACAACCGTATCACGCGTCGCACACGCGCACCGCTCTTCTCTACGCCCAAGGCTATACCACGGGCCGTGTGCCGGTTCGACCGCCCCAAGGGTCGGCCTCTTCACATTGTTCTTGCACCCGACACAACCACGCTTCCGAACCAAGAACGGGTCCGACGAGTGCGACTCGGACATGGCAATGCGGCGGATGCAGCGCGTAAAGACACGCAACATGACACACTTCTCGCTTACCTTGTCGGAACCAAGCAGGCCTAATGACCGCCCTCCTTACTATCCTTCACTTTTTGAACTCCTCCATGACCTGTGTGGCTATCGCCTCTGCCACAAGATGATGGTGAACTGAGGGGATTTGGTTCTGCGCGGCCTTTGCCTTTTTCTTCTTCTTGCCACAAGTCGCGTTCTGACACTGCTTGTTTGCTGCCTTGTCGGGAGACCTTCCCTGTCCCGCTTTTGCAGCCTTGCAGCGCATACAGCACTTGGCAGGGTCGTGCTTGTACCGTGGAGTAGAAGAGTGCACCTTGGTCATGCAGACCAGGCAGCGTGGCCTCTGGCACGTGGGGCACGACCCGAATCGAGTGGACAGAAAGGTGGATGTCAGCAGGTGTACCTCTGCGTCACAGTCTGCACACTTGTTGACGGCGTACGGGCTAGCCAGGAAACACCCCATCGAGAACTGGTGATGCACCATTGGCCCTTGACACATGGCTGCTGCCAAAGCCGACATACCGTGGTTGAAGGCTGCAAAGCACACATGATTCGGGTCGAGGGACGGATCGATCTCTTCGTATTCGGGAGGTAGTTCCGCATCGCGTGCATCGTTCAGAACCTCTGCGGGGAGTTTGAGCTTGAGATCGTTTATTGTGACGACCTCGTCGTCCTCGTGGAATGCAAGAGCGGCTTCTACACCGTCTCGTAGCACCGAAGCTGCACTCCTTGCGTCCTCCTCATTCGACGCCTCCCCCGACTCTACCATCTCTCGGATGGAGTCTTCCATGCCGGCGTTCAGTGCCTCTCGGATCTCCTGCTTTGTCTGTGTTTTATTTGATCCATCCTCGCGGCGCACGGACATGTTGACGCGGTTCTTTGAGTGGATCTGCATGTCGCAGTACTGACCCGTGCGCCCCCAATGCTCCACTGAATTTAGCACCATCAGCAACGTGTTGCGCTTCTGCTGATGCGTTGCAATCTCCACAGAGACGCCAGAATCAAGACCGCCTGTGACATCAGAGACATTCATCTTCTTCTGCAGCACACGAGACCGAGCCTCGGCCAGTGGGTCCTGAAGGCGGTCACACTTTCCAAATGGGGACACGACCGGGATGAAGTCATCGAGGTTGGGCCCGAACAGCTCCGATATGCAACGCTGTCCGGCTCTCTGCCAGAAGGTGATGTTGTCGCGCACCGACTGCGTGGCACTGTTTTTGTCTGCGTTCTGCATCGCGTCCTTGTAAGACCCCTTGATCATTAGGTCGATAGCATATAGATAGTGCTCCCCCGCCTTCTTTGCCGTGATTGGCTCCCAATTGGATTCGAAGATGGAGCACAGCTCGCTGTTGGCCCACTTGTCTGCCGGTGTGCAAGGGGCACACCCGAAGCGCTCGGGATAGCATGAAAGCCGTACGGCAAACGCGATGAGCAACGGGAAGCCACCCGGTGAGTGGATCATGTCAGGAAGTGCACCGGAGCAGAAGTTGTGACTCAGAATGCCGAGCGCTCCCTCGATGGTCAGCAGGTCCGCCACCGTCATTGCGGCGTGCATAGACGAGAGGCCACGATCAAACCCAACCTTCTTCTGCAACGCGTCGGCATGTGAAGAGCACAGCCGCTGCCACTGCGTCATGGTCACTGGCTCAGCTGCACGGTGGATGTGGTCTTCGACATCCACGTTAGCAAAGTGACCGGCCATAACGAACTGCGATGTGCCGGGTGCAGCATGGAAGGACAGCAACGCGTCGGTGGAACCCTGCACCTTGACGGGCTTCGTGACTGAGAAGCTGCACGGACGAATGGCGTGGAAGTTGAACTCGTCGACCACCCCCCACAAGGGGCTTGGCTTCTGACCCTCTGGTGCCCCACCATAGTCTGCGTCGTGGTGGTTGAAAATAGAGGGGAGGAATATGTGAAGGTTGCGGCATGCAACCACTTGGCAGTTCATACGCATGATGTCAAAAGCTGAGTACTCAAGGTTATGGGCACGGTCGCCGTCCCACAGTATGGCAAGCGAGACATAGTCTTTCCCCACCGGCCCACGGCGCCGGGCCGTCAGAAGGATTACCCTGTTGGTGAGGTCAATTGGAGTTTCGCCACCAAGGAGACCGCGTGGCGAGATGCGGAACTGAAGGGTCTCATCGATCGACAGTTGGATGGAACGGCCCCAGTCCGATTCGGAGGCAAACTGCTGGGAGGCAAGACCAGTAAAGACCACCCCCACACGATGCCGCAGGTGACTGAAAAGAAGTTCTTGCAAGAACATTGCGTTCATTGCCATGTCCGGCACATCATCGAGTGTATCGAAGTCCATACTGAAAGTGGGCGATTTTTAAGAACAATTTATGCACCAACACGCTTAGCGGCCTCTAACCCACACCGTACACACGCAATCTCCTTCGTTCCATCAATCTCCCCGGGCCCACTCTCTTGTCTTGTGCGCGTTTAATTGGCCGGCGCCTTGGTCTTGGGGATGGTCACCGCCTTGGTTACGTTCTGCACACGATCACCGACAAAGATGCTGCAACCACCGAGCAGACGGTGAAGCTCATCGTCTGAGCGGATGCACTTGGTGATGTCCTGTGGTGTGATGCGCTTGCGCTTCAGACCAAGCTCCTTTCCAGCAAGCTCGATGATCTCAGCGGTGGCATACTCCAACACCGCTGCGAGATAAACTGGAGCGCCCGCCCCGACACGCTTGGTGCGGCCACCATCCCTCAGATGCCGGTTGAACTTGCTGACTGGGAACTGGAGGCCGGCCTTGGCCGCGCGCGAGACAGACTTCTTCTTGGCGCGAGCATTGATGCCTTCCCCCTCAACAACCTTCTCCATCGTCTTTGCCATCGTGTTTGAGTTTGTGAGAATCTGGCCTTGTAACCTGAACTGGGCGGGTTTAGGCTAGCGAGACGACACACTCTATAAGACACTACGGGTGCCACTACCGGTTCCCCCATAACCGGGTCACACTGATGAGGTCGCCGCCCATGGCAAAATCCCGGCGCCGATCACACATCCCGTCAAACTCCACATGTTTAGGATTGACGCAGTCGGAGGCTCTCGACTCAACACCAGAAGCACGATTCCATAGACCACCACGTCGAGCAGGACCGTGGCAAACCATACAAAAAGCCTTTGCACTCGACTGAGCAGTTGGACCTCACACCGGCAAGTGTAGAGCGGTGCCCAGATGAATGCCGGAATGAAGTGCTGATACGTAAAGGCCATGGCGAACCTTGTGCCGTCGTGCGTATCCTCCAGATCTCCCAAGGACCCATTGGCAGACATCATCAGACACGCCGATGCACAGAACAGCGCCACCGCCAGCGATGCCCCAGCGACAGTGACCATGCCCAGAACCTTCTCAAGCCAGGAGGGTCTGGCAAAGAAGGTGATGGTAGTCAGCGCCATGTGAAGTATCAACAGCGAGGCACAGAATATCAATGTCACGTGTGTCAAATGGGATAATAGCCGCTCGAAGCCGTATTCGTTGACATACATGGCCTCCTCAAACACAAACGCGATGATGTAAGCGAAAGTGCCAACCCATGTGTCGAAGAAGGCAGACCAGAATATCGCAACGACTGTGATGACCATCACGTAGTCGGTGTGCCCCCCTGGACCCGAGAAGTCAGAGTAGCCAACGACAATCAGTATTGCGGCCGTGAGGGCGACAATCCCGAATATGGAACCAGCTATGCTCCACGTCCACCTCGCTGCTTGTGACGCATTGAAGAGCCTAGCCGATGGAGGGTAGGCCAACGCAAACAGACCGAGTGCGGAGAGCCAGAGTCCTGGCACCTGCGTGTTCACTGACGAGAACCGGCGGCTGGTTGAGGCTGCATCGCACGCGTCTGACAGCGCCTTGCATGCGCTGTCGCCAAAGATGGCAGGTAACCAGTTCACCTGGTCGCCATAGGTGAACGAGGCCGCCAGTGCTGCCAGCGACTGGTACACCGCCGACACCCCAAGCTGCAGCGCCACAGTGCCGGTACCGCTGGCCAACTCCTGCACGTGGTACACCATGGTGATGGCTGCACCAACGCCAATGGCGCCTCCAAAGGACACTGCTATGGTCGCTGAGTCCGATGCGTATGCGTAGCCAAGCAAGTTGATGGAGGATGTCGCGTTGTTCAGACCAGTGGGCGAAAGTCGAAAACTCCTAACCTCCATCGAATGTCGCAACCCAGCGCGCAGCAGCCGCAGGTTGCTATAGAACAGAAGTGAGCCGGCTAGCATTGCAGAGCTTGTTGATACAGCTTTGTCCATGTCCTTTGACTCTTGCTTCTTTGCCTGCTCATCCACACCTCCTGCAGAAAAGAGCCATGTGACCGCAAGCGACACGATGGTTGTGTAGATGGCGTCGAATGTGCGAGTCGTCTCTCCACCGTGATGCACACCCAGCAGCGCCACGACAAGCAACGTGGTCCCAATGATTGGACGCTGAAACCAGCCATAGACATACACGTCTGGCCGCATCAACACCGGTGCTGCAAAGCAGCACACAAGCACAAGGCTTGTGCCACGTAAGCTTGCAGGCACATCCGCATGGTCTGTGGAATCAATTGCCGTCAGCGCATCGGAGATGATGCAGGCAATGAAGTATGTGGACGCAGTTAGTGCATTGCTTTGAGTAGGCATTAAACAGTATGCTTCTTCAACATCTACAACATATTCACAACCTTATCTACACGCAAACTCTGCACAAGGAACCTCTTCCTCTTCTTCCCGAGACCAGCATTGTGTTCGTGCCAGGACATTGCGCGCAAGTTGGACAACCCCATCTCTCTCTGCCATCTCAATTTGTCAGACTCACATGTAGCCTCCGTCGTCATCGGGCGGGCGTTCCGGCGCCGGCGGAGGCGTATCCTCTGGCTGGAACGTCGTGCGAGAGGGACCGGCCTGTCCCTCCTCAAAGGGCGCGTTCTTATAATCAAAGTTCTCCTCGTTGGGTGCCTCGTACATTGCGGGCGGCAGCAGCCAGTTCCACTGCCCAGCAGCTGTGCGGAACACCTGCACCGGGTTCGCTTGGTACGGCTTCACAAAGCCGTACTCGTCAAAGAGCATGATCGTACCGTCCTCCCATCGCAAATACTCGTATGGATCGACGTTGCCCTGGTCGTCCGTCGGCTGGTTTGCGATTGCGCGGGCCAGTGCTTCTGGGTTGGGCCAGAGAGCGTCGCGGCTAATTTTGGCCAAGGCGTCCCATTTCCTGACCTCAAGACCAGCATCGGAACGGATGGTCGATGCCTGCATTGAGACAGGGTCCGGAACCATCCAGACTGTTGTGCTCTTGAGGTAGTCTTCACCCTCAGGATCCGAGCTCCTCCTAGGGAACTTCTTGCGCAGGTACTCGGGGATCTTCCACGATTTGTACACTGCGCCGTCCTCCCATTCGGTGCCGTAGCCGGCTGTTGGCACCCAGCGGCGGACGGTGAGCCGCACCTTGCCAGAAGGTTGGGGCACCTGATAGGGGAAGACACTAGGCGCCTTCAAGTACTTCTTGGCTTTCTCCTCCGATTCGAGCATGGCCTTGGCCTCCAAGTCATCGATCGCAGCCGCTGCAATGAGCTGCTTGCGCCGCTCCTCGGGATCGACGTCCTCCATCTCTTCATCTTCTGCATCTGCTGCAGCCGCCGCTGCCGCTGCCGCTCGGCCAGCTTTCTGGTCTGGGTTCGGCTGCGTTGGCATAGTGAGCACCATCCACGACGTCTGCTTCCTTGCCTGGGCACTTCTGGCGAGAGGAGCGCGTGGCACGGGGACATACTCTTCTTCAAACGAAGGGGGCTGCTCAGGCACGTCATGCATAAGCCATTGGAGGAGCTCATCCGATTCCTTGCCGTTGTCGAGGTCATTGGCAGCTTTCATGATTCTATCGAGGTTCTTCTCCCAGTTGGACATCTTCTTGTTCCATGACTTCATCTTCTTCTCCCATGCCTGACGGGCCGTGACTCGGCCCTGGAACGCCAGCTCACGCGACTTGTCGAGCGCGGATAGCTGCTGCTTGCCAGCGAGGACACGCTTCATCTCACGATCCTTGTAGGCAGCCATCGCCCGCTTGAACGCCTTGACAAGCTCACCTGCAGCGTTCTGGGCTGCAATCTTCTCGCTCAGCCATGGCGCATACCACTCATAGGGTGGTATGCGCTTTTTAGCCTTGTCGAAAAACACGAGCCTGTCGAACATCTCAAAGTACTGCTTCCGATTGTTCTCGTAGTAGTAGGACTGTTGACGGACTTCTTTCGTGCCCATTCGCTCCCAAAACGTAGGATCCTTCCAATCTTTCACAAAGGCCTCGTACTCGTCCGTCGTCACCGTCGCAGGAATCTTCTTAGGAGGAGGCATGACGTACCCCGGGTACTCAACGGAGCCCGAGTTGAAGACGCCATACCGCTCGTAATCGTAGGGACGAACCGGACGCGGCTCGCGCCCCTCTTTGCGCAACATTGCGAGGGCTGCTTCAGCGCGCTTTAGCTCGGCCATCCATCTGATTTGGTCGTCGGTCTTTGGGATTGGCTTGCGCTTCTTGCCAATGAGTGAGCGGCCGCTGCTCTTGGGCAGCATAACCGTGCCATCAGCTTTGCGCTGAGGTGGTAGATCGGGCCGCTTGAAAAGGCGCTGATCCTTTTGCATGGCCTCCGCCTCCTCCTGCTCTGCAATCTCACGAGCAGTGTTCATGTCTTCCATCTCTTGAAAGCTCTTTAACTCTGCGAGGCGGGCAGCATTCAGCTCCTCCATCTGCTCCTCCGTGAGAGAAGTCTCCTGCTCAGGCTCTGAATCTTCAGAGCCACTGCCCATACGGCGCTTCCCATCCGCCTTACTGTACTTCACATCGATGGACTGTCCCTGCTCAAGCGTCTCCAACATAGACGCGATGTCCTCCAGGTCGTCCCCACGGCCTTGGTTGTGGGTAAGCACGGTGCGCATGTCCTCCATCAAACCAGAGAACTCATAGTCCTGGTAGTGTGGGTTGGGAATACCGATCTCCTCCTCAACCTCTTCTTCCTTGTGGCCCACTCCCATCGGTGCCCCAACCGACTTGGAACTGAGACCCTCAGTCTTTCTCTCAAGGCGTGCCTTCCTGAGGGTAGCAAAGCCACTCATAATGTCATCGCTTGTATCCACAAAGGGCTTAAGAGGCGGGACGTCAGTGTCGTCTGCCTTTGGAGGGGTTTTGTACTGCGGCGTGAATGCAGGTCTGGGTGCCGCAACAGGCGATGAAGTAGTGGCGACACTGAAAACACTCTTTAGACGAATGCTTGTAGTACGGTCCCGACCACCGGTACCATTGTTGGAGGGACGCTGGCTCATCTGTGTTTGGCTCAAACCGCCCTCCTTACTTCTCATACAACCATGCTACACTTATCCCATTTGTCCACTCCCTTACAGCTTGGAGGTCGCTGCTGCTAACTTAGAGAAGGCTGCCTCCTCGAGCACCTTTTTAGCATCCGCTTCCTCCTTTACCTTGCCCATTTGGTCCCTCCTTCGAATGATCGCTGCTGTCTGCCTCTGGTAGATGGCGCCAAGCTCACCGCGGCAGCGGCGCTCCTTTGGGAGCGGCTCGCGAATTGCGGTGAATATAGCAGTAAGGAACTCTGTATTCTCGTCCCATGCTTTACGCTGAAGCACACACCCAGCAAGCTTGTCCTCCCGCCCGCCAAAGGCAGGCTCGTCAGCTGCCAACAGCGAAGGGGGTGGTGGGGGCACACAATTGTCAGAGAGCGCGCGCATGCAGCACATGGTGTTGGGTAAGCGTGAGTAAACATACCTTCCGTTTGAACGGGGCTGATGCTCTTGGCCGAGCGCTCCTGCCCCTTCTCGTCCAGGATGTCTGCAGCGCTGCTGACGCGGAGGGAAAGACCACCTGTGAAGGCAAACGATCAATACTTGGTTAGAGGATCATGGCGGGAGAGGGGTTGTTCTAAAGTAAGCACGCACCCTCATTCCTAGATACTTGGCAGACGACGTCCGGTAGGTGTGCCCCCATGGCTTCGACACAGACTTGGCGCAGCTGATGTGGCTTGATCCCCACCAAGCAGCCACGCTGCCGGATGCCCCGCTTCTCGTTGCCAACAAATACGGGGTCGATCACCGGCCTCCGCACGCGCTTTGGCTCAGACACCTCGCAGCACGGATGTGGCTCGTCTGGAGGCGTACACCCATCCGGCGACGCAACAAGCCACGCCGCCTGCACGCTTTGCTCCAAGCAGTCTCTCACCGTAGCGTACGCGTCTGTAGACACCTTGTGGCTGCCGTCGTGTTTATCGAGCACCATCAGCAGCTTGCCAAGTGGGCCTCCCCTCCACACGCCAGTGTCTGGACGCACAAAAGCCTTCCACCATGCACGGCCTTGCTCCACCAGCGCTTCTGGCAGACCGATGTCTCCAAACAGAGCACCGACTTGTGGCTCTCCAGCAACCTTTTGTTCCAGCAACTTTGTGTGCATAGTGGGGACGGCCTCTGCCCATACCGTCAGCACAACGCCTTCGCCGATGCCAAACTTCTGAGGATACATCATGCTGAGCATGAGAAGGGCGTCCGCACACAACGCTGCGTTGCGGACAACCACGGGGTCCTCCCCAGCGATGTTCTCTCCATTGATCCACTTGTCGATGCGCTCACAGAGCAATTCAGTTACAGGCTGTGTTGTTCCATGGGGGCACTCCATTGCAGCGCATCGAGCGACAAGGACCAGCGAGTTGGTCAGGTTGAAGAAGCTGTCAATGTGCTCGTAGCTGGTAGCAAAGGGGTTGTCGCTGATGCTTGCTTGGCAGGGGCGGCGAAAGAGCGGCTCTCGCACGATAGCATCCGCGTCCGACGTGCTATCGGGGAGGTAAGCCTTGCCGCTCTGAATGCTCATGATGCTAGGATCGCGCACACACTGTCTCATGGAAAGATCGGCCGTCGCTTCGATGACGGGCGCCAGCGCTTGCGACCACGGACCAAAGGACAAGCACATGAGTGAGTCGACCGTCCCTGAGTCGATGCGGCCGGTGTGGTTGCGCAGGGTCTCGAGTGCGTCAATGTAGTCGTCCAGGCACTTGTGAACGCCAGGCGTCAGGTTGTGTGGCACGCCACGTGCAGTCACAGGCGCCTCGCAAAAGTGGCGACCATCCTCAAACTGCACCCAGTGGGCCTTGGCGAAGCGACCGCTGAGCTTGTCAGACATCTCCTGGCTCAAGCAGCAATTGCCTGTGCGCACACAAAACGTTAATACGTGGAGCCATTGGGGTGGGGATGGGAAGGGGTGTTCTAGGGCGGGCGTACCATGTTGTCTCTTGTCGCTGCGGTAGTTGTGCGCGTAGAGGCCTGCAACACAAGGGAACGCAACATATCAGTGAATCGTCAAGGCCGTAAGCAAAATCATGGACAGTGCCAGGACCGTGGGAACGTGTGCGCTTGGAAAGGAGGGCTAAGCAGGGTTCGAGAGCGTATTAAAATGTACCTGGTGGCGAGATGCCGTGGTCGAGAGGACAGCCGTAGGTGCCAGCATAGGGCGTACCTACGTGACTTGGCTCGACGTTGGTGATGCCTGCTGCGTAGACGTCAAAAGCAGTCAGAAGCGGCAGCCGGTGATTGTCTGCGACCTGTGAACAAGGGAGTTGAGCAACGATCGTAAGCGCCAACACAAGAAGCACAGTTGTATAAGGATAGTTAACAGAAATGTGCATAACGTACGCTGATCTTCTTGGAGGACGAGATTGCCGTGTTGGCATAGCCGGCAGATATCGTTGGACCGACGTTAGCTGCGCACAGGGAAGGGGCAGTCGCTATCTTCAGAACCGGTTGGGCAGGGGTTCGAGAGCGTAACAACTTACAAATATAGCTGGCCTGCGACATGGCTCCCCAGATGGTCGATCGTGCTTGGCGCACAAAGTCGCAGAGCGTGAGGCACTCGGCTTTGAGCGCCTTGA
>Ga0115000_10002521_pt1 | contig 15734 bp, 12 predicted proteins | sample ArcticOcean_MG_C_6_FD_89690 | JGI IMG/M metagenome (GOLD analysis project Ga0115000, IMG submission 89690) | Marine microbial communities from western Arctic Ocean - ArcticOcean_MG_CB8_128 | ecosystem: Environmental > Aquatic > Marine > Oceanic | place: Arctic Ocean: Canada Basin | collected...
AGCACTTACAACTCGGTCGTGACTTTAGAGATGCGGTTTCTGAAACGACTGCTCAAATGAATGGCCACAAGAGAAACTCCACAAACTTTAAATCGAGCGCGCGAGGCGGCGTCAGCAAATTCAGTCACAATAACAACACAAAGATGGAAAATTTCATGAGCATGGCGAAAGATGCAAAGCGCGCTTTGACGACGTTTGGAAAAGCCACAACGTCGGCAGCAAAGGTTGCAAAACGTACGGTGACGAAAACTACGCAAGATGTGAGACGATTCGCTACGTTTGAGCGTCAACCGCAAGGTTTGCCCTCCGAGCTCGCGGCGGCCTTGAGTGCCGTGAAAGCCATGGAAATGTTTCGTCCAGAGTTGTGTCAACGCCTCTCAAAGTGGGTTGAAGCTGGACACGGTTGCGACAAGGAGTTTGGCAGGAAAATGGTTGAAGTTCTCGGCGAGCTGAGAGCACAGTACGCGGGATACATGCGAAGAGCAGTTGCTGGTGTTGCCGCGAGCGGGCCGTCATTACGTTTGGCGTTGAGAGATGCGAGACCGGATGCGCACATTGACGCGGTATTAGACCCCGTTTTAAAATACGTGGATGACATCTCTTCGATGCTCGCCCGCGCTTTGTCGCACAGAAGAGCGTACGTAGGTGTTCTCAGAGGTTTGTGGGATTCCATGGGAAGTGAAGCGCTGTTATTTTACGAAGAGGATTTGAAGCAACGCTCGAGCTGGACTCGTCGCGTGCTTGCAGCTGGTGCAGTTGAACGCATCGGTGAAATATTTCGCAGCATGATTCGCAACCAGTTGGAACAAGAAGTCAAGGAGAAAGATTTAGAAGCGCCCGCTCCGATTGCAAAACTGAACGAGTTGAACTCCTCGAGTGCGAATGGAGGAAGCATAAACGTATATTAGCTTAATTATGAACATTTTTTATTAATTTCATCGTCGCCAAGTATTTATTCAATGTGTATTTCAATCTTTTCGTTTGATAAAATCTAACGTCGCCGCAGCTCTTTCGCTCAAAGTTGAAGAGGAGACGTTTGCGTCTTTGCTATTCGATCCATCTCTTTCATTCAACTGTCTTCTGAGCTTTTCTGCTTCGTTCTTTGCTTCCTCTAATTCGAATCGGAGGGCTATATCGTCCGCAACATGATCCCCGGTGTTACCTGTCGCGAACTGTTTCCTCTCTAACTTGTTATTCAACGCTCTCGCTTCCAAGCGTTCTTGAGCGCGCACCTGGTTCACGTGGTCCACCGTTTGTCTCACGTACACACCTATCCACAAAATGATAAACGCAAACGCAACGACAAAGTAGCCCGAATCTGGATTTCTATCCGCCACCGTTTTCAAGTGTCCGTGCACGTTCAAAACTTTGTGCAACTTTCTCAATCGTTTCGTTTGTTCGCTCTCATCCTTCGCACCGTTTTGGATGTGTTTTAACAAGGCTGGATTTTCGTTCCTCACTGGGTTTTCTAAATCATCCGCGGATGGAACGATCGTCCCTTTACCCAACACGTTGTTCTTCTTCTGTTGCGCGGAAAGAGCTCCTCCTTGTTGTTCCGCCATCGCTTGTTCCATGCCCGCGAATTGTTTCAGCGTTCTCGCCGCTTCCCCTGCGCCACACAAAGAAGAGAAGAGCAGAACGCATAATAACATCGACGACGAGAGGAGAAGGAAGGAGAAAGAAGAAGAAGAAGACAAAGAAGAGCGTTTTTTGCGCGTTGCCATCGTCGCTGCCGTTCTCATGATGATGATGTCTCTTTTTCTTTTCTCCTCTCTTCTCGTTGTTGTTGTTCTTGTTCTTGTTCTTGTTGTTCTTGTTCTTGTTCTTGTTCTTGTTGAGAGGATCTTCTTCTTCGTGTAATCCGCAAAAACACGGGAGAAACACTGATGAGAAAGAAGTGTGCTGATGAAGTAATGGTGCAAAAACTGAATCTTCTTTCTGGTAAAAGTTGTTTGTGGTGAAAGAAACGTCGTCACAAGAACAAATAAAAAAAATAATAATAAAGTATATGCGGTCGTCGTGTGCTCATCATCATCACTCGTGCAGCAGCACGTTACCATCATCGTCTTCATCTTCTCCTTCTTCGCGTGCCGCAAAATTGCAAACCCTAATTGGAAGAAGCCATCATCATCCTTCTCAAAGAAATAGCATCACATCAGTTAAAACTCGTATTTTCCAACAAGATAATGGACAGAAAACAATCGACGATGGGATGCCCACAAGAGACGAAGAACAGGAAGCGATTGAAGCGTTAGAGGCTATATTAGAAAAAGACAAGTTTAAAAAGTTGGTGTATGAACCGCAAGGGTATCTGTTACAAACTGTTCAGGAAGGTCAGAGTGGTGAACGAGTCACCATCGAGGTGGGACCGACGGCTGAGAAAAAAAGCCAGAGGAAATTTTTGTTCAAGAAAGTCTTAGCGACGGAGAGCTCCATCATAGCGTACGAAGCGTTGAGACCATTAGGGATTGTTTTTGAGGTGGACACGTTTGGATTCTTACGAGTGGTCGATTTTAATCCCACGTCCAAAGCGTACCAACGCGACGCCGTCCAACGTTTACAACCGGCGACGTCGATGTCGCAATCGCCAGCCATCGGCGACGTGTTGAGAGGCTTCACCGCGGTATCCATTAAATACGGGCCGCGAGCGGCTTTACTCGGCGATCTATCTGGAACCAAACGGATGGTAGTCACCTACGGAGTGGATAATCAGACGAGCAGATCGATTTCCAAGGCGTTGGCGAGCGGTACGGTAGCAGACGGACCGATGACGTTAGTGTTGGAAAGAGCGAAGGATCCGAAAGAGAGGACAAACTGGAAGCCCGAAGAGATTCCGACGGAAAACGTACGAAGAGAGGCGGAAAAGAAACAAATATTTGTCGACGATGGATTCTCGACGGCAAATGCAACGTTTGCAGCGTTATCTTCCGCATTTATATTGCTCTTATTGGCTGGCTTTAGTTAAATAGAAAAGAGATTAGATTACTATGTTTTTGTATTTTACGTTTCTGCTATGTAATTGTTTGTGTGTTGTGTGTTGTTCAAATGTTTATGTTATTAAAAAGTCATCGCTTGCGCTTCATTTCTGATGGTTTCAAACAACGCGGAAGATAAATACCTCTCGCCAAAGGATGGAAACACGGTAGCAATTAATTTTCCAGCGTTTTCTTCTCTCCCGGCGAGCTGAATCGCCGCTAACGCGGCGGCGCCGGAGGAAATACCAACCATCAATCCCTCTTTCAAAGCTAAATCTTTTGCGCACTCAATGGCATCGTCCGAGGCGATTTGAATGACCTCGTCGATAATGTCAACATCGAGAACTCCCGGGATAAATCCAGCACCAATGCCTTGAATTTTATGCGGACCTGGAGAACCGCCGGACAGGACTGGAGATTCCGCCGGTTCCACCGCGACGATTTTTATGTTTGGATTTTTCGATTTCAAATAACGCCCGGTGCCGGTAATGGTCCCGCCAGTTCCGACGCCGCAGACTAAGATATCAATCTGACCAGCCGTATCTTCCCAAATCTCCGGACCAGTCGTCTCGAAGTGCACCTGCGGATTTGCCGGGTTCTCAAACTGTTGTAAAATAACTGAATCTTTGCTCTCTTTCGCAATCTCTTCCGCTTTCATCACCGCGCCTTTCATCCCTTTCGCCGGGTCTGTCAACACTAAGTTCGCCCCAAATGCCTTCAACAAGATTCTTCTCTCTAAAGACATCGACGCGGGCATGGTTAAAGTCAAATCGTACCCTTTCGCCGCGGCAATAAATGCCAAGCCGATGCCGGTGTTCCCCGACGTCGGTTCCACGAGTAAAGACTTCCCCGGCGATATCGTCCCTTCTCTTTCGGCAGAGTTTATCATCGCTAATCCAATTCTATCCTTCACCGAACAGCACGGTTCCATGATTTCCAATTTCGCCGCGACTTCTGCTTTCGTTCCTTCGGTTACTTTATTCAAATATACCATCGGCGTGCATCCGACCAACTGCGTGACTGAGTCTGCAATGTTCACTCGAGATTGCGCCTTCGTCTGTTTTATAATAATTATTACACGTTTGTTATTTTTATGTGAGCGTGTATGATGATGAATGAGAACAAAAGTTAGCGCGGGAACGCGATGATGGAAGCTCGAGGACGTGCACGCATACAACGACAGAGAGAAAGAAAGGGAAAGAAGAGTTGTCGTCGCGAGGAGAAGTCATTTGTTTTGATCGAATGAATTTGTTTTACTCGACGTCGACGAGAAAAAGGGTAAATTGATGATGACGATGATGAATAAAACGTACCGTCACGTTGATGCTTTTCTTGCTCCTCTGCTTCGGTGACGCGCGATACTGCTTCTTGAGTAAAGAGGATGATGAAGAAGAAGAAGTCGATGGTCGAACAATCGATCGTGTTGTGGTAGTAGAAAACATATTTTTATTCTAATGGAGACAATTCAGTTACGCAAAAAGAGGTTTTTGTTGTTGTTCCACCAAAATTCCTTTTGCCTTTTTTGTTGCCTCTCTTTTCTTCGCACAACCAAAAAACGAACAACATGAGATGAAAATGTGTCTTGTCAAACACCAAACAATTTAAACACAAACCACAACCTCCAAAAAAAAGGCATGCAAAGATTTGCTGCGCTCAGAACTACTACGGCGACTACTACTACTACTACTAAGGCTGTGTCATCATCCAGAAGATATTTAAAATCATCTTCTGCTGCTGCTTCTGCTAATACTTTTAACACTCCTAATAAGAGAAGAGTTTCTCTTCACTTTGCGCGAAGAAAGTCACTCGTCAAAACGCCATCAACGTCATCAACAACGAAGACAAATAATAAAAAAATCATCGTCGCGATGGCTTCTTCTTCTTCCTCTTCTCAAACAACAACGGCTGAGTTTATCGAAAACTTCAACCGAGACTATTTGCAAAGACACAAATCTTACGAGGATAACTTTTGGGAGACGAAAATGGATTTAAAGGGTAACTCCGTGGAGAACTTGAACACGTCGTTCAACGCGTTAGAGACATTCTTGGGTGACCAGAATACGTTAGAGAAAGTGAGAGAGTTGTTGAAACGAACCGACGGAAGCGTCTCCGAGGAACAGAAAATTGTTTTGAACCAAATCGAAAAGACTTTGAAGTGTTACATCGTCGAATCGGACGATGCGAAAGCATTGAGAGAATCTATGATGAAGAAGGAAGGTACTTTACAAAAATCCAGAAACAACTTGAAGACGCAATACACGGACAAAGACGGAAAGGTTGTCGACACGACGCCGACGGTCATTCGAACCAAAATGCGTTCGGATCCAGAGGAAAGCGTTCGGAAATCGTGTTGGGAAATGTTGAGGAAAAACGGTCCGTTCTTATTGGATAACGGTTTCTGCGACATCATCAAAGAACGCAACCGCTTCGCTCGCGAGCTCGGCTTTGAAGACTTTTACGACTTGAAAGTAACCAACGCCGAAGGGTTCTCGAAGAAAAAATGTTTCGAAATGCTCGATGGTTTAGAGCAAGCGACGAAGCCTTTGCTAGACAAAGCATTGGAAATGTTGAAAAAGGAAAAGGGGGAGGACGCGACCAAACCGTGGAACACCGGGTTCGCGCTGAGCGGTGAGTTGACGAAACTTACCGATCCGTACTACCCTTTCGAATACGCGCCCGAGGTGTGGGGTCGATCCTTTTCGAAAATGAACATTAAATATAAAGGCGCGACGATGCGTTTGGATCTGTGCGACAGAAAGGGTAAATATCCGAACGGATTTTGCCACTGGCCGACTGCGCCGTACAAGACACAAGACGGTACGTTTATACCGTCCGAAACAAACTTTACCTCTTTGGCGACGCCGGATGAAATCGGGTCCGGAAACACCGCGTTGACGACGTTGATGCACGAAGGTGGTCACGCCGCTCACTTTTCCAACATTGTCCAAGGATCTCCTTTGTTTTCTCAAGAACGCGCGCCGTTCTCCGTTGCATTGGCGGAAACGCAATCGATGTTTCTCGATGCTCTCTGCGAAGATGCGAGCTGGCAAGCGCGCTATGCGAAGAACCGCAAGGGAGAGACGATTCCGTGGGAATTAATCGAACGCTCGATTAAAGAGAGACACCCGTATAAAGTTTTTCAATTGCGTGGTATGATTGCGGTGCCTTACTTTGAGAAAGCGTTGTACGAAATGGACGAGAAAGACTTAACTCCAGAAAACGTTTTGAAAGTCGCGGATGAAGTCGAAATGAAAATCCAAGGCGGTTTAGCCGGACGTCCGTTGATGTCCGTGCCGCACATTCTCGCCGACGAGTCGAGTTGCTATTACCACGGCTATGTCTTCGCGGAAATGGCCGTGCACCAAACTCGTGAATACTTTTTCAAAACCGGGGATGGTACTATCGTCGATAATCCTCGCGTCGGGAAGGAGTTGATCGAGAACTATTGGGTGCACGGAAGCGGAAATCCGGGCTTTCTTGGATTGGTGAACAACCTCACCGGAAGTCCTTTGAAACACGACGCGTGGGTGAATGAGTTGGGCGTGGAAGTTGAGGACATGTTGAAGGACGAAAAAGCGGAATACGAGAAAGCGTTAGCGTCGGCTTCGTCCTCGAGTAAGGATGAAATCGATTTGGAAATGCGTGCTATCTTTGTCCACGGGGACGACGTCATTTCCGATTCGAACGATTCTAGTTTCACGGATGCGTGCGAGAAATTCAGAGGTTGGATCTATCAAGAGTGGCCAAAGACGAAAACCATGGCTTAATATTTCTACAATACTATTAGAGTACATTTGACATCATCTATCATATGGTAACTCCCGCTTTGGTTCTCTCGAGTCGAAACGCCGACGCCCCGGAAATTTACCTCCTCCTCCACCACTACTACCACCGCGTTCGTTATTATATCCGTGCTGCGATCTTCGATCTCGATCTCTACCGCGGCGCGCATCTCTTCTACGGTCCAAATCTGCTCTGCTCTTCCTAAACTGATCCGCCTTCTCTTCTCTTTTTCTCTTTTGCGCCTCGCGCGCTTCGATAAATTGTTTCGGTACCCCTGTTTCTTCGTCCAAGTTTGTTACTAACTGCCAAAGCTCTGACATGAACGTCTCCGTGTTTTCCTTCTCTAAAAATGGGAGCAGCTGTTCGTAAAACTTAGTCCCATCCACGGCTTTGCCCGTTTCGCTGCACTCGTCGAACATGTTCACGATTAAGCCGTTCAAAACCTCGTCTTCGAACGATAACATATTCGTCACTTTGGTTTCCGTCCATTGCGCTAATTCTTCTTTCCCTTTTTTTTTTATTTTCGCAAAGTTTACTTTCTTCTTCAAGATTATTGGGAGACTGACGATCGAGGACTTGTTCTTTCTGCTGATACCACCTTCCCCTGCTCTCGAAAACGCGGGCATTCTTGATATCCTCTCTTTGTTCTTGTGGGCGGAGTTATTTATTTATTATGGCGTTGAATGATGAGAGTTTGTTTCTCTGCATGCAGTTATTGATTAATTTATTAAAAACACAACAAGCTGACAAGGAAAAAAAAACTTCTCCGGCGCATAACAAAAAGGGAAGCAAACACAATCAAGAAAGCAAGTGCGAGAGAGAGAAAGAGAGAGAAAGAAAGAAAGGAAGAAAAATAAGAATAAGAATAGAGTAAGAATAAGAGTGATGCCTGTGCGAATACGTCTCGCTCGTTTCGGGCAGAAGAACAGACCTTTTTATAGGATATTCGTGGCCGATTCCAGGGCGCCAAGGGATGGGAAACATTTGGAAGTGGTCGGACATTACGACCCGATCCCGTCCAAGGACTCGCACAAACACGTTGGTTTAAACATAGATAGGATTAAATATTGGTTATCAGTAGGAGCGCAGCCATCGGATACGGTGAGGCGGATATTGTCGCAGGCTAAGATTATCCCAAAGGCTCCGACGAGAGGGAGCGCCGCAACCGCGTTAGAAAAATAAAAAGAAGAAGGAGAAGAAGAACAAAGAGCTTGTACTATTATTAATAACATCATCATCATCTTCATCATCATCACTATGTACCTGTGTACACATGCGCGCTTTACAGTTAGATTTCTATTCTCGCATCGATAGCGACTTGCGTGCATTTGCGAGCTTGTTAACATGTTGCTTTTGCACGTCAAACGCGCCAAAGATGTCCAAGTGATATTTGTTGGAGCGCTCCAACGCGCGGAAAGCTTCCGGTCCGCCCATGATCTCTGTGAGCGCCGTTTGCACAGACGTTTCGATTCGGACGTCGCCGCACACGTAGACGTGCGCATCCTCATTCAAGACGAGTCGCCGAATGTCATCGGCGTGTTGTCGCATTTTTGCGTCGACGTATGTCTTCGGTTGCCCTTCTTCGCGAGAGTACGCGACGATGTACTTTGTCAAATGCCCACTCTGTTCCGCGAGACGCATGTCTTGCGCGTACAGCTCGTTCGTTCGGGTTCTACATCCGTAGATGAGCCACGTTTCGGCACCCGGTTCAGAGCGCGCAGTCAATTGATCGACAAAGCCCTTGAACGGCGCGATACCCGTCCCTGCGCAAAGCATAATGATTGGTCGCGCGTTCGACTTTGGCATTCTGAACATGGGCGCCGGTCGCAGCTCGACCGTGACATTCGTACCAATCGGTATCGTCGCTATAAAATCGCTGCAAAATCCGAGATTGATGCGCGCTTTATCAGCGCTGCGATACACCAGTCGTCCGACGGTGAGCGCAAAGCGCGCGTTGCCGCACACGTCTGGGGCACTCGAGACTGAGTAAAAGCGAGCTCTCAGCTTGGGGATTTGTAGCAGTATATCCTGAAGCATTGTCACACCAACCGTCTTGTCACGGCAGTGAATCGTCAACAGTGTGGGGAATTGCTCAAAGATCGTTCAGACGCACACGCCCGTCTGCTCCAACCACTCTCGTCGAAAGTCTTCTTCGCGCGCAAGCTTTTCAAGCATTTGCTTGCACTCAGATTCATCGACGTAGTTTGCCAACGACGCGAGCATTTCCGCCGGCGGTTCGGCGTTGATGTCGAGAATCTTCGTGAACAGGTCGGCGACGGAGACTCGACGCGGAATGGCTGGGTCGATGGCGCGGTTCAATGAAAAGAATGAATCCTCGAGCGACACGATTTCGATGAATTCCTTGAACCTGATTCCAAAGTGCGCGGCAAAAAATCGACCTTGGGCTTCGCTCGTACGCGGCCAAACGGCGACGTGGTCTCCGGGCTTGTAATACTCGACGCCTTTTCTGACGTCTTGCAGCTCAAACGTCACCGAAACCGTACTCAATCGTTCGGCGGAGCCTAAGAGTTCGCGTTTCACGAGCGTCGCCGTGACACCAGGTCTTTCGTATTCTGTGCGATTTCCGTGCACGTCGTGAGGGAGCAGCTTGATTGCAAACGGGGGCTGAATCGCCTTCCCACTCGCCAGGCTATCCTTGAGTAGTTGATTCACGCCGGGCGTCATTTTTTCCTTGGAGAGCAGCCAGTCGAACACAGATCGCATGTACTTCTGCACGCTCACGTCTTCGCAATCGAGCTGATCGATACAGACGACGTTGAACATTTCAGAGGCGCCGACGTCGCGCAACGCGGCTGCGAATTGCTTCCCTCCCGAGCAAAATTTTGGGTACGCTTTAGAACCAAAGGCGCAAACGCTGAAATATTTATCTTTGAGAATGTCTTTCCCTTCGTCAGAGTTTACCCAGTCCAAGAAAAGCTGGCTTCCGGTGGGTATTTGTCCAGAACCAGTCGTCGACGCGAGAAGCATGATGAATTCGCACGCTCCGATGGCTGTCTTGAAGTCGACATCCGGGTTCGCGATGTTCACCGGCCTAATCATGGGCAAGCGCTGCCGTAAGAATGACCACATCCACGTCGCACGAGACTGTGTGCGACCTCCATCGGACGCAAACAAAACCACGCCTCCGTGAACGCGACGTACGCCCTTGGTCCAATTTGCAGCCGCCAATGTCGCCCGCATCATCGCTCCGCCTGGTCCGGAGGGCGTAAAAAAGCCATTGGCAATGGCTCGCGTGACGAGCCTTTTTGCGCTCATGCCGCCGACGAGCGCAGGCTTGAGCGTGTACTCAGTCATTTTGTTCAAACCCAAATAGATGGAGCTCGTCGACGACGCCGTGGGTGGAATGATCCACTTCCAGTTGCCTGGGCAGTATCCACGATTTTTCAACTCCTCGGCGTGCCATTGAGCGAACGAAGCCGCCGCCGTGTGATGATCGACAATGCTCACGCGCGCGCGCTTGAATGAGTACAACACGGCAAAGTTGACTGCAGCTAAGGCGTGATCTCGCCACAGAGTCTCCTCCGTGGAAGAGTCTATTCCCATCGCTTCGGCAATCTTTGGAAGCAAGTTGTACCGGCTCTCGTCGCCGAAATTTCGAGTCGCAATCTCCGTCACCATGTACCAACCGTTGAACGGTGCGGCGGTGTAGTGCAAGCCTCCGAGGTCGAGAGTGATGTTTGACACTGCTGGAATACCGTACCACTTCAAACCGAGAGATGAAATTTCGGGAACATTGGGATGATGAATGGGCACCTCGAGCAGACACTCTTCTGGCAATTCAAAGATGCTCGGCGGTTGTTTCGGATCGATTTGCAAAACGAGCGGCAAGCAATCAAACATGCCTGACGACCCAGACTTTGGCGCCCACGAAAAGTACTTTTTAATCGTATCCGTAAAGTTCAACTCTGCTGGGTCGCCGATGACTTCTTCGCCATCGCCGCGATGCCCGGCGTAACGAATCAACTGCGAATTCCAAATTCTTGGGCCGTCATCCGTGCCGGGCGTTTGCGGTCGAAAAACAGTCATCAACACTGGAATGTGATCGGCGCCTATGCCTCTCTTCAAGTGCGTCTTGATTGCCTCAAACATTTGTTCATTCGTCGTCGCCTCGCGAGCGTCGATGACGTCGAGCGTGTTGTAAAATTTCCGATTGATACATTTGGGAGCGTTCCGCCAGCTCACTCGAGCGCCGTGTCTGATCTCATCAATGGTGTGCGTGTACGTTCCCGTGGATTCGATCGATTCCAACACTTCCGCGACTCTTCGCATCGTATCTTCTTCGCTCACCTTGTTTTCCTTGCCGTACAGCTCGATGAATTCAGTCGCCTCGCGCTTGAGCTTGTCCTTGGGCGCTTCTGCTTTCGATACGTCAGCCTTGAGCGGGACGAACCCGCGCGGACACACAGCTGGGTGCTTACCGTGAACGTATCCAGGGTACGGGTCCACCGTCGCGGTTCCGTGTCCAAAAGGACAACGCGAGACGGGCACGTTCGAGGATTCATCCTCGTCAGCCATCTGAAGACGAGGATTATTCGCTCAGAGACAGAGTGGTGACACGCCCTCGAAACGCCGAAAGCGAGATCGACGAGGGGTTGGTTGGCGTTCTTATTCTTGCGCCTACGTTTCTTCGCGTTGACGTCGCGGCGGGAAAAGTTGCGCGTCGCGAAGTGAAGAGGGTGAGTTCACCGAATTGTGTACACATGCGCGCTTTACATTTACATTATACTATTTCATGCTACCACTACTACGTCCTCTCCTTTTACTTCAAAGAACACGTAAATGTGCCGTGTAAACCGTGGGAAATTCTCTCGTTCAGTTTTATCGTCGCTACAGGACCGTTTTCTACTTTCGCGCCGTCTAAAACGAACAATCCAGACTGACCGTCCGGAAAGTCGTCTTGGTGAGACGAAAACATCCCGAGCAACCACACGTCGTCTTCCTTCTTTCCATTCTCTTTCGGAACTACTACTATTTCTTCACAAAACGTGCGATTACCTGCCCACCACACTTTTATCTCGCCTGTTTTCAAATCTATCTTGACGTAACCAAGAGGCGGACCACTAACGCCTCGAAAGTTACTCAAGGAAGCGTACACGAAACGACACTCCCGCTTCCCCTCGTATAACGGATTAACGTGCGGGTGATCGATGCATAGATTTTCGCAACCCGGTGCCGCGGTCCGTTCGATGGTTTTCTTCGTTATGTTCACGACGTATCGCCACAGAACGGTCGAGTCTATGTTGTTGAAATCAGGCGTTAAGCTCGAGGCGATCGGAAAGTCCCATTCTTGGCTCGCGCCCCATTCGCCGAGAAACGTCCCTTCTTTGAAATCGTCCCAGCCTGCGGAATATAACGTCACAAATTCGTCATTAGCTTCGTTGGAAGGTTTCACACATCTATCGTCTATGGGTACGCCGTCGTGTGCGAATGGTGTGTGGATTTCAAACGCTTTCGAGGGACCTTCGATGACAATCGGCGAGGAGAAACCGTCGCGGGGGATTAGGTGAAACTTGAGAGGCAAATCCGGTTGCGAGACTAAACATTCTCCAGCTCCTTTTAATCCCGCGATATACGGTAACGGGTCAATTGTGAGATTATTGACCGCCATGACGTAATATTTTGGCGTCACGCCGAAATCATGCGGCGCTGCTTCGCACCCTTCGAGTCTAGCGACGATTGTTTTCTCGGGAACGAATGAGTTTCGGGGGAACTCGTGAAACGAAATCTCGACGGCTTTATCCGGGTAAACGAAACTTCTCCAACACCAGGCGCACAGAACATCCTTGGTTGGATCGACGTGTGGGTGCGCGGTGAATGCTTTCCCGCCCAAACCAATTCTTGATTCAACCTCTCGAGGTAAACCAAAACTTAAAACTTGGCCTTCCGGGACCAACCCGTCGAAATCGAATTCTTCCTTCCCAGCTTCACTCGTATTCAGAGTTTTTCCATCCAGTTCCACCGGGCGTCCCGCTTCGTACAGCGCAAAGACGCGATCGTTCCAATGTAAAATGTTCGTATTTGCGAGGTTTTTCGTTCGAATATCGCCAAAATTGTTCAAAATACCGCCCTCTCTCATAGTTCCAAACGTGCCCCGATATTGAATTGTCCCGCGCGCTTCTTCCTCTTTGAACTCTTTCGTTCGAACAAACTTGGAGAGAAATTGAACGCTACCGTCTTTGTTGAACTCAAAACGTAACGCGAGGCCATCTCCATCTAACATGTGTTTATATTGAGTTTCTCGCTCAAACTTCCCTGGTCCTACGCGGTACAAAATACCTTCGCGTAATTCCTTCGGTATCTCTCCGACAATATTTTCAGCCGCGATGGTGTATTCAGATTCTTTCCTCGTGGATGCGTACGCGTGCGACCAATCGGCGTGCGAATATATACACTCCCCAAAGGTGGACGGATCGTTCAGAACATCCAATTCAGTTGGCGCGTAGTTTCCTCTTCGTCTTCTTGTTTCGATTTTTCGTGTTACACTCTCAATCTCTCGTTCTTTTCCTTCTTGCATCGTCGAAGTCGCGTCTGTTTTGGACGAGGCGCAGAGGATAGGTGTTGTTCTCACTCTTCTCGACGAAGGCGACGGCGACGCGATATTGGTAGTCGCGCGAGAAGAAGCCACGCGCATCATCCTTATTCCTCCGTTTTTCGTGCGCGTAATAAATAAATAAGAGAAACTCTTCTTGCGCGCGTGGTTACCGCGTTTAATGTGTTTGACGACAGACACGTTTTCTGTTTTTGCTTGCGCATCTGAAGAATTCCTGAAAAAACGAATTAGGGGAAATCCACACACACGACGGCGGCGAATAAAAGAGAACTCAATACTTGTCATACTTGTGTGCAAATATCGCTGCTCGTTTACGTGTAGACATTCACTCGTATAATAACAGAGTATATTTGATAGTAAAGTAAAGACAACAACAACAACGAGATGGGACGCGCGGGTAAATCTAAAAACAATCCCAACGCATCATCGGGTGGAGCCGGCGGCAGAGGAGGAGGAGGAGGAGGTAAAGGCAGAGGTAAAGGCAGAGGCAAGAACCACCACGGCGCGACCTTGAATCCACCGTGGGCGAGGAACAGTCGAGGATTTGGTGGAGGTGGTGGTTTTTGTTCTTGCGTGAACGAAAACTGCGAAAGACGACACGAGGGCGGTGAGAGAAGAGGGAACGGTTCAGACGACGACGAAGAAGAAGAAGAAGAAGAACAAAAAAGAAAAGCAAACACTACTTTCCCAGTGCCATTGGCGATGTGGGATTTAGGCCAGTGCGATCCAAAAAGATGCACGGGAAGAAAGTTACACAGATTAGGATGTTTAAAGGAGTTGCGATTATCGCAACGATTCCCTGGTGTCGTTTTAACGCCAGACGCGACGGAACACTTATCGCCGGCGGATTACGACTTGATTCGCTCTGACGGGTTAGCCGTCGTGGACTGTTCGTGGAACAGACTTGAGGATGTGCCTTGGAACAAAATTCACGGAGCAGCACCACGTTTGCTACCTTGGATGGTAGCCGCGAATGGGGTTAACTACGGTAAAGCCTGTAAGTTATCGTGCGCAGAAGCCTTAGCCGGTGGGTTGTATTGCGCTGGGTACGGCGACGCCGCGAAACAATTGATGAACAAGTTCAAATGGGGACACGGCTTCATCACTTTAAACGAAGAGCTGTTGGAGACGTATTCCGAATGCGCCACCGCCGAGGACGTGAAAAAAGCGCAAGACGAATGGTTGGCAGGTCCAAAGTTAAAAGAAGGCGAGTTGACGAGAGAAGAGCGAATACAACAGATGCTTTTTCCGCCGAGTGATTCGTCGTCATCGGAAGAAGAGGAAGAAGAAGAAGAAGAAGAAGAAAAAGGAGGAGAAAAGGAATTTGGCATTAATGATAATGATAGTATCAGTAGTGATAGCGATAGTGATAACGATAGCAAAGCGCTTGGTAAAGGCGTAGAGAACCTCGTAATATAGTTTGTATAATGTAATGATAAAATTTACAGCGGCTTGGATGCTAAAACCGTTCTATGTCTCGGGTCCGTTTGTTCTTGATGCGCGTGCTCGAACCCGTTCGCTTTCAGCATGTTCACGACATTTATGGTGTAATACTCGTTCGAGTGCGGCTCCGTGGATTTCATCAACGTGAATAAGGCTGGTGGAAGCTTTTGAATTACCGCAGATTGCGGGTTGTTATCCGTCATAATGAACGTACCACCCGGACGCAAGATGCGAAACGCTTCCTTCATCAAAGCATCCGTCGCCGTTTCCGGACACTCGTGAATCACAAACGCTAACGAAACGACATCGACGGAATTGTCAGCCATCTTTGTGTCTTCGCCTTTGCCGTGAACCCACACCCTTTGACTTGAATCGGTTTCTTGTTCATCTCGTAACGAGGCAACGGCGAGCATGTGCGGAGACAAATCCATGCCGATTGTTTTAGCCGACGGAAACTGTCTCGAAATATACCTCGTGCTCATACCCACGGAGCAACCAATATCGACAATAACCTCCGGTTCGACATTGGCGGCGTTGTATTTTTCGCGATGATCTCGCAAAGTTGTCGTGTACGAATCCCGCAATCGTTGCTGCGCTTCCATAGCGGTGATGCGTTCTTTCGGATACACTCTCAATGCCATCGAGTACGTCGCCGACTCGGCTTCGCAGGCCGCCAACCAACACAAGTTCCCTTCCGTGTAAGCGTGGAATGGTTTTAAATAATATTCTGGATATTCCATCGAGCTGATTTCAATCTCATTAAATTTTGCTTGCAAGCGTTCGTCCTTTTGTAACTCTTCCGCGACTTCTCTCCACTTGATGCCGTTCTTTTCCGCGGTATCAATCAGCGTTTTCCTCGCCATTGGTTTCATGATGACTTCGTAAAGAAATTTGTTGGAAATCGCGGCATCGACGGCTTTGGATAAGATATCATCTCCGGCCCAATCTGGTTTCAACTTATC
>Ga0115000_10002522_pt1 | contig 15731 bp, 15 predicted proteins | sample ArcticOcean_MG_C_6_FD_89690 | JGI IMG/M metagenome (GOLD analysis project Ga0115000, IMG submission 89690) | Marine microbial communities from western Arctic Ocean - ArcticOcean_MG_CB8_128 | ecosystem: Environmental > Aquatic > Marine > Oceanic | place: Arctic Ocean: Canada Basin | collected...
GATATTGATTTGAGCTCATTTCAAGGTAAAACCTTGTTAATAGTTAATGTTGCCAGTAAATGTGGCTTTACACCTCAGTATAAAGATCTGCAGAATCTCTCTGAAAAATACAAAGAACAAGGACTAGAAGTTTTAGGGTTTCCGTGCAATCAGTTTGGAGGCCAAGAGCCTGGAACAAACGAAGAAGTTCAATCTTTCTGTGACCTTACTTTTAACGTCTCTTTCAAAATGTTTGATAAGATCGAAGTGAACGGCGAAAATGCCAGCCCTCTCTTTAAGCATTTAAAACATGAGTCTCCGGGAATCTTGGGCACCGAATCTATTAAATGGAATTTCACTAAATTTTTGGTTAACAAAGATGGTGAGGTTGTAAAAAGATTTGCTCCCAAAGATGGCGGCGATTCTATAGAGAAAGAATTATTAAAGATAATTTAGTTTTTTTCTGAATACTGCAATGGGTCAATAAAGTTATTTAAAGTAAAAGCTTCCAACCTCTCGTTGCAAGATCCACACTTGCCGCATGCAAGATCTTTGCCCTCATAGCAGGTCCATGTTTTAGAATAATCAAGGCCTAATTCTAATCCAAGGTTTAAAATTTCTGCCTTAGAAAAATTAAGAAAAGGAGCTTCAATGTTTATTGGAAAAGTGTGACATTTTTGCGCAACTGAATTCATTGCAGATAAAAATTCTGGGCGACAGTCAGGATAGATAAAATGATCTCCAGCATGAGCTCCGTACCAAACTCTCTGTATGTTTTTAGAAATTGCATATGCTATTGCATGCGAAATGAAAAGCATATTTCTATTAGGCACTATAGTGGCTTGCATGCTTTCCTCTTGGTAGCTCCCATGAGGCATTTCAATGTGATTCGAAGTCAAGGCAGATTCTGCAAAAATTGATTCAACGTTTGCAATCTTTATCTGCAAATTTAATAAATTATTATCGTTGCAAGCTGATATAGCGCATTCAATTTCTTTAATATGTCTTTGGCCATAATCGAATGTTAAACATTCAACTTGATAATTTTGATTAATGGCGTGATGCAGAAGTGTGTATGAATCCATTCCTCCGGATAGAATGAGGATAATTTTATCTTTCAAGGCGATTAAAAATTTCATCAGATTTAGTTGCACATATAAAATCATTCATATGCAGACCTTTGATCTTATGTGACCACCATTCCAGGATGACCAAACCCCACTCTAGGGTAATTTTAGGATGATGATCTTCGGACTCAGCCAAATTTACTATCAAAGTTACGAATCTTGACGCATTAGCGTATGAATTAAACCTATATTCATTTACTAATTTTGGATTCTCAGATCGGTCTATGATCCAACCATCTAAATTAACTAATAGTGTTTCTTGTTCATGCTCAGGAATCAAGGGGGCTCCAATCTCACAAGCTTCACAAGCTTGGTTTAGTAGATTGCTCACAGCCCGCCCTTCGTTAATTTTGCTGGATTTAATAAAATTTGTAGCTTCTTGACGGACAAACCAGTTTCTTCATGTGCAACATCAATAATTGCTCTTTTTTCTTTATAAGCTTTTTTTGCAATTAGGGCTGCTTTTTCATAGCCAATATCTCGATTCAAAGCTGTTACCAATATTGGATTTTTGCTAAGTGATTCAGAAATATTTTGATCATTAACTTTAAAAGTTTTGATAGCTTTGTTTGCAAGCAATGGCATAGAATTTGCCATTAAATTAATGCTCTTCAAGAGGTTATATGCGATTACCGGCAACATAACATTTAATTGAAAATTTCCTGATTGAGCTCCTATAGAAAGGCTGACATCATTCCCTATTACATCTGCACACGCCATTGCGACAGCCTCAGGTATTACTGGATTCACTTTACCCGGCATAATACTGCTGCCAGGTTGCAATGCTTCCAGCTCAATTTCACCTAAACCGGTTAAGGGACCGCTGTTCATCCATCTAAGATCATTGGAAATTTTCATCAAAACTAAGCTAAGATTTTTCACGGCAGAAGATAGCTGGACAGATGCATCCTGCGAGCTGAGTGATTTGTAGTAGTTTGAAGAAGTCTTTACATCAAGTTTAGATATTTTTTTAATCTCACTGGCAAATACCTTTCCAAAGTCCTTATGTGCATTAATGCCTGTCCCGATTGCTGTTCCACCTTGAGGCAGTTGGGACATTCCTTTTAACGCTTCTAAAATTGACTTGCGAACAGATGACAACTGCGCACTCCAACCAGAGAGTTCTTGAGAAAAATCAATTGGCATGGCATCCATCAAATGAGTTCTGCCTGTTTTCACCTTCCCTTTAAGTGATAAAGATTTTTTATCCACGGTTTGAATAAGATGGTCTAAGGCTGGCATTAATAATCTGTTGGTATCAAGAAGAGCTGAAATGCAGATCGCAGTTGGAATCACATCATTGCTGCTTTGGCTCATGTTGACATGATCATTTGGGTTAATTTTAATTCGTGCTTTCTTTGATGCTAGATTAGCAATCACCTCATTTGCATTCATATTAGTACTGGTTCCCGAACCAGTTTGAAATATATCTAATGGAAATTGCGCATCATGCTTTCCTGATATGACTTCTTTAGATGCAAGTTTGATTGAGTTAGCCTTTCTAGGCTCTAGTAATTTTAGTTTTTGGTTAGCAGATGCAGCTGAGAATTTGATCAGCCCTAAAGCTTCGAGAAAGCTTCTACCAAAAGGGAAAGCAAACATTATTCCGCTTATTTTAAAGTTTTCCAATGCACGTTGAGTTTGGGGTCCCCAAAGAGCATCTGCAGGAACTTTAACTTCGCCCATGGTGTCTTTTTCGATTCTATATTTCATATTCACTCCGTTATTGGGTAAACTATTTTACACTTTAAGGAATTCATTATGGCAAAAGTTATACCAATTAGCATAGATATTAACAAAGGCAAGCTTCCAGGCAAGCCAAAAGGTCTTGAAATGGTTGAATGCACTTCAATGGAGGAGATCAGAAGAGATCAATTGCAAAGATTAACTGCAGGATTTAGGTTATTTTCATATTTTGGTTTTGACGAAGGAGTTGCCGGACACATTACCCTAAGAGATCCAGAGTTTAGTGATCATTTTTGGGTAAATCCACTTGGTGTTCACTTTAGTCAAATTCAGGTTTCTGATTTATTGCTTGTTAACCACGATGGAGAAGTGGTTCAAGGAGAGCGGCCATTAAATGTTGCCGCATTTGCTATACATTCTAGACTTCACAAAGCGCGACCAGACGTTAATGCTGCCGCTCATTCTCATTCAATGTATGGAAAAACCTTTTCAACTCTTGGAAAATTACTCGATCCAATCTCTCAAGATTCTTGTGCTTTTTATGAAAGACAAGGGATACATAATCATTTTTCTGGGGTTGTAGAAGAAACTGATGAGGGTGACAAAATAGCAAGTGCTCTAGGAGATAAAACAGTTCTATTTTTACAAAATCATGGAATCTTATCTACAGGTTCATCGATTGATATTGCTCTTTGGTACTATTTTTCTTTAGAAAGATGTTGCCAGTCACAGTTAATGGCTGATGCAGCTGGGGAAACGACTTTAATTCCTCATGAAACGGCAATCAAAACACGTGAGTTCATAGCAAATGATCTTGCCGCTTGGGCAAGTTTTCAGCCTCTGTTCGATATGATTACACAGAAAGAACCTGATTTACTAGATTAAATTAATTACCAATAATTGCTTTAGTTTCTAGGCATTCGTGTATGCCTGCCAAGCCATGTTCTCGTCCGTTACCTGATGTTTTAAAGCCACCAAATGGTGCTGCAGGACCTCTGCTACCGCCATTAATGGTAATCTGACCAGCGCGGATTTTTCTAGCCACGGCTTTTGCATGATCTTCATCCCCTGATTGAACATATCCTGCTAACCCATAAGGCGTATCATTAGCAATTTCTACCGCCTCTTCCTCCGATTCATATTTTAAAATACATAATACCGGTCCAAAAATTTCTTCTCTGGCAATGGTCATGTCATTAGTTACATTGCCAAAAACAGTTGGCTTTACAAAATAACCTTCTGTTAAACCATCAGGCTTACCTGGGCCGCCGGCAACAAGAGTTGCACCTTCATCAATACCAATTTGAATCATTCTTTGGACTTTCTCATATTGTGTTTTGTTAGATATAGGACCAATTCTTACTCCCTCCATTTCAGGAGAACCAACTACTGTTGCATGAGCTGCAGCTTCTGCTGCTTTAAGAGCAGTTTCATATTGTTGAGAGGAGACAAGCATCCTGGTAGGTGCATTACATGATTGTCCGGTGTTCATAAAGCAATGATTAGCTCCTGCGGTCACAGCTTTTTCTATATCAGCATCATCTAAAATAATGTTTGCTGATTTGCCACCTAATTCTTGAGAAACTCTTTTTACTGTCGGGGCTGAAGCAATTGCAACTGCGACGCCAGCTCGAGTTGAGCCTGTGAAATGCATCATATTAATATCTGGATGTTCAGATAAAGCAGCACCAACAATAGGACCCATGCCATTCACTAAGTTGAATACGCCTGCTGGTACTTTTGCATCGTGCAAAATTTCAGCAAAAATAATTCCGCATAGAGGAGTTATTTCACTTGGCTTTAAAACCATTGTGCAGCCAGCAGCAATAGCAGAAGCAACTTTTGTACACATTTGATTCATTGGCCAGTTCCAAGGTGTAATCATGCCAACAACACCAATAGGCTCTTTTCTAATTAAGTAATGATTTTCCGTGCCTTCAAATTCAAAAGATTTTAAGACCTCTAATGTATCTTTAAAATGTGAGAGGCCAGCTGTAACTTGTGCCATTTGAGAAAGCCATAAAGGTGCTCCCATTTCATTAGAGATAGTTTGGGCGAGTTCCTCAGAACGCTTCTCATACTCAGCAATAATATCTTCAATGATTTTAATTCTGTCTTCCTTGCTTGAAAAGCCAAAGGAAGTAAATGCATCGCTAGCTGCGGCAACAGCCACATCAACATCAGCTTTGGTACCGGCAGCAATACTACCTATCACAGTCTCATCTGAGGGATTGATCACCTCTATAGTCTCGGAACCCATAGGATTGACCCATGCTCCATTAATATAAAACTTTGATTGATTTTCCATCATGCTAACTTCCATTTAAAATTGAAGATAAATTATACATAATGACTGCACTTATAAACAATGCTTATTTAAGATATTTGTTTAACTTATATTGCTATTTTTTTTATGATTCAATAAATTTTTAAGCAGCAGACTTAATAATATTAGACAAGTCGACAGGATTCTCAAAAAAAGGAAAGTGCCCAGCATTATCTATCTTATATGTCTTGGAAGATAGATTCCTAGCAAAAACTTCTGCTTGATCGGGATCAATCAACCTATCTTTCTCTCCTAGGATAATATTAACTGGAATTCCTATTTGTGAAAATAAATCTTCATTGGGTTGATAATTCCTACAAGCCGTTAAATCATCAAACATAACCTGATTAGTATTGGGGGGAAAAGTATTTTTGATACCTATTAAATTTTTATATAAGCCATATTTAATAATAAAGTCAGCTGCAAAACTATTACCTTTATTTGCTAATTCAATCAGCGAGCTAGAGACCATCATTGGTGCAATGCTGTTTAGAAGTATCAAAGATTTTGCAGGAAAGTTTTTACGTAGAATTAAATCTAATGCGATCAATCCTCCCATACTGTAGCCACAGATGGTCAGATTAGAGATCTTAAAATCCATCAAAGCCTCGATCAGAAAATCGCTATACTCTTCAATTTTATTTTTTGAGGAGTCTTGAGTCTCGCCATGCCCAGGCAAGTCTATGACCAAAGGAGGGTTAAATTCATCATCTTGTAGATTTAAGGCGCGAACAAATTTATGGTCCATGCCAGCCCCAGCAATAAATAGCACTGACTTTTTATTTGATTCGATTGATTCAAAATTATGAAAGTAAGTTTTTATATTATTGATTTCTTTATACATCTAAATTTTGTTTATTGTTCTTGAATATGTCTATTGCTCTTTGCCTCGACATCTTAAGGTCAACAATAGGTTTTGGATAGTCTATTCGTGTAAAAAGGTCATCTTCTGGCAGATGAATTTCTTTAGGTGAGAGATGTGCTAACTCTGGAACAAAAGACTTTATAAATAAGCCTTCGGGATCAAAGTTCTGAGATTGAGTCACTGGGTTAAAAATCCTAAAATATGGAGCAGCATCAGTTCCAGTAGAAGCACTCCACTGCCATCCACCATTATTAGATGCGAAGTCTCCATCAATTAAATTTTGCATGAAATGTTTTTCTCCCAGTCTCCAATCAAGCAGTAAGTTCTTTGAAAAGAACATAGCAACAACCATCCTCAACCGATTGTGCATCCAACCCTCATTAAGCAGTTGCCTCATAGCCGCATCAATTAAAGGAAACCCTGTATTGCCTTGTTTCCAAGCATTGAGATCATCATTATTATTTCTCCACTCAATGCCCTCTGTCCCAAGATTAAAGGGTCTATTTTTACTGACCCTAGGAAAAGAGTGCATAATATTTCTATAAAATTCACGCCACACAATTTCATCTATCCATTTGCAAATTCCTTTGTTGCCAGATGTAAACTCAAATTGATTGAGTTTTAGTGCTTCTAAAATACATCTTCTAGGTGAGATAATTCCAAGGGCAAGATATGCTGAAATTCTACTTGTGCCATCCAAAATTGGTATATTTCTTGAATCGCTATATTGCATAACCTTGGTATCTAAAAAAAATTGCAATTTCTTATGGGCAGCATTTTCTCCAGCTGGCCAAAGGTCCATATTTACATTGTGAGATTTCTTAAATGTTAATGACGACAAGTTACTTTGAATAGAAGTTTTGTTTAGAGAGTTTTGAGGTGACTTCAGATCTAGAAAATCCATTGAGAAATTTTCAACCCATCTCCTTTTAAAAGGAGTGAAGACTGAAAATGGTTTTCCTTGAGCAGTTTTAAGGAATCCAGGCTCATAAATGACTTGATCATGATAGTTTGATACAGAAATGTGTTCCCGATTCATTGATTTAGAGACCTGTAGATCTCTTTGAGATTCATTGAAGCCAAATTCATTATTCCAAAAGATGTGATTGATTTGATGTTGCTTCAAGAATGAACATAAATCTATTGAGATCGAGTCGTAAGTTTCTGAGTTGATAGCAATTAAGGGGATATTTAGATGCTCAAGTGATTTCTCTAGATCAACTAAATTATTAATTAAGAACTCGTGCTTAATATTTGATTCATTATGAAGATTCCATTGATTGGCAGAAAAAATATAAACTCCGATAACTTCCTCGCAATCATTTAAGGCATTAGTTAACGCAGGATTATCATCAATCCTCAAATCAGATCTAAACCAGATTGCTCCTCTCACCAATTTATCCTCTCAATTAATTTATTTTTAAGCTTTGCTAAATGCTCTTCAACATTCTTTGTCGTATTGATTTTTTCTTTTAAAGAAAATTTCTTGATTGATTCTCTTGTAATAAACCCTAAGTCTTCATACTTTGAAATGTGTTTCTGATATCTCAAAGGAGAATTAATATTAGATGGATAAAGAGTAGTAACAGGTTGACCGCTGCTTATAGACTCAGAAATCATCATGGCGCTATCCTCTGTAACAAATATATTTTTTGCCGAGCCCAAAAGAGCGTCTAATTTAATATCTTTATCGCCAAAATGAAACCAAGCTGAATATTCAATAGGGATATTGGATAATTGAGAGCGTAATTTTTTTTCAACTCTTGGGTCACTTCTTCGTGAAGTAACAATTGAAATTGGTAACTTAGTAACTGAATGCATATATTGCATTCCAGCTATTAAAGACTCCCATTCATCCTCCTCATAGGAATAGCCTATCCCCTCTCCACCAATTAAAAAGAGAATATGCTCTTTCAGGCCTTCCTCTATTGAGCTGCGAAGACAACTATCTGGTGAATAAAGATTAGGGGTTAAACAAGCAACAATATTGGATGGATCATTAAAATACCTTTCCACTGTAACCAAGGCACTAAATAAGCTCGAATTCATTCCCCTTGGAGAGCCAAGTTGAATAACTGGTATATTGCCAAGAAGACTATTAGCAGCTGCAAATGGTGCAGTTTTTCCACCCGCTGCAATAATTAAATCGCAGTTTTTTAGATCAAGAGGTGAATAAAGTAATGAGACAATTCTAGCTGACACTCTATTAGGTTTTTTAAGGAGTGACCTAGCAATAATTGTAAATAATGCCCTTAAAAAAGAAATTTTAAATGCCATTTCATGCAGTTCAATATTTACACGATAAGATTGTGCAAGAAGAACTGCAACGCCTTTAGATTGATTTAGGTGTCCCGGAATCCCATCACTAATAATTGTTATATTTTTCAAAATCTTATAAATATTTATTTCTATAGAAGGCAACCCAAGAATCATTTACCATCATTTGTTCTGCCTTAAAAATGTCTGCTGGATTGTCCACACCAAGTATTGGCGATGATGACATGACAGCTGAAATTTCGTAATTATTTTCTATCACTCTCATCATATCGATAGACTCAAGCTCTTCTAAAGGTGTTGGTTGAAGCTTTGTATATTTAGAAAGAGCAGCATGAGTAAATCCGATCATTCCCAATTGTCTCATTGCTCTTGTGCTTTGATGGGGTACATGAGATCTAGTAAAAAATATTATTTTAGACTCGAGGGATACAATGGCTTTAACAACATTTTGATTGCTTAGATCATCGCCATCAATTGAATAAACTAAATTAACTATCTCAAAAGTATTCCCGCGAAATGCAGCGTTTAGGTTTCTTATATCCTCAGGAAAAATTTGCGGCTCATCTCCCTGAAGTAATAAAATGAATTCATAACTCTCTCCTTGCCCTCTAAGTATTTCTGCAGCTTCTTGGGCGCGCTCAGTCGCCCTTTCGTGAGAATGGCTTGTAAGCAAAGCAGGGATATTATATTTACCTGCCCAATCAACAATGACCTGATCTGGTGTCGCTATCACTAGTTTATCGCAAGCTTTAGAGAGCATTGCTCTCTCATAGCAATGGGCTAACATAGGAATTCCCAGAATTTCCTTGAGGGGCTTGCCTGGAAATCTAGAAGATGCCATTCTGGCAGGGATAACGCCAAGAGTTTTTTTCATCTACTCTGTAAATGGAAGCCTTGCAGACACATCTAACATCCGGATATCAACACTAAAAGCAATCATGTCATAGCCTTTTTTTTGCAATACCGGAATATGATCTTTGTTTGGCTCGACTAAATGATACCCGCATTTAAGCTGATGTTTTTTTGCGGCTTTTAAAACAATATCTTCTGCAGCTATAAATTCAACAGAATTAAAATTGCCTGGATTTCCCAAAGAGGCTGAAAGATCATAGGGGCCTATAAAATAACCATCAATATTTTGAGAAAAAATTGATTCGACATTTTCTATTCCTTTGGCTGATTCAATTTGAGCATAAATCTCAATTTGCTTAAATTCTGTATTGATATATCTAGCTTTAACTTCTTCCTCTCCATAACCCTGGGCGCGAGCTAGACCCATTCCTCGAATTCCTCCGGGAGGATAGTGACAAGCTTGAATAATTCCTTCAATCTGATCCTGCGACTCTATCATGGGAGCTAAAATTCCTTTTGCGCCAGCATCAAGGACTCGTTTAATCTGAGAGGAGCTATGATCTGAAAGTCTAACAAAAGGCTTTGATCCAGCTAGATCAATCACACGGATTAAGTTGGCTGCTTGATCAATATTGATAGCACTATGCTCCAGATCAATAACCACCCAATCATAACCAGCATTAGCAAAAATTTCTGCCACAGACTCATTGGGGAGGCTCAACCATGTTCCAACAGAGTAATTTTTCATAGTAAGTATCTCTTAAGTTAAAATTCTATTATTGTCTAAGCCCTCAATGGCCGCTAGACCCATTGCATTTATACCTTCAAAAGTTAGACTTGAGCGATGGGATGTACCAAAAAAATTAGGTAGTTTAAAAAGAGAATTTTCTACTACAGGCTCTTCTTTATAGACATCAAATGCAGCAAAAGCCTTGGGGTTTTCTAAAAGAAATTTATGAAGATCTAATTCATTAATAATGCCGCCTCTAGCTGTGTTGATTATACAAACTTCGGAATTTAAATACTGCATTTCTCTTGAGGTAATAATATTTTCCGTTTCAGCTAACAATGGTAAATGTATACTTAAAATATCAGCTTGCTTCATTACATTTTGTAAATCTTCTTGATTAATTAATTCTTCGTCTATGCCAATAGTGTTGCAAATAGACAATAATTCGGCCGAATTAAATTTTTTCTCGTCAAAAAATATAAATTTACAATTAAATGGTTGAAGCAAAGCAGCAAATTTTTGACCAATGTTTCCAAAACCCAGCAACCCCACAGTCTTTTTGTGTAGTTCAGAGCCTTTATCTTGAGACCAATGACCATTCACAATTTCTAAATGATTGTTATGAATTTTACGCAAAGCTATTAATGTTAACGTCAAAGCTAACTCAGCTACGCTTTGCTTATTAACCCCAGGTGTAAAACCTAAGCCAATGCCCTTAGCTCTCATAGATTCCATATCAAGATTGTTCAAGCCAACGCCATACTTGGAAATAACCTTAAGACCTGGAAGCATATGTAGGATCTCATCAGAAAGTTTTTCTATTCCTATAATTGCCTTATCAGCAGGGCTTAAGAAGGCTGTTAGCTCTTGATCATGCAAGGTTTTACCCGTTTCATTTAAAATTATTTTTAAATACTTTTCCCTGAGCTTGTTAACAAGATATTGATTTTTAGAGAACGATCTAGAGGCAACAGCTACAGTGTCTAGCGTATTCATTTTGTTTGCCCGAGTTCGTAATTGGTAAACTTAGCATCTACCCTGAAGTCTGTTTGAAGGTTATCGATGGAAGTTAAGCCCCCAGCAGCATTCACTATTGCTGCACCAGCTGCTATATCCCATAAAAATATTCCATTTTCTTTGTAGGCATCTGCTTTTCCAGAAGCTACATAAATAGAAGCCATGGCAGCCGAGCCAATCATACGAATTTTTTTCCAATGCTGAAAATCAATTATCATACTCTTAAATTCTTCATCAGAATAATTGCTCTTTGCTGGAATACCAGTGACCAAAGTTGATTCATTTTTTAATTTATAGTCTGAAACATTTATTTCGCTCTTATTCAAAAAAGCTTTAGATTTTTGATGGCCATAATACAAATGATCATGGTTAAAATCATATATTACACCTAGCAATGGATTTAAGTCTTGCATTAATGCTATGGAAACGCAGCAAATTGGAATATCTCTTAAATAATTAGATGTTCCATCGAGAGGATCTACTACCCAGTAAAATTCATCTAAGTCTCCACTTAATCCAGTCTCTTCTCCTAAAATAGCAAATGAGCTTTCAGAACTGAGCTTATGCTTAATTAGTTGCTCAGTATCAGTATCAATCTGAAGCTTGATATCCCTTCCCGTATTTAAAAGAATTTTTAAATCTTTTTTTTGATTCTTCAGAAGATATTGCCCGCCTGTTATTGCAGCTGATTTTGCTATTTTCAACCATTTATCTAAATTATTTATTGGCATAGAATTTTTTTTTCCATATTGGATCAGCTTTATAAATCTCTTCAATTAAGCGCATTGTTTCGATAGCATCATCGATACTACCGCGAGTAATTGGAGAATTATTCTTCAATGAATCTGCAAAATATTTTATCTCATTATCCCATGAGACGTCCTCATCAAATTGAGTAATGGTCTCGCTTGGTGCACCTTTATCTTTTTCTGGATCAGATGCAATAAAAGTTAAGGTTTCTTCTCCATAGCTTTTTGAACTGGTTAAAAGACCTCCCAGAATAAGCGATCCTTTTTCCATTGTTATTTCCAAGTTAAAAACATGCCTCCATTGAGTTGCAGAGGAGTGCAGTTGAGCAACTACTCCATTGGCAGATTTCATCAACACATATGCATTATCTTCCACATCAAAGTTCCAAAATGCATTATCAATGAACGAAAAAATTTCTATAAAGCTTTCGCCTGATAGATATCTCATTAAATCTAGCATATGTATACCTTGGTCCAAGAGAATGCCGCCACCTGATTCCTCTCTTTTGGTTCGCCAATCAGTCTGACTAAAACTGATCATTTGAGATTTTCCATAAACCCCTCTTAGGTTTACCATTCGACCAAGAGTATTATTTGTAATAATAGTTTTAGCCTTTTCAACAGATGAGTGAAATCGATGGTTAAATCCATACATCAAACTTTGAGCAGGATGCTGCAATGATATATTTTTAACTTCTTGGAGCTCATTTAAGGTTCTAGAAGGTGGTTTTTCACAAAAAACATTAAGTCCTTTTTTCAAAGCAAGCACCGATGCATCAGCAGCAAATTGATTAGGTAAACTAATAAAAATTGTATCTATATCTGCGTTATTGATTAGAGATTGATAGTCCTCAAAAATTTCAATGCTTGCAGGTATATTTTGATGTTGTTCCTTATTTTTTTCTGAGATTGCAACAACTTGATAGTCTGTATTTTTAAGAATAGAGGAATGTCGAGTTTTACCAACAACACCATATCCTGCAATACCAACTTTCATATACAAATATTGTTAGCTTTTAGAAACTCTGTATATAACATTTGCCGTGTCATCTGAAATTAAAAGACTGCCATCGCTCATAACAAACGGCGCAGATGGTCTCCCAGAAACATTTTCATCTTTCAGCCATCCAGAAATAAAGTCTTGCTTTTTCAATACATTTCCATCGTCATCCAAGGTAACCCTAATAACTTTGTATCCTACTTTTGAGGATCTATTCCACGAGCCTCGAAGAGTAATAAAAAGATTGTTTCTGAACTCAGGGAACATTGCGCCGTCATAAAAAGCTATTCCTGTAGGGGCAACATGGGCACCTAACTCATCAATTGGATCTACAAAATCATAACCCGGATTAAGTTCACCAAATTCAGGGTCAACAATTGATGAGGCATGTTTAAAAGGAAATCCATAAAAAACACCTTCGACATCTACCCTGTTTAATTCGCATGAAGGAGAATCATCGCCCAGCCAATCTCTTCCGTTATCTGTAAAAAAAAGTTTTTCTGAAATGGGATGGAAGTCAAAGCCAACCGAATTTCTAACTCCTCGTGCTATATATTCCCATGACTGATTGTCCAACCTTAAAATTGATGCATATCTTTTATCTTCTCGTAAACAGACATTACATGGAGCACCAACATTGACATACAATTTTCCATTTTTATCATGCTTTATCCATTTCCAGCCATGCCATTTATCGCTTGGTAAATTATCTGTAACTAATATTTTTTTAGGTAGCTTGGTGGGATTTTGGTCAAGCGCTAAAGAAATTTTTTCTATCTTCCAAATTTTATCAATCTCAGAAAAAAATAAATCTCCATCAAAGAGACTCACCCCGGTCGCATAAGTTAAATTTTCTGCAATTAGTCTTCTCTCATCTACAGCTCCATTGCCATCAGTGTCCCTAAGAGCAAAAATTTTTCCTTCGTTTTTGGATCCTACATAGATTCTTCCATCCTTTCCCTCGGCTAACTGCCTAGGAGAATTTATACCAGAGGCAAAAATTTCTATCACAAGACCTTCATCTGTTTTGAGATCTTCAAGAGTTTGAGCGGTCAAGTCAGAAAAAGAAAAGCATACGCAGCTAATAAAAAGCAGTTTTTTAAGCATTGTGAAAGTACCCCTCTACATTTTTACTAAAAATTTCTAGAATAGTTTTATGATCATTCTGCATAATCGCTAACCTGATTTGCTCTATAAGAAGTTCAAGAGCTTCAGGCTGAGGGAACTGCTCTATAGATTTAAAAATTTTAGGATTTGCGGTGGGCAATTGATCGCCAGAAATTAAAAGCTCTTCATACATTTTCTCTCCCGGCCTCAAACCTATCTCTATAATCTCAATTCCATCCCCCCCAGGTTCTGCAGCAATGCTTCTTCCCGATAAATGGATTAATTTCTTAGCAAGATCAAAGATTTTTAATTGCTCACCCATATCCAGAATAAAAACTTCTCCGCCGTCCGACATTTGAGCGGCCTGCAGTACTAAGTTAGAGGCTTCTGGAATCGTCATAAAATATCTTGTGACTTCTTTGTCCGTAACAGTTATCGGACCCCCTTTAGCAATTTGATCTAAAAATAATGGGATAACAGATCCAGAGGAATTAATAACATTGCCAAACCGTACCATTGAAAATTTAGTATCTGAATTCTTAGCATTTAAGGACTGGATAGTAATTTCAGCCATTCTTTTAGAAGCACCCATGACATTGGAAGGTCTAACAGCCTTATCAGTAGAAATCATAACAAACGAGTTAACCTTGCTTTCAATAGACACAGAGGCAAGATTGAATGTTCCGATCACATTATTTTCACATGCTTTGGTAATATTATTCTCATCTTCTACCAGGGGCACATGCTTATATGCCGCAGCATGATAGACAGAGTCAATCGTAAATTTCTTAAATAAAAACTGGAGATTGCCTAGATCGCGAATATCACCAAGTATTGGGACTATTGTAGTTGTTATTTTTTTTGATAGCTTTATAGCTATACATTCTCGCTCTACGTTAAACAAATTATATTCAGATACATCAAATAGAATGATGCATTTTGGCTCACTGTCTAACAGCTGCCTAGCTATCTCTGAGCCAATTGAGCCACCTGCCCCTGAAATCAGCAATGTTTTTTCTGAGGCGTTATTAATTAAATCTTTCGCAACTCTAGCCCTTGGCAAAAGATCATCAAGAGATAAGTTTTGTATATCTGTCATCTTTTTTTGATCAGAAATAAGCTCATGAAAAGAGGGAACTGTTCGAACAGCAACTTTAATTTTTTCTAATTTAGAAATAATTTTTCGCCTTTGTTCGGTTTGAATGCTAGGTATTGCAAGCAAGACCTCGAGATTGCCCATTTTCTCCTTCAGAGCTATAAGTTGCCTAAAGGATCCAAGGATTGGAATATTATTAATTTGCCGATTTTTTAAGTTTTTTGAGTCATCGAAGAAAGCTATTAGCTTTTTTGTAGGGTCCAAAAGAATGGATTGAAAAAGTTCATTTCCAGAAGCACCCGCCCCATAAATAACTATATTTTTTGCATCTACATTTGTGCTGTAAGGATAAAGAAGATATTTTGCAACATCTCTAGAAATATTTAAGAATGCATAAAATACTGCTGCTAAAAGAAATCCTTGCAACAAAGCAATGGACAGGAATGAAGTTGAAACAATCTTAAATTGATAAACGTGCATCAGAGCCCATGAAAATCCAAAAATTGCAGAACCCGTTAAGCTTAGTAAGATTGAATCTTTAGAATCAAAAAATTTTATGAGGGATTTGTAAAAACCAAAAAAATATAAGTATCCAATAGACAGAGAAGCTGGAATAAAAAATGATTTCCACTCAGAAAAGAAAATTTCATAAAGCCCTGTTGAAAATTCTGAAGCAATGTAAGTTGCCATAGGAGGACCAAAAACAAGCCAGCAGACTAAAGCAAAAAAGAAATCGTTTATCAGGACAATAAAAAATTTCTGCTTTCTTCCTAAACTATTTAATTTTAATCCAATGATATTCATCTATAAATTATTGGTAGTGATTTACTAGTACTTATCAGTTTAACACCCATCTCACTTTGAAGTTTTGAATTTTCTAGGACAAAATTTCCATATAACTTTAATAAAATAGTTTTCAA
>Ga0115000_10002523_pt1 | contig 15731 bp, 13 predicted proteins | sample ArcticOcean_MG_C_6_FD_89690 | JGI IMG/M metagenome (GOLD analysis project Ga0115000, IMG submission 89690) | Marine microbial communities from western Arctic Ocean - ArcticOcean_MG_CB8_128 | ecosystem: Environmental > Aquatic > Marine > Oceanic | place: Arctic Ocean: Canada Basin | collected...
CGGCAGTCTGGCCGTCGTCGGCGGACTCATCTCCACGTGGGAGGCCGTCTTCGGCTGCGCCATCGCGGTGGGGAGCACACTCCTCTGCTACTTCTTCGACTTCCACAGCGACTCGAGCGCCGTGAGCACTATCTTGGGTATCGTGATCGTATTTCCGATCACCGCGCTCATCGGCTTTGCGTTCACTCGACGCGAGGCGGCGCTCGCCGCCTTCGCGACGCTGCTTGGAAATCTGGAGGCGCTGCTCGGCGCCGTGGTGTCGTGGAAAAAAGAGGCCGCGGGCGGGTGGGTCCGCGTGACCGAGGGCGAGGCGGCCGAGCGGGCGCTAGCCGCGTGCGGCCGCGTCGCGGAGAAGGCGTCCCGGTACTGCGCGACGCCGCGCGGCCACCGCACGCGCTACGTGCTCTCGTCCTACGGCTCCGAGCGCGAGGCGCTGAACCACCTGCTGCACCTGCGGAAGTCGGAGGTCGGGTCCGCGATACAGTCATGTCGGCGCCTCGTCCAGCAGCTAAAGGTCGAGGGCTTGCCCGGCGGCGAAGCGCATCGGCTGGACCAGTACGTTTCTATCATCGCGTGCCACTTCCACCAGGTCGCGATGCTGAAGGAATATCGGACGCCCGTCGGCGCCCGGGCGCTCGCGCGGATCTCGGTTGTGTGGCACGGCATATTTGCCGGGCCCTGGTACGCGAGCCTCTCGGCGGGAGGAGGTACCGGGCCCGCGCTGCCGGTCATCTACGCGCTCGCGCTCCAACTCGCTTTCAATGCATTATTGCAAGTCGCGTTCGGCCTCGAAGACCCGTACGCGCGCGCCGGCGGGCGCGGCGTCCACGATTCGGTGCGCGTCCGGAACGTCGCCGATCAATCCAGGACGGAGATGGCGCGCACTGCGCGGGAGGCAACCCTACCCTGGGACGCGAACCTCGGGATTGTAAGTGAAGAATGTTGATTTGTTGATTTCGTTCGCGCGCACTACCGGGAAAACACAAATTCAAAACACAACACATCAGTTAAAACTGCCCGAAACACTAGCTCGAGAGCTCGTCAAAACTGCTTCGCGTAGCCCGCGTCCACGGCGGCCGCCCGCATGGCCTCGGGGGGGAAGCTCGACATATACTTGGAATAGTCGTTGTGCGAACCAACTTCATCGACGGGGAACGCGGGTAGCCCCGTCGTCGAGAGCACCTTGCAGCGGCCCGGCGACCACTCGACGCCGTCGCGGTCGGGCGTGACGCCGATGTAGCTCCAGTAGCCCACCGCTCTCCTACGCGTCCCCAGGCCGTAGATAGAAGCGTCGCGCGTATCCAACAACGTCGCGTTGACCCAGTAGTCCAATAGGTCGTGCAGACCCAGGAGGTAGTTGACCCGGAGCATCGTCCAGAACTGGATTCTCGAACGCAGGCCCCAGTCCTCACTCCAGAACACGGGCCGTAAAGGTGACTTGTTCGGAATGTACAAATGCGAAACCACATCTCTATCAGGATGGTAGAAGTCGTAGCCGTGCGTCCACGCGCGCACGGCCAGCGAAGTCTCCTCCCCATCAAACAAGTAGGCCGAGTGGGCGTCGTAGGGCACTTCTCGTATGCGTCGTCCGGAAGCGAAGTTGAAGCCCGCGGCCAGAAAGGGAACTAAAGTAGGCTTCGGCGGCCGCTGCATCGTGTTTACGTCGTGCTTGAAGCTCGTCGTGCGCCCGACAGCGACGCGGCGTGTTCTACATATAGACATCTGTCTTTGAGATAACACGGGCACGTCTATGGTGGCCTGGTCGTCGACTTTCCTACATTCTGCGCAGGGCCCACTGGCGTCCACGTCCGCCCACTTTTCCGAATGCTGCGTGGCCGCGTAGCTTGAAGGGTACGTGGTAATGATGGCGCGGGGGTTCCCGATCCTCTTAAACATGTCGATCACGACCGCGTCCCAGCCGTGGGCGAAGTTCGTGTGCGAATCGAACGAAATGACGTACGTCTCGTTTTGATAGAGCGTCTCGGAGAGGTGGCGTGCGACCGTGGGCCCCAGCGTCTTCTTGTAGGGGACGCGGTGCGCCCGGATCTGGCCATTTCGGACGCGGCCGCAGGCGTTGTGGCCCGGGCACGTGATCAGGTCCGCCAGGCCACTTACGCAGTCCACGTCTTTCGTTTCGTCGTTCTGCTGGAAGACGCCGAAGAACACGCGGTCCGGGGCCGCGGCGCGTTCAAAGGCCCGCGCGATGGTCTTGGCGATCTCCGGGTCCCGGTAGCTCGCCACGCTCACGAAGATGGACTCGTCCTCCCAGAGCTCCTTCGTTTTGGTGATCTGCGCCGCGCGCTCCCGACTCACGAAGCTCTGGAGCGACACGCGCTTCGTTACAGAAATGTCGTCGATAGCATCGTAAATAGCGGGCGCGTCCGCTCGTCGTAGCGCAATTCCGTCGCCCAGCGTCGGTAACACCGGTCGAGGCGGCGGGTCGAGGGCCACGTGGGTCCCGCGCGCCGGCGGCTGCCACAATTTCGGGGCCTTCCGAGGCGGCAGTTTTTTCGCCGGCGGCGGCTTGGGCCGCGCGGCCGCGACGGCGGCGATCGTCGGTGGCGCTTTCGGCACGGGCTTCTTGGCCGGCGCTTGCGGTCGGCCGCCGTCGGGCCGGTGCGCGGGCCGCGGCTTCCGGCGCTCGGCCACCGTGTGGGCCGCCGCGGCGGGCGCGTGCGGCGCCAACGGCGCTTCGACCGGCAGTTCTAACGGTACGACGTCGCGCTCGCGGTCGAGGCTGTGGTGGCGACCGTGCCCCCCCTCGTGCAGGCGGTGGTGGAAGTAGAACGTCGCGGCGCCGTGCAAACAGAGGACGGCCGCGATCGCGGCGAGCACGTACACGGCGCGACCGCGGCGCGGCGCGGCGCGCTTCAGCTCGACGTCGACGATGGCCATTTATTTGAGTGGTGCTCTCCTACCCCCGACTTGTATAGAGCTTTTGAGCGGCGTGGCGAGCGCAGCGATGCACCGGATGTCCTAAAACGCTACACAAGGCAAAGTGTTGCACGGATGTGCGTACCAGGCAGCTGCTGCGCGTACTTGACACATGTTTGCAGCGTGCGGGTTTCTCACTTAAAACGGGTTTGCCAAGGGCTCACGACTTCACGGCGGCGCACGGCGTCCGCGAGGGACAGCAGTGTTGGCTGGACTGGCCTTGATACAATTTGGTTGCCGTACGCCATCGGTGCGATAATAATACCATGCGACCGCTGCTGCGCACTGCGCGACCGCTGCGCCGCGCCGCGATGGCGTGCATACGCATGCGTCTCAGCTCCACAGGCGCCCTCTGGACGGAACTGAATGAGCTCGGCACCAGACCAGGCGCGATCAACATGGGCCAGGGCTTTCCCGACTTTGCGGGCTCGGCCGTCGCGCGACGGGCCGCACAAGAAGCGCTCGACGTGCCAGCATTGAACCAATACGCGCCGATTAACGGCCTCCCGGAGTTGCGCGACGAGATCCGCAGCTTTTACCAGCGCCGATACGGCGCAAGCTACGACGACGACGAAGTGGTTGTCACGACGTCGGGCCAGGAGGCCTTGGTGGCGTCGCTGAAGGCGTGCTTTACCGAAGAGCGGCGCGGTGTCGTCGTGTTGGAACCGTTCTATCCTTTTCTCGCGCCAGCGATCGCCGCGGCCGGCGGCGTGATGCAGCCCGCGCGGCTCGGCGACGGCTTCGTCCTGGACGCCGAAGCTTTGGATGCCGCCGCGGACGCCACGACGGCGTGCGCCGTGCTGAACACTCCCCATAATCCGACAGGGCGCGTCTTCACCGCGGCTGAGATCGACGCATTCGCATCATTTTGCGAACGTGCGAACGGCGGGATATACGCAGTAGCTGACGAGGTCTACGAGCACGCCGTGTTTCCGGGGGCGATGCATCGCCGGCTCGCGGACCGGATGCCCGACCGGACGATCTCGTTGTCGTCGGCGGGCAAGCTCTTCTCACTCACTGGTTGGCGCGTCGGCTGGGCGCTCGGGCCACGAGACCTCGCCCTGAAAGTCTCGAACGCGCATATGGCCTTGACCTACAGCGCGCCGACGCCGCTGCAAAAAGGCATCGCCGAGGCTTTAAAAGCTGAAGACGGCAGTTTCGATGGAGTTCCCTTCATCTTTCATCGGAACGCCGAGATGCTGACCGCGGCGCTGACCGCGCGGGGGCTGGACGTATTTCCGCCAGCTGGCGGCTACTTTCTCGTGGCCAATTGCCACGAACCGGCCTTGGGCTTCGTCGAGAAACTAGCGGACGAGACAGGCGTCGTATGCACGCCTCTATCCGTGTTCTACTCGACGCCGCCGCTCGAATCGGGGGACACGTGGGTGCGCTTCACCATCTGCAAGAGCGCATCGCAAGTCGAAAAAGCGTGCGAGGCACTGGCGCCCGGTCCGGCGTGGCTCAATGAGTAGCTGTGAACTGATTGTGTTCGGTACCCTAGTCTGGCACTTCTGCTGCGTAGGCAAGCAAGAAAATGTATGTAAAACCCGTCAAATAAACCCGTGATTTAAAACTCGTTCCGGCATGTAATGCACATTACAGCACTGTTTTGTAACGCTATACCTCCTAAGATGCTGCCCTAAGGCATTTATTCCAGCTATGCGGCAACAGTAATGCAAAATGATGGTCCTACGCGCACTACAGCGCACAGCACCCGTGCGCGCCTACGCGAGGTCGCTGGAAACGCATCCGCTCACCACTAAATGTTCGACGAGCGGCGCACTGATGGTAATCTCCGATGTAACGCGACAACGGCTGGAAAGACAAAACGACGACGACGCCGAGCCGTTTCGTTGGGACGCGGCGCGGTCCTCTCGCCTTGCATTCTGGGCGGTGGCCTTCCACGCGCCATACTTGCACTGGTGGCACCCCGGTGTAGCTAGCACGCCATCGAGCTAACGTCGCGTCGACGGCGTTCAGCATTTCCACGCACAGGCTCCATCCCTTCTACGAGCGAATGTGGCTCCGATACAACGTTCGGTCGACCTTTGTAAAAGTGGCGTTGGACCAGACCCTGATAGCGCCGCCGTTCTTGTGCGCGTTCCTGACCTACTCGGCGCTCGCCGAGGGAAGCGCTCCCGCGCCGCGCGTCCGCGAGCAGCTCCCCGTGCTGTGGGTGGACTCGCTCTGGTTTTGGAGTCTGGCGCACTGCGTCACCTTTAACCTGCCGGTACCGGTGCGCGTCCTCTGGCAGGACTTCGCGAGGATCTACTTCGGGTCGCTCATGAGCCTGCGCGCGAACACGCCGCTCGCGAAGGGCGACGAGCTACGACGGCATAAGCCTAAATAGTCTTAAAAGTGAGTCAACTAAGGACGTTCCACAGCACAAACGGCGCCGCCGCGAACGGCGCGCGCCGCAGCGTCGCCAGGACCACGGCCAGGTCCAGCGACATGAGCGCCGCGCTGAACGCGATCTGGTGCGTGTCCGACTCGGCCAAGTAGCCCCGCCGCCACTCATACCTACAACCACGCGCGCCGTACAAGGACGTCAGCAGCGCCGCGCCTAAAGCAGTCGCGACGGCGCTCCGCAACAAAGCGTGCGGCAGGGGCCTCAGCGACCGCTGGTGCGCGGCGGGGAAGAAGGCGTAGGGCGAATTCAGGTGGCGGTACCACCGCCGCGCGGCGCCCCAGCCCGCCGCGAGGAGGAGGGGCTCCGGTTCTAGCGCATCTAAGCAGCGGTGCAGGAGCGCCGCCTGGCGAGCATTGAAGCCCGAGCGGACCCCGAGCTCCGGCGCCGGTGGATCGGACGCGTGCAAGAGGTGCGCGGCGAAGTTTGCGTGGAGCGCGGCCTCGGCGTCCTCCGACCGCGCGATTTGGCTTAACAACTCCGGGAGCCTTGTTTCGCCGCGCCCGCCGCCGTTTGCGGCTAGCGCGTGGGCTAGTAATGCCCCGGCCGCCTCGACCTCGAGTAAAGCCTCGCGCAGCGCCGAGTCGTGCAGTTCCACGGCCCACAGCGCGATGCGCGGCCGCGCCTCGTCGTGGACCGCCCCCCGCGCGCGGTCCAGGCCCCGGCTCCGGCGGCGCGTCTCTGCAAGAATATAAGTGAGCGCGCGCGCGAGGCCGGCCCGATTCGCGTCCTTGGGCCAGGTCGGCGCGAGGTTCGCCGCCACCAAGAGCAGCGTGGCCTCGTGCGCGCGCGCGTCGGCCCAGGCCTCCGCGGCCTGTACCTGCGCCCCGCCCATCTTGACGTCGAGGCGGGGCATAGTCCCCGCGCCGTCGCACCGGTCCAGGGCCGCGACGAGCGCCTCCCGCGCACCGTTCAGCTCACCACACCGCTCGGCCAAGGCGTCGTCGCGCGTCAGGCCCGCCAGCGTCGCCGCCGCGGCCCCGCGCACGTCTTCGTCGTCCGACGCGAGGCCGCCGATCGCCGCGGCGAGCGCGCCCTGCCGCACGAGCTTCGGCGCCACGTCGCAGCCGACGTCCGCCTCGGTCCACTCGAGCCACTCCAGGACGTCGTCGAAGCCCTCCAAACGCCGCTGGACGCCCCACGCGTCCGTTTTCATTCTTTCGATGGCCTCGCGGCAGTCCACGTTCAGCAGCTGGTAGGCGCTCACGGCCAGGCCGCCGCCGCCGTACAGCGCGGTCGCCAGCCAGAGCACGGGGTACTTGTCCGTCGTGGGTGGCGCCGTCGAGAGGCGCCGCCCGCGCAACGCGGTGCGGGCGAGGTGGCTCGTGCGGCGTGCGAGCAGCATCGCTGTCGGCTGCACGAGTCACCGTACGTATGTGCCAAGCACTTCGACGGCCTTGCACAGCCCTGGATTTTGTGTGGTGTAAAACCCGTCATGCGCACAGTGTTTTGTCCGTTTTGCCGCGATATGGATCTATTTCGCAGGCGGAGACTCGCCCTCACACATGGACAGCTAGCTGAGCTCCCGATTTTACGCGCGTGTCTAAAGAGAAAAGGTGCCAAAGGAGTGGGTAGTCAGTGTGCTCTGTAGCACTCCTCGGCGACCCGACTCGTCGCGCAGCAGCGATATTTCTACACGTACGTAGGCTGTTCGCAATCACTGCAGCGATGCCGCGCGTACGAGCCACAGCACTCGTGGCCTTGGCCACAGCTGCCGCAGCCTTCCAGAGGCCACACCACGCGTTGCGACAACCGAGTCGGCGCGCGGCCGACGACGACTTCGACTTCGACGCGGCGTTCAAAGCAAGAGTGGAGGAGGTGCAGCAGCTCGACGTCGCGGCGGCGGTCTTCGGCGAGGACGCGCCGCTCGATCTGGAGAAGATGGCCAAGCTGGGCGGCGAGGCCGTGGTCATCGGCGCCGCGGCGATCGTGGGTTCACTACTACTCCTGTTCTCGGGCATCTATTTCGGGGGCTCGAAGTCGCCGCTGAAGGAGGCGGAGCCGGTCTTTGAGGACCCGGGCGTGTGCCTGTCGGGCAAGTGCGCCAACGGCGCGCCCAAGGTGAAGGCCCTGGAGTTCAACTCGGACCGTTTCTCCGACGAGCGCGCCGAGGCGCGGGCGGCGAACCCCGAGCCGTTCCTGGAATAATAATGTTTCGTTCGTGAGTTACTCAAATGGCTCCAGGAGCACGATCATGCGCTCCGGGTACTTGGACTCGGGCGCGTTCTTCTGGTCGAGGGCGTTCAGGCAGCCGTCCTTCTGCGTCACGTAGTTGTGGTGCCACTCGAGCTTCACCTTGTCGCCCTTCTTGAGCTTGGAAAGCGTCGCGGCGTGGTTCTCCCGCAAATCCGTGAAGCGCGCGACGGTCTGCCGCTCGTCGCCGTACTGGCCCGGCTTCGCAAAGCCCTCGTCGATGCCGCCCGTCGGCGTCGTCGTCCGGCAGTACTCCACGATCTTGAACGTCTCCCACGTCTTGTTCGGCCGCTGCGGGTGGACCTTGAGCATGCTCTCGCGGCCCTCCTCCGGGCCCTCGTAGGTCGCGACCGTCCGGTGGCGCGACAGCAGCTCGCGCGAGTAGATGATCGTCATTGTTTGCGAGTGAATTGGCCTCGCGCTGGCTGTGTAATTCGAGAGCGGTGCGTGTACAAGTTGTCGGCGTCTGCGAGATCGCCGAGCGGCTGGTGGCTGGTGCTGCTGCTATTGCCGCTGCTATTGCCGCTGCTATCGCGTAGGTGTCGCTGTTTCTAGTTGCTGGCTGCAGCGCGTAGTGAATGTGTGCGGTTGCGCACACTTTTGATGCGCGCAGGTGCGGAGATGATCATTGGAAAACCCGTTCAAACCCGTTTTATTGCTCCATGCGGGCGCCTACTAGACCTCTCACATAAAATACTTACATCACACAGCTAACCCCGCCACGCCCCCGCGATCATATCTCTCGCCGCCGCGTCCGCGGCCCTCGTGCCGGCGTCGGCCCAATTAGGCGCAGAGGACGGCTCCCGCGGCCCGTCGCGGCGGTTCACGGAGGACCGCGTGCGCCACATCCACTTCTTGAGCTCCTCGTCCGACACGGACTGGAGCGAGATCTCCTTCGCGCGCATCCTCCCTATGATCTCTCCGCCTTTTTGATGGAAGTCGACGCCTTCCAACAACCAGTCGCCCGGCCGCAGCGCGGGCGGCGCCGGCACCGGCGAGACCCACGACGGACCGCCCGTGTCGTCCGATGGCGCGGCAGCGTGGGCGCGTTCCTTGAGCATGGCCACGTCGCCGCCCATGCCGTACGCGGCGCGAATTAACAGCGCGAGGTTGGTGCTGTTTGTGGGTAGCTCGTTCCTTCCTTTGCGCGGCGCCGGGTGCCGGTCGCGGCAGCCATGCGCCGCTAACTGAGCGACGCACGCGCAGATTACCAAAACGTCGGACGCCGTCGCCTTATAAGAAAGGGGCGACTTCTCCGTCGGCGACATGGCGAGCATGTACCACACCGCCGGGAGCACGCAGGGGAGCGCCGCGGAGTCCTCGACCTGTGCGAGCATCAGGCCGTGAGTGATGAGTAGGCGCGCGTAGATTACGAATCAAAGGACATCGGCCGCGGACGGCAATAACCGGCAGGCGCCGCACGAGCGTCCGGAAGCCGGTCGGGTCCGTCGGCCCGAACGTGATGCCGGCGAGCTCGTGCGCCGACCGCACCGCGAGGTCGATGTTGCCCCGCCTAATATTCTTCTGGAGGTGAGACTGCAGGAGACCGATGCCGCCTGCGGCCTTGGCGCCGCTGTAGGTCCGCCGGTCGTGCCAGACGGCGACGTCGGCGCCCGCGGCGTCGAGCGTCAGGTGAATGCGCACGTCACAGGCTGCCTTCCCCTCGTGCGCCAGTGCCAGCTTGCAGGTCCGTTCCGCCTCGAAGACGCGGCGCCGGCCGGCCGACGGCGCCTGCGCCCCGCCGCGCTCGAGCGTCGCGCGGACGCGGCCGTCGGCGTCCCGTACCATCAAAAACCGCAGCACGACGGTCCGCTGGGACTGGATGGGCCACGCGACGGCCGTCCGCGGCGCCTTGAGTGGCGGCCGCGCCGGCGCCGGCGCGGGCCGCTTCTTCGGCAAGAAGAGCGACGCGAGCGGCTTCTTTTTTGCGTCCGCGTCGTCGGCCCGCGGCGTCGGTGCCGCCGGTGGCGGCGCAGGTCGCGCCGCAGGCGGCGGCGGCGGCGCGGCCGGCGCGCGGCCCGGCCGCTGCAGGCTCAGGCTTACGCGCGGCTTCGCCGAGGCCGGCGGTCTCGCAGCGGCCGGCGCCGCGGCGGGTGCTGCCGGTGCAGGCGCGTGCAGCTTCGGCCGCTCCGCGGTACAAAGGGCGCAACACAGAAATTGCGCTTCGGCATCGCTGTGCACGTAAGTGCATGCCGTGCAGGTCCACGGCATTACGGTCGCTGCGTAGGGCCGCGCGCGCGCCGCCAGGCAGCGTCTTGTGCTCAGATCTGCTGCTGTGTAGGGCAGTGCGCGGATCAGAACCAGCTTTTCTCGTGAGATCTTCGGCGAACAGCTCTAAATTTGATCTATGCGTAAGCCTGACTAGCCCTGCCACATGCTCTACCCTCTGCAAAGCCCAAACCGAGTTCGCAAAATAAAACCCGCACGACCCTTCGGGGTAAAACCCGTCAGGTCAGGCGCAAAATGGGTTTGCTCCTGCGCAGTAGACTCTACCTCAGCTCTGCCTGCAGCGCGCTCTGGTGACCTTCTTACAGCGCAGGACTGCACAAGCCGGAAAGCACCCTCGCGCCCACAGCGTGCACACGCACAACCTCTGAAACGATGCCGCCGCGCAAGAAAGCAGCGGCGAAGAAGCGGGCGCCGGCGGCGAAGCGCGCGCGGACGGCGGAGGCGCCCGCGGACGAGGACGCCCGGCCGGTCCTCGGCACGACCGAGGGGGCCCTCCAGGACCGCTTCGCGGCGTCGAAGGCGGCGACCGAGTACGCCCAGTTCCACGCCTGGGTCGAGCGGAGCCTGGAGGCGGCGCGCGCCGACCTGGCCGGCGCGCTCTTCCCCGTGTTCGCGCACTGCTACTGCTCGCTCGTAGACGAGGGGCGGACGAGCGACGCGCTGCAATTCCTGGAGCGGTGGGCGCCGAGCCACGCCGACCGCTACGCGTCCTCCGTCGAGAGCCTGCGGCGGGCCTCGTCCAAGGCGGCCGCGAAGAAAGACCCCTTCCGCAAGCGGCTCGCCTCCTCCAAGTTCAAGGTCGCGCTGGGCGCGGCGGCGCGCGACCTGCTCGGCGACTTCTTGATCCGGTGCGAGCACACGTTGGTGCTGCGCATCCTGAACGAGTTCGTGGAGTTCGAGGACAAAGGGCCGGGCGGCGAGGCGCGCCTCGTCGACGAGGATATTGAGCTGGCGCGCGTGTGCCTGGGCGTGCCGACGCGGTCCGAGCTCGAGGCGCCCGGCGGGCTGGCCGTGCCGGACTTCTCGACGCCCTACGGTGCGGCGCGGCGTCCGCTTCGCTGACGGTCCGTCCACACTAACGCTCGTCCCGCGCAGGCGCCGCGCTGCTACGCGACGCGTGCCGGCGCCCGCTCCAGCGGCCGACGGAGGCCGGCCTCGTGTCGCGGGGCCGCGGCCCGCTCGACGCGTTGAAGCCGACGGTCCTCGGGCTCACGGTCGTCGGCGGCGACGCGCAGCGGCTGAGCTGCGTGGCGGCCGCCGACGACGCCACGCGCGTCATCGCGGGCTTCGCCGACAGCACGGTGCGGATCTGGCGGCCCGACGCGGTGGACGACGACGAGAAGAACCGGCGGCCCTCGACGCCGCTCAGCGGGCACGTCGGCGGCGTCTCCGGCGTCAGCTGGGCCGGCGGCGCGCGGTACGCGCTCTCGTCGGGCAACGACGGCGCGGTCGTCCTCTGGGACGCGGACGCGCCCACGGACGGCGGGGCGGGCGCCCCGCTCCAGCGCTACCAGGCCCACGTCGACGCGTGCTGGTGCGTGGCGTCGCCCGGCGGCGCGGGCGCGCTGGGGGGCGGGCGCGTCTTCGCGACGGGCGGGGCGGACCGCACGTGCCGCCTCTTCTCGACGGACCGGGCGCGGCCGCTGCGGATCTTCGCCGGGCACTGGTCCGACGTGACGTCCGTGCGCATCCACCCGAACGCCCACTCCGTGCTCTCGTGCTCGCGGGACGCGACCTGCCGCCTCTGGGACGTGCGCGTCGACGGCGGCGGGCCCCTCTGCGCGCGCGTGCTGGACGCGGCGTCGTCGGAGCTCACGCAGTGCGACCTCTCCCGGGACGGGGCCGCGGCGTGCGCCGTCGACTGCGCCGGGTCGCTGCACGTGTGGGATCTGGCGACGGGCGCGCGGACCGCCTCGGTCGCGGCCCACGCCGGGGCCGCGCACGCGTGCGCCTTCTCGGCCTGCGGGACCGCCATCGCCACGGCCGGCCGGGATGGCGCTATGCGCGTCTGGGACGTGGAGCTGCTGAAGGTGAAGGGACCTGCGCCCCGGGCGGCCTTTGCGTCCGCGACGCCGGGCCGGCCCGTGCTCGACGTGCAGTGGACGCCGGGCAATTTGCTGCTGGCGGGCGGAGCGCTCGTGGACTAGAGTATTTCTATATACCGCGCCACCGGGGCCCGGGTGACGGGGCAGCATCGCGTCGATAGCGTAGGACGCCTGAACTTGATTTCGGCGACGGTGTGCTGGCTTCTTCGCCACCTCTACGCCACCGCGCACTGCTGGTGGAGAGTATTCAAGTTTATCCTACCGCACTTGCCCCGCGTCTACTCCTCGAGCGAGTTCAGGCGCAGCGCCGCGAGGGCGGGCCAGGCAAACGCGGACGACAGGACGAAGAAGGCGATGAATGCCGGGTTCGTGAAGGGGAGCTGGCCCTCCTGCGGCGCGACGAGCGTCGGCAGCGCCGTGAGCATGCTCGGCAGGTCGAGGCCTGCGGCCTCGGGCACCATGCTCGGGGTCGAGGCCGCGGCCGCCCTGGCGAGCGGCCGCGCGACGGGCGCGAAGGCCGCGGCCGTCGTGACGAAGGCGAGGAGGGCGACGGTCTTCATGTTTGCGGCGTTTTTGTTGCCTGCGCGGAGTTATGGGTCGGATGCGCTGCGCGTTTTTAGCCATGCGTTCTCGTGCGGCCTTTCTCGCGGCCGGCTGCGCGTCGGCGGCATGGGTGGTCGGCTGCGCGTCGGCGCGTTGCGGACAGCCGGATCCCCAGCGGCTTGAGGAGCTAAACCGGGAGAGCCTGTTGCCGCGGCGACCCGATTTTCAGCCAGCAGCGACATACATGGCGTTACGGTCAACTCCTCAATTGATGTGGTTCCCACGCTGGCCGAAACGGTGCTGGGCTTGTGTCTTACGAGAAAGTGCATCAAAATGGCGTCAAGTATGACCAAAACCCGGGTAACTTTTGTTGTTCCTAGCAGTATGAAGCCCTCGGGACCGCCTGCCTCGATGTCTACGCCGCCCTTTTGTTCTCCCTGTAAGCGTGCGGGTTGTGTGTGAGCAAGTGGCAAGACAACCAAAGCACTATCGCTAGAAATAGAGCGCAGCACAACCACAACAACGAACAACCACACCTGCCGCCATGCGCCGCCTCAACCACCTCGCGAGGACAGCCGTCGTCCCCAGCGCTCGCCGCCGCGCGTGGCCGCGCTGCGCGAGCTCAAGCGGTGGCGAGGACGACGCCAAGGCGCCACCGGTCGTGCCGACACCGGAGGCATCACCGGCGGCGCCTGCGGGCGGGCGCGGCCGCGGCGCCGGGCGCGGCCGCGGCGCCGCCGACGGCCGTGGGGGCGGCCGGGGCCGCGGGGGCGGCCGGGGCCGCGGCGAGGTGACCCGGGAGCGCCTGTGGCAGTACGAGGACGCCCTGCTGTCCTCGCTCCAGGTGAACCCGCCGGCCACCGCGACCCGGTACGCCCGGGAACCAAAAGAGGAAAAGGAGTTGGCGCCGGACGCGCTCGGCGCGGACTGGGAGACGCCCGCCTCCGAGGAGCGGGACTTAAGCTACATGCTGCGGCGGCGGCGGCAGGGCTCCATCATCGCGCCGGAGGAGTACGACTTCCAGGTCCACCAGGACGACCGCCAGCGCCCGCACGATTTGGTCAATAGACTAGAAAGATATAGAGGCGACCGCCCGCGCTGCGACAAGAAGACCGGCTTCCATTTAATTGATCCGGAGCAGGTGCACGCCGGGAACCTCTCGTTTCTTTCCGAGTTTGTCACCGACGGCGGCATGATCGTGAAGCGGAGCCAGTCGCGATTGTGCGCCAAGTGCCAGCGGCGCGTGCGCAAGGCCGTGAAGCGGGCGCGCTCCCTAGGCTTGATCCCGACGGACGCCGACTTCTCCGCGGAGAACACGCTGGGCTTCCCCGACGACGCGCTCAAGGCCCAAGTGTCGCGGACCATGTAGGCTTAATTTAACGTGTTGCGTATTCTGCTTGGTGGCGTCTATGCTCTACGTCTATGCCTGTCTATAGGCTCTATCCATAGGCCTCTCTTGGTGCCGCTGCGCCGGGCGCGGTGCGTGCTCTACTTCATACGTGGTAAGCCCGCCTGGATCCAGCCCCAGCGCTCGCTCGTGTACTCCGAGGGCTCCCTACACAATCGGAGTCGCGGCCCCGTGCAACGCAACCCGCACGAGCCCGAGCATCTGAGTTGGCAGACAGGGTGTTTGAGTGGGGCAGGCGCCACCGGTGAGCAACGAGTCAGCCTGAAACGCTGGCAAAGTGGAGCTGTTTCATCACGACACACGCACGCGACAGCTTATTTGAAATCGATACGCGAAGAGCGCTCCCCGCCTCAGCAATGGCTAGGCCAAAGGCAGCCAGGCGACGACGGCCAATGCTCCTCCTGCTGGCCACGAGCACCGCCCTCGCGCCGGCGCCGCTGCGGTGGCGGGCCTGCGCCCCTCTGCGCCGCGCCGCCGGCTGCGCGGCGCTCGCGGTCGGCCTGCCGCTCAACACGATGGCGCCCGCACTCGCCGCGTTGAACCCGAACCTGGGCACGCTCGACCCGAACGGCGCGAACCAGGGCGTGGTGATTGGGATGGACGAGGACGCGCCCTTTAGAGCAGCTTTAGGCCAGATCAAGACGTTATTGGACACGCTCGGCGTCGAGGGCACGGTGGCCAAGATCCGCCCCAAGGAGGAGGACGGGCCCATTATTCAACGGCCCTATGAAGTGGGCCTCACGCCGGGCACGGACAGGTTACAAAGATGCCCCTCGACGGGCAAGTGTTTGTCTGGTACGCGGGGCGAAAAGAAGTTCACGCCGCCCTTCGTGTTCTTCGACCAGAAGGGCGACGCCGTGGGGAACCTGTTGGAGTTGCTCTATAGTGCCGCGGACGCTACCGTTCTCACGGCGAAGGGCAATTTTTTTAATGGCGCGGGGGTCTACGTCCTCGCGGAGTTGTATGATGGCGCCGCGGTCTTCGACGTGGAGTTCCAGTTTTTACCTGGAGTGTTGGAGAACATTGTGGAAGCTCGAATCCTAGCTAGGGAGAACGCCCAGTACACACGGAAGTGAGAGAAAAGGAACTCTTGCAGGTTTTTGGGAAAGCCTTGGGCTGGCTCCCCTTAGACGCCCAAACGTTGAGGATACCCGGCCTGACCGATGAAGAAAAAGGTATTATTTCGACCAGCGCCCTCGAGATCAAGTACCGGGAGCAGTTCGAGGCGGAGATGGAGAAGGCGGACCAGGCCGTGCGCGAGCAGATGGCCCGGGACCAGAAGAAGATCGAAGACCTGAAGCGGAACATCAATCAATTGCTCGACTCCATTTCGCTGAGCGAGGCGGCGCGGTACGACGAGTTCCGGGACCTCCAGTCGAGGACCGCTCGAGCTCGAGCGGATTATGAGGAGGGCATCAACAAGCGCATCGGGGGCGTGGCGAACGATGGGCGCTACGCGGCCTCGCAAAAAATCCAGCTGGGCAACTCCTTCTCCGGGCTGATCAACTCCAAGGACGACGTGCGCGAGGACATCCGCAAGAACATCCAGCAGGACGAGTCGGGCACGCCGATACCCTCGCCCAAAAAGAAGTTCTTCGGTAAGTAGTCCTAGGTTTAAAACGCCATCGAGGAGTAACACGGCCCGCCGCCGCCCTGGGGGCTGGGTTAATACGTGGAAAGCTGCCGGTGCGCGCCGACGAGATCCTCCTCCTCGCACTCCCATCGCGGCGATGGCGTGCTGGTTCAGCCTCTTCACGCCGTCGACGCGCCATCGAGTATAGACCACGTGGCACGTCTACGTGGCACGGCGAATCCTCCAAGAAATTGACACTTCAGGGGCCCCGGGGGCGTGGCTTCAACGCGGCAGGACGTGTCTAGAACATAAGGTTAGGCGGTCTCCTTCTCGGCGAGCTCCCGGATGAGCTCCGCGACCGCGGACGGCGGTAATAAGCCGTGCTCCGTCGCCACCGCC
>Ga0115000_10002524_pt1 | contig 15727 bp, 10 predicted proteins | sample ArcticOcean_MG_C_6_FD_89690 | JGI IMG/M metagenome (GOLD analysis project Ga0115000, IMG submission 89690) | Marine microbial communities from western Arctic Ocean - ArcticOcean_MG_CB8_128 | ecosystem: Environmental > Aquatic > Marine > Oceanic | place: Arctic Ocean: Canada Basin | collected...
GAGAGTGCAAAAGTATTTGCAGTTCCGGCAGCATTAGCAGATAAGTTCGGAACAGAAGTTGACTTAACTAATATGAATCTTGCCCAAATGAACGACCACTTAGCATACTCAAATACACTATTAGCAGAATACGAATCGCATCGAGACCTATATGCTCAAGATGACCCTATGTTTCACCATTGGCAAAACAATATAAATGAACTTACGACATATAACGAAGCACTAAGACAAAATAAGATTGTTATGACTGGACTGGCTTTATCTGAGGAATCCATGTATACTCAGGGTGGAATTGAAACCTTGGCTAAACATATTAATGCTGGTGATTTAGGAGAAATGCAAGCAGTTGACTTTAAGAAAGGGTGGGTAAAAGAACTTGAGCGACAAGTAAAAAAGCAGGTAATTGGTTCAAAGGGGCAGGAGCTATGGGTCACAGAAAGTTATGACCCAATTTTCGGTGATATGGAAGAAGGAATAGATGATGTTGTTGCTGGTATTGCTGATGGTAGCATAGCAATTACCGACCTAACTCAAGAGGCAATAACTCATCTTATAAGCATTGGTCAAGGAGCGATTGCAGCTGGAAAAGATTTTGAGTATATGAATCCAAGAATACTTGAAGCCGGTGAAGGTATAGGTGATGGATTTACCGAAGCCGAAGAAAAAATGCGCTCTTTCGCCAACGCACGAGAAGAATTATTTTTCGGTGGTCGTTCTCAATACATGACCGGTGAAATGATGAAGCAAGTAGTAAATAAAGGTGTTGAAAACTTATATTCTAATGTTGAGTTATTGATGACAAATAACTTCTTTGGCTTGACAATGGATGAAGCAATAAGTGAGATTAGTAGCAATGTGACCCGACAGTTAATAGAGCAAGGTGTGCCATTGAGAGCAGCATAGAGGTGAGAGTAGTGACAAGATTATTAGACGATAAGTATGTAGCATGGTTAGCAGGATATTACGATGATTTCATCGGAACAAAATGTATTGTTGACGACAAAAATAACCCAGATAATGAATATTCAGACCATACACTTACTCATCATGGTAACACTTGTAACGGCGAAGCCCCTTTAAATCCCCACTACCGATACTCGGTAATTGAAAGACAATCTGATAAACTTTTAAATGCCGGTTCATCTGCATTATCCGCAGCATTCCCCGTTACAACTTGGTCTGGAATCCGTTCTAATACAGGCTTACTATCAAATGCTGGCTTACATGAATATATTACACTCGATATTACCAGATTAAATAAGGGTCAGGGGTGGGAAGGTAAAGCCACATCACGCAACCCACAATCATTTTATCATCAAAACCGTTCTAATACAGGAGTGACCGGTGCTGGTGTGACAACAGATGGTTATATGTGGACAAATAACCCACGCAGAACCGGAGCAAAGTATTGGTATATTTGTGATGATGACGGTTCGGAAGGAAGAAAGGATATGAAAGACTATACGGCAACACAAGATAGTGGGGCTAATAAGCATTGGGATGCACTATCCCACCTTTCATTAGCACAAACGGGAATAAGAAGACATTCCTATATGACCGGACTTTTACAATGGCAATCAATGAATGATAATGTGAGCCATTTAACTAAGCGTCTTGGTATTGGCACAACCATTCAATCACTTGGTGGGAAGCCATTTATGGTTCTCGATACAAAGTGGTGGAGGAATGGGTCAAATACATTTTCGTCACTTGGCGCACAATTACTAATGCAATATGAGGGAACGCTAAATGCACTCGGGGATAAAGACCGATTTCATATTCGTGTAGCAAGACAAGCATTCGTTGGCGGTGGAGCAAGTTATGGTGGAGCTCCAGATACTCATGATGCAAAAGAACCTCAATTTAAATTACAAGTTGGTTTTGATAATTCAGTATCAACATTTGGAGTAACCGGTGTAAAGATAACCTCAAGTGGTGCAGTAAGCACACCAGCAATAACAATTCAAAAACAATATTCTGACTTAATTCAACCTATGAGTGGTGCTCACTTTAAAATAAATGCTGTTCCGGCAGAATATGTTATGGTTGCACCAGTTCCAGGAAATGACCAAGCGAGTGAAAACTTTGAAGAATATGGTGCAGCTCTTTGGGCTGATGTTGATATTGAATGTGATTTTACTAATCAATCATACCAACTCTTTATAAATGGTGTTGTTTCTGGCAACCCTACTTCATTTGGCACTAAACCGAGTGGTGGTAATTGGTCTCCATCAGACTTTTATGGTTGGAATCTATCAGGTGTTCCTGTTGATTATGCCGATGGTGAATGGTCAGGAAATACGCAAGGATGGCAGCAATTAATTTGTATTGACCGAGTATCATTTGGAAAGAACATTACAAACCATATCGGTAAAACTGCATCAGCGGGCGGTGGCAACCCCGCTATCGCAACAGGACATACAGATTATCCGTCGGGTCATCCAGGAGACCCTATGATAGAGGAAGTTAATATGAGTATGACTGCCAATGGAACTTCCACTACAACAGTTCAGTTAATTGACGATATGAATAATTTAAATATTTATCCCTTAATAACCGGTGGGAGTAATGCCGAATACCTTTTCTTACTTTTTAGGAATGGAGATAACCGACCAATAATTACTCGAAACCTTGATGATGTTAGCGTAAAACAATATGTTAAAACTGATAAAAGAGTAATCACATTAAGAATGAGTGACCCTGCAAAATTATTAGATAGACAACTTCCATCTTGGGATATGGGGCAACTCACTTTTACATCAGATATTGATAAATCCGTTGGAAGAAGAAGTGATGCTGAGCACCTAAATACTTCATTATTTTTTGGTTCGGCTGTTCTTAAAGTATGTGATGACAGCATTGGGTTTGAGTATGACTCAACATCACTACTAACTTATCGAGAACAAAAAGACCAAAGAACCACACTAAATACTGCACACCCAATTCAGATGTATAATAATGAAGATGTACTTGGCCCAAATAATATCGAGAATGAATGGCTTGGTAAAAGGTGTAGAGTCATAGCACCTATTAAAAGTGACGATAATGGGGATGGAACATATGCAATCTCCACTGCTAAAACGGCATACTACTTTACCTCTCCCGATTTGGAAATTGATGATACGATAAATGTTTTTGGTAGTGCAAGCAACGATGTGACTAATAGAGCAATCACACAAGAAGCAGTTCATAGTATAGGGAATCTGATTGTCACCACACAAACTCCACCAACACATACCGCAACCGTATCAGATGTTTATAGATACGCAAATGCTGCTGGAACTTCATATGTGGCAGCAATTCTTGATAGTGGAAGTTTTTCTGTAATATCTAATGATTTATCATTTACCAATATAACATTTTTAACATCAAAAACTAATGGTTTATCAGCAAACATTGACAATTACGCTTACAAAATAATGAGTGTTGGAACAACACTAAATAATGGTGTGACAACTTATACAATTTTTACTGATATGGCTTGGTCTGTTGTAAATAGCACTGCCACTCATACCGGCTATCTAACACTTGGTGATGATTGGAAGGCATATTGGGATACTGGTTATGTTGATTTGCATACTGCTGATGCGTCTTCAGTATTTAATAATACTACCCCTTGGAATCAGGTTGAAAACAGGGTTGCTCATGCAGTATGGATGCGTGACTTGCCTAAATCACTTTGGTTTAAGAAGATGTTTGGTCGCATTAAAAAAGACCCTCTTTATGCTTCAACAATACATACAAATAATATTGCACCTGCAGCTGCATCAGTTATTACAAGTATTACATACGCCAGCACCTCCGCCAAAAATGTTATTATCGCAGCCGCTGAAGCAAGTGGTGTAGCGGAAATAATTTATCCAACCGGTAAAGCAGATATTTTTTGTTTTTCAGGTGCAGCCGGCAGTTCTCCTGGAAAAATTGTATTGAATGGTTGTAAGTTTATCACCATGCCTCACTTAGTCGGGGCGACTATAAATATATTGGATATAAGTGACGACTTTAAGCACATATGGGTTTTATGGGCTGACATGAGAAATAACGGTGAGGCAGATGCTTGCGGTGGTTTGCGTAAAAACAAGTTTGGTTTAACTTACCCAACACCAGATAACTATGGAGTATCCCTTCATTATACTGACCAAACTGATATTGATGGGCAATCTTCAAACTTTGTTGACTTATCCGTAGGATTAGATTGTGATATATGGGAAGTTGATTCTGAAACAGAACCATTTACTGGTAATTCATGGTCTTCATTAGGTTCGGATTCTTCAGTGCATACCCAATTTAGGAATTGGGAAGATAAAGCCGGTGCATTTTTAATATTTGATTTTTCTAAGTTTTTCAATTTAAATACCGAAGTCAACGGTGGAAAGTCTGGACAATTAACGGGTGGAAGAAAATCACTCGGAGACCTTGTTGTTGATACTGAAGGTCACCCAGCATTGATTGATGATTATTGGCAAGAGGCAACTGCGTCACCAAAAACAACTGGGGCTGCTATTGACGACCACCCCAATTGGTATCATTACTTTAGTGCCGGTTCTAATCTTGCAGCGAATAGTGGCTCATCCCCATATAACAATATTGTCTCAGGTGCTACAAGTGTTACACTTGAAACTACCGCCGAGTTCCCTAATGAAGGTTTTGGTATGCTTGAATTAGAAAGAGAATCGGCAGCCACTAATGGGTTAGAAAGAAACCTAATGTTTTATTTCTGGAATGGGAATAATACTTCAACAAATGTTTTGAGCAATGTATCTATTATTGAGATAGACGAAACACTATATACAACTGAACAAATTAGAAATGATATGGTTAGTCTATGGAGAACTTACACACAAGCAGGTGTATCTGCATTCGGTAGCCCACAACCTATTCGCTATAACAACTCCATTTTGAATATTACTGACGGATATGATAAGATAGTATTTTATTCAGGTTTAGCCGCCCCACTATCCCTAAGATTTATGATGGTTGTTAAAGGATTTGTTGAATCAAAAAATAGTAATACACATAGCCTTAGTGATAAACTTAGAGCCATTTCTGTATTAGCATCTTCCGATACACATTTATCTCAATTTACAATGCCGATTAACTTTGGGCTTAATAATATGCCAATAACTGAAAGAATGACAAATACTCAACTTGCCGTTTCTGCCTCAACAAAGAAATATGACTTATCATCCGGTTCAACACAAGATTGGGATAACTACGGTAATGTTCTTGATGCACGAGGAAAAACTATTTTAGGTATAATTAGTGAAGCAAGTAATGCAACAAGACTTGGTGAGAATGATACTACAACAATTTTCACATATACAACGGGTAGGGATGGGATGCTGGACATTCGCCCAGCATATTCATCAGGATTTATCTTTACGAGGGATAATTTGCGTCTTTCCGACATAACAGGTAGTCCAACGGCAGCGGTGTCAAATGTGCGTGTATATTACAATTCTGGTGCATCCTTTGTTGATTACCCAAGTGCGGTTACAGGTGGGGAAACTCGCTGGAAAACTATTGATTTACCAAGTGTTCGTTCAAATAACGAGGCTATGGCAATAGCAAAATCAACATATGATAAATCTAAAGAATCTTCGTTTTCAATTACTTGTGAGGTAGTGCAACAGTTAAGCGAAACAAATCAAATGTTATACAATGCTCGTTATGGTTATATCCTTGACCCAGCATATAGAACAGTGCAAGCAATAAGATATGGAACAGGAACTGCTTTAGGTTGGTCTTCATGGTTTAATGGCTCTTTACAATCGGGCATGACAAATGCTCTTGATGGCAATGTAACATATACCGGTGCTGGTAATGCTTATACCTATGCTAATGGTGGCGGCGGTGGTATGATGGGTTCACCGAATACAGGAGACCTTGACCCAGAAGATTCTTACACATGGGTTGGTTGTAATTCAATTAGCGAGGCAGTTCAAATTGTTCACATACCAAAGGGGATGCCTAAATCATCTGATTCTGCAACCGACCAACAATTGAGAATAGGTATCATACTTGCTGATTCATACAATTCATCTGTAGCAATTGACGATGTAGAGTATTACTTAGTCATCTATGACCCGAATACAACATATACTACATCTGGTGACGGAACAGTTATTAACGACAATATATTCTCAAAAACTACTTTGAAGTTTAGGCATAACGGCTTCCATGAAATAGCAATCCCCGCAACCTATTGGACTGCACAAACCGGTGCAGAAAGAATAGTCGTCTCACTAAATAGTGATTATTTACGAGCTTTATTAAGACAAAGAAATGGTAATCCAAGTTCCGGTTGGTATTATGCAAATGCACATGATATATCTGGTATGAACACAACCAATGGTGGTGGTGAAGTTAGAGCTTATTCCCCATTCCCATTAGGATATAGGACTATGGCTGGAATATCAACAGCACAAGATGCACCGATTTACCACGCTCCAAGAATTAGTGTGGTTGATGATATTAACTTTTACCCATCCACCAAAATAACTTATACCGATGCAAGTGTAGGTATTAGCACCGCAACTGCATTTTCGGTAAAGGCGGTGCAGTGGACAGCCAAGACGCAAGATGTTGATAAGGTAGTATTAACTCTTGAGCGTGATGAGTCAAAGTCACTTGGTGGACTTGCTTCATACCTATTACCTGAGGTAAGTAAAGGAAGAACTCCAGGAACAGCCGATACCGGACAAGGTGGAGTCGGCGGTGGAGGAGGAAATAGCGGTGGAGGTGATGGTTACGCACCACCTCTTGTTTGGCCTCCTAATGGGAATGGTAAAGTCGGAGATACTGAAGGTGGCGAAGCAAATCCAGGCTGGGGATTGCCAAGAAACTTTGAAGGTGTGGGTATTGGAGGGGGTTCTGAAGGAATTAGTGGGCAACATTTTTCTAATCAAACAGTCGGAGTTAATAATACAACGCCAGACTTAATGAAGAGGATTAAGGGTAATATGGATATGCACAATCAATTCGGATTACAAGATGGTGACTTTAGTATCTTAGGTTCAAAGAAAACTGGTGCTACCCCACAAATGCTAAAGGGTCTTGAAGGTGTAGGTGCTGTATGGGATAAAAGAAAGGGTGCAATTTTTAGTAAGGAAGGCGCAGTTTTGCCAGGAATTACATCTTCTGAGCCTACATCTGTTGGGGCAAACCACCAACACAGTTTAAGTGTAAGTGTTCCGTCTGATGTTATGGGGAGGAAGGTAGTGTTATCCGGTATTGTAAGTTGTGGAGGTGAAGCAACCGAATCTGCACTTTTGAGTATAACCCTTGAGTGTGTTGAAACAGGAAGTAGCAATTCAATAAGTATTCCGGTCTTTAATAATAGTCAAAATAATACCCAAACACTAATGACAACAGAACTTGATGGTGCAGATGTAGTAGGTAATACAATTAAGGCGACTATCAAAAGACAAGCCAATACCGGAACAGATAATGCCCGATATACTTCAGTTGTGTTACATGAAATGGATATTAAGTTTGTTCGTTCTGCAGGCGCAGGTCGTTCTGATTCATATAGATTCTTAGGATTTAAAAGTGGGGGTATTAGGAATCTTTGAGACTATTTGTCTATCACAATTAAGTGGTGGCATCTCAAATGATTTTTGTTTTCCCAGTTATATAATGATAATGCTTATTGTTGCAGAACTTCTATTTTATTATTTTTTCGGTTTAGGTTTAGTTACTCTATATAGAAAAATAAGAAAAAAGAGAACTCGGTAGGCATTATTCTTCTAACCAAAGGTTTGATGCTGCTTTTAATAATCGAGCCCTTTGGCGTGTCACACCATTTGTTTTCATTAACTCTTTCTGTGTCATTTTTTTATCGAGTATTTTCGAGAGGGAATTGTGCCTTTCCAGCAAATCACGAGCAATCTTGGGCGTAACGCCCTGAACTCCACATAACATTCTAACTCGTGGGTCAGTTTCAGCCATAACACCACCGCTTAAGAATGGGTTATTATTACGCTTACCTTGAATAATCATCTGAGTATAATTAGTTTTAACCCACTCAACGAAGTCTTTCATAGTATCAACTTGCATAAACTTTATCTTAGGGTGACGAATATGAAGTGTTTCTTTAAACTTTTTAATTGTTAACTCCATTCTTTGTATTTGGATTGCTATTTCTTTACGAGTGGGCTTACGACCTCGAACAAAAGGTTTGAGTTGAGTGCCATAGACTACTAAAAATGCAACATCAAAATTATCTGCTAAATCAACCAATTGTGCATGAACCGTTCTCGAGCGACCATGACCCATGATACTATTATATAAGTCATTAATTTCTTTTGCTTCCATACCCCATCCCATATCTGGAATAGTGTAATCTCCAACAGGCAACCGTTCAAGCCTTGCTTGGCCTGATTCATTTAAACTATTATCGCCGAGAGCCATTAAAACTTGGTTAGAAACTTTAGGATTTTCTCTGTCATCAACGAATAGCACAGATGCTATCAATCCAAGTTCCCTTTTAACATATTGCTTCAGGATGGTTTAATAAATAGAATTGGTCTCTTGTATCACAAACTATTGCAAGTAAGAAACTATTACAAGTTACACACTGTGTAGCCCTTATTTCTGCCCACTGAGTGCAACAGTCTAAGCACTCCCATATGATACTATTCTGTATTTCACCATCCTTAGATGTAATTCCCATGAAGCCCTGTATTCCCTATGGCTTCTATAAATCTTTACTTAGAATGTTCCGTCGTATCTCCAACATTTAGCGGCACACATTCCCCTTGATTCTAATGCTTTGCAGGTTGGGCTTTGTTTGTATTTCATATTTGAACGAATACCTTGTTTGCTTTTTGCTATATTAAAATCACGCCAATTTAAAGAGATAATGTATTTCAGTATAGCGTCTCCAATATCCACCCATTGTTGCTCATTAAGCGAGCAAGGGTCGGCAAACCATCTCATTTCTTCGGAAAGGTGTTGAACAAGTGCTATGCGTGAATAGTGATTTGGGTTCTCTCTTTCAGTCGCCGACGCAATACAGGGCGGGATAGGAATATCTCCCAATCCCTCCGAAGTATCAACCGCCATAATAAGATTGCCGTTCTGGTGCAATTCTGCGCCCCTTTGTGGTTCGGGGTTATCATGCGACCAAAGGACAAAATCAAAGCGTTCTGCGTCGGTTCTGACACCCAGAAAAGGACATATTGAAAATGAATGCGGGTCTGGTTGGTTTGGTATGTTAAATGTATCAGGGTTTTGAGCAAAATCGTCTGCATCAATACACACAGACCAACGGCCTCGTGTGGGATTGTATGTATTAGGAATGCGAACAAGTTTCTCCGGCAAACCTACGCCGTCAAGGGTAACTAAATCTTTAGCCATTAGTCTTTGGTATCGGTTGAGGTGATTTCTCCACTCATACCCAGTGACTGAACGGTTGAAGAATTGATATACATGAAATCCACGACCCGTCGCAACAACTGATACATCTCCGGATAACCGCCTGATGAGTTTAGAAACATCAGCCTTGACAGATTCAATCGTTCCTTTTTCTCCACTGTCAAAATCCCACCATGCTTTATCTATTGTAGCACTTGTATAATCCATCTTCCAGTGTCGGTCTTTATCTCTATTGGTAAAAGCGTAAAGGGAAGTATAACATGAAGATTTACCTAAAAGTCTTCGCACATATTCTTTAAACTCTTGTTGGTTATTACAAACTCTACGCTTTAGACCTATTTCACGAGGAAATGGTATCTTCATATGATTCACAGCCACAATCAACACACCTTACTAAAACTATTTCCTTCGGTTTCTTTCCTTCTTGACCTAATGCTATAACTACTACATCTTGTTCTAAGTTCACACTTGCACATTGGGCATTGGCACATACTGCTATTTGAGGCATATCCAGTGGGTGTGGGTTGGGGTATATCAATATATCCTAAGACATTAAAAAATACTCTTGAGTTCCTATTAGGAAGCATATTTATTGCTCTCCTAATTGTTCTAACATTGCCTCTAACTCGCTTGCTGCATCTCCCCAATTAGCCGAAGCCCAACCATGAGGTTCACTTAGAAACTCTTTCATAACATCAATCGCAACCTCAACATAATATTCAGCGTCCTGTGCCTTTTCTAAGGCCTTTTCAAGACGCTTAGCCTTTTCAGCCATTTCCGCTAATTCTTCTGATTTCTTTTTTAATTCATCTGCATTCATTCGGATTCCTCCTTTGTTGGGTCTTCGCATAGCCCCATTGTCTCAGGTTCACATTGAACAACATAATCACAATATTGAGTGCAAAAATAGTCATTCCATTTAATAGGGAATACTTGCTCTTTTAAAGCGGTGACTGTTTTCTCGTATGCTTTCATAAAAGAATTAATTGTTCTTAGGGATATTGGTTCAAGAACATACATACCCTGAACCAAACCAAAGCCAACAATCTTCTTCTTTTGTCCTGACAATTTATTCAACATTTTCTCATTGGTTGCATCGGGAGCAATGTAAAGGAAGTGGGTTGGGCGTGGGTATTCAGTATGTTCCAACATATAAGTATAGAATGCTAATTCCCTTCGGGTGCGAGATAATTTGCCGTCATTAAAGTTACCTGTTTTTAATTCAACAAGTATAACATCACCGCTTTCAGTTCTTATCAAACCATCCATAGCACCAACAAGATAGACTCCCATTCGCTCATCATGGATAGTGATTTTGATTTCTGCTTGAAGCATTTCCCACTTACCGACTTTAGATTCTAAATCGGCAAGCAAATCCTTCATAACTCCATAACCAATATCATTACCAAAACCTTGTTTGGTTGCAGACTTATCACCCGCTTTAATTGCCTTCGGGTCACTCGGTGCTACAATTAGAGGCTCCATTGCTTTGTGAATTGCACTTCCTCTAAGCATTGCTTCGGAGGGTGGTGGGCGAACATCTGGTAATGCGATATAATTCCACCAATACTTACGAGGACACATATTGTATAGAACAAATGAGGATTTACTAATCTTCAAAGAGGTTTTGTCATCAGTATCTGCTGGGTTGTATGTTAAACGGGGATTCGCCATATTATACACTACACACCCAAAGTATATAAACATAACGAATGTTCACCTTAAAGCCATTCTAAACCTGAAACACCATTTAGAGCATTGATTAGTATTTGTGTATCATATCCAACGGCCTCAAAGTATGGTTTAACTTTGTTGACAATGAATCGCTCGGCTAAATGTTTATACCCAATTTCACATATTCCTTCAATCTCTGATGGGTCATCAAATGCTATGTATTCTCCTTGTGTTGAAAGGGTGGATAAAAAGGAATCACCCTTACGATAACCTTTGCCGAGAACCCGATTAGCCCACGCCGCACCTCTTCGGGATTCACCTAATACGGTGTAGTCTTCAAGATTCTTTTGTAGCCTTGCTGATATACACAATTCTAATGGATTAACTTTCTTAGATACCACATCGGTAATCATATCTTCAATGACTTTACTAATTTCAGGTTCGGAACGACCTTCCAATAAACCATAAATCACATGACTCATAACTTTCTTCATTAGAGGTGGAAGCCTATTTTGTTTCAATTCAATACCCTTAACATAGAGCTTTTCTTCATGGTATTCCCCATCTGTCCATTTAGTCAAACCTGCATAGCGATTCTTAGCCATGATGAGAACTGACGGACACCACTTTTCAAACTCAGTTTCTATTGGGTGCATATCTTCATTGATACTAACAATGTGCATTTGTCCTAATTCTGGTGTATCACATAAAACGAACACTGAGTCGGTATGCCCATAGATAACTTTCATATCTCGTATTTCACATTCCTCACGCAAACGGAATAATGTTTGTCGGGAAGTATAAGTAATTGCCGCCGCTACCTTTGGGTGATACAAACCATACTTAGCATCACCGGCTGCACCATACATGGATGCCACGAGTGATTTAGTCGCATATTGCATAGCATCATACATAGCCTTCTCATCATCGGTTTTTGCCGATTTCATAAGTGCTTTATATTCATTCCTAAGTTCAGTCATCCTATCCATCTGTCTAACTAAATGACCTTTATGGAGATGATGGAAGCATGAACCATTGCCACAATCCACACCGGTTTCTTCAAGTGTCTCCCATGAAATGTTATGCAGTGCCGCATTTGAGTGATACATAGCCTTAATATCCATGATGGCAACACCAGAATTATACACACCCCTTTCTGGGGTCATTATATCAGCACCCTCATATTCTTCTTTAGCGAATTGTGGCTTTGTTGGTATTCGGAACTTAACCTCAGGGTCATTAATAGTTAGACAAGTAAATACACGAGTAACATATGGTGTGGTCTGTATATCACACTGAACAATATGTTGAATAGCAAGGTAGTGATTAATTGCATTCATAGTTTTATTTAGTCTTGGTAACAAATCAACATCTTGAATGTTGTAATCAATGTATGTATGGAAGTCAGTATAATATGTATCATGTCCGTCTGCCAATGGAAGTTTCTTATCATTCAATATTATTTCTGCTACGGTATCAAGTTTTTTATTGGGCAACGCCCCATTCTTCAATTGCCATAGGTTACACACAGCAAGCATTAAATCAACCACCATTCTCCCACCAATAGGCTGAGCCCAATCAGTAAAATTATATCTAATTGACCTTGATGAGCCACCACACATTACCTTTGGGTCTATGCCGTTTGCCTGACACCTTTCAACCAATACTCGACAATCTGCATTAACTACATTCCAGCCGGTAATAATATCAGGGTCACACTTTTTCATTTGTTCTGTAAAATGAAGTAACATTTCACGCTCACTTTTGAAAACTATTATTGGTGCTCCGAGAAGTTTCTTTGATGTATCACCATAGGGATGATTTAAGAAATGTAATGTATCTATGCTACCGGAATACGAGTTTTCTGGGTGAACAGCCCAAGTCCACATTTGTTCCTTAAAAGAATCATAGACACTGATTACTGTTATTTGCTCAGTGTTAATAGTCCACTCCATATCTAAATACCAGATACGATGCTCATAATTAGGAATAGGGGGATTGGTCTTGATATGTTCTGACAGACAACGGTTGCTCCAAGGGATATTGCATTCCCATGTTTTATCAAACCGATTCTTAAGTTCCGATACATCATTCGGGTCGGCCATAATAACCTTAGTAAGTGATTCTCCATATACACCATGATAACCTTCTTCCTTAGCAAGTGCTGGTATAAATTGTGCATCATCATCAAGTAAGAAACCATAGGGTTTAATGTTCTTGATAACAGTTTCTTTTCGCAGACCCTGTTCATCTCTATGCCTTATCAAGACATTCCGGTTGCCACTACGCTCTATTATCACTAATCTATACTATGTATTCAAAGTATATAAACATAGTTATTGACAATCTTAGGAACGGCGACCACGAGAACGGGTCTCAATACTAAACTTATCCAACCATGTGCAGATAGTCATAGGGGAAACGCTAAACATTGTAGCGAGTTCGGCCATTGTCTTTCCGTTATTGGTATATGCTTCTCGCAACCATTCTTCATTGCGATATAATTTATCCTCTCGAATCACTAATGCTTCAAGTTTGACACTATATGTTGCACCATTACCACATTCTCCATTTAATACTAATGGTTCACCCAAAACTACCTTAGTGGGTAGTTTGACTTCCGTTAGTATCTCTCCATTCTCTCCATGCACCTTTATTCCAGCCATATTCTCACCTATATATCATACCCTTATAAACCTTTACTTACAACCATTCAGCCAATGTGCGATTCTCGACCAGATTCATAGAATGCCAACCGTCGGCCTTCATTGTTTTAGGGTCGCCGTTGTAAAAAATAAGAACATTCTGATGTAGTTTGCCAATCTTACGGTTGGTTTCAAATTGTCTGGCAACTCTAAGGGCTAAAGTGCCGACAACATTTTGTAAAACAATCTCATTGAATAGACGGAAACCCCACACTTCGCAGGCGGCAATAGTCTTAGAAACAAAATTGCATAGATACCCAGATTTATCTCGGTAGTCACCAACGACCACACAGACAAAAGTATTTGGCTTCATATGAGCAATTGCTTTTTGCATAATATCTGCATACGCTTCATCAAATCGGTTAGAGGGCATATTAGATATATCTGCTGGGTCATCCGAATACACTTCTAAATCACCATAGGGAGGACAAGTAAGCATAAAATCAAACATTTGGGGTGAATTGTAATTCTCAATAAGTGTTTTTGCCGAATCTCCAGGAATCCATGTGCAAATCCCTTCACCACCAATGTCTTCGTATTGTTGGCGATTAGCAAGCACTTGTTCTTCACGCAACTCATGGCCGTAGTAATCTAAGCCCATTTGGGAGGCAACGATACCACGCACTGAACCTCCAGCGAATGGGTCAAGAACTTGTGGGCGACCATGTATTTGAGCATCCTTTGGCTTAGGAACAAACCATGTATAGAGTATTTCACATAGAGCAGGGTCAAATATAGATGTATCACTTTGGGTTGCTACTTGAACATCTCCCGTATCATCCATCCACTCTTTGATATTGAATGCTCGTGCATCACGACCCACTTCGGATTGTATACCAAGTGCTTTCCATCCCCGCTTACGGTTCTGCCATCTATCGGTTGCTGTGTTTATTATTGAGAATGGGTTATCCATAAATCTCTGTTGTAGCCCGTCGGGATTCTTTGCCATAAATACCAATTGTCCTTTAGGTATATAAACATATGTTTTGGGGGTCTTGTCCTAAGAGAATATAAGTAATTCATATAAATGTGATACTGCGATTGATTAATTCTTTTGCCCACTTACAAACCTTTCAATCCATTCATCTGGACACGCAGAAATAGGTCGCATACCAGACACCCATAACACATCACCAAAGGTAAGATATGGCATTGCTTTGGCTGTATAATAAGGGTCTAATGCGTCGCCATTTGGCAACAATTTGAACATTGGGTCACTATACCCCCCGTTAGCCTTTACCATGCGCAGAACGGGTTTTCTGGGGGTCAGAATCGGGTCAGTATAATGGGCGGTCATTTCATGTAACATATAGTTACAGTTATGGTGGATATTATCCTCATCAGCCATATTAGATACACATACTGCAATAACCTCCACATCACTTCTTTGTAGTATAGCAAGGCCTGTCATTATGCCTGAGGCAGTTAAACCTGAACCTGTTGCCACAACAACCCTCTTACATTCCATAGGAAGATTCATACATTGTAATACTGTATCTCTAATTGCCCTCTTTGAATCCCAACGAACAGCACCACCATTTTCCTTAGCAAAATCCCTTGCTCGCTTTCTATATACATTAGCATATCCAGGAAAAACCTCATGAATAATAGCACCCATTTCTTCAGCATATTTTGTAGCAGAAGTCTTTATTTTTCTTCGGGGAACAAATATATGAGCCGGAACACCCGCCTGTTTTGCAGACCATGCAACATAAATCTGCATAGCGGAATATGAAGCACAACCAACAACCATCGGTGTATCTGGTTGTTCATGAGCCATTTCAAGAAATTGTCTTACCTTTGAACCACTCGGTGATTCGGCATCACTATAACAAGCATAGTCTTCTCGCTTAGCCCAATAATCCCCACACCATTCAACAGGCGTTAGGTTGGTATGGCTCAAAGACACAGAAGCCTTCATTGAAGAACGCCAGCCTGATATACAAAGCCTCTTGCTGCGAGGTCAATTA
>Ga0115000_10002525_pt1 | contig 15727 bp, 28 predicted proteins | sample ArcticOcean_MG_C_6_FD_89690 | JGI IMG/M metagenome (GOLD analysis project Ga0115000, IMG submission 89690) | Marine microbial communities from western Arctic Ocean - ArcticOcean_MG_CB8_128 | ecosystem: Environmental > Aquatic > Marine > Oceanic | place: Arctic Ocean: Canada Basin | collected...
CAAATTTGTTTTATCTGATTAAATTAGTTTTATTCCTTTGTTTTGTGTTATATTGTAATAGATGAAAAGAAAATATAATAAAAATAAAAAAAGAGAATGCAAAAATAAAACTTTGCAACCTCTCCAGTAATAGAACGCACACGCACACGCACCCACGCAATAATGTAAAAAGAAAATTCTCAGGACTTTTGAGCATTGTAAAAAGAAAATTCCTAGTGCATTTAGCTTTAATTTAAGTTAGCTAAAATATATTTTCCATCTTCAATTTTTTTTCTAGTTTCCGCTATCCCTTCCCCTAAAAATTCATTTCTATATTTTCCTGTTGTTTTGCTATAATTCCAATAGTATCTATCTAAAATTATCATCCTTTTTCCCTCTTCATCAAAAGTAGTTTTGATTATATTTGTATCATAAGAAACAAACATTGTATCTTCTGAGGTGTACTCAATGCGTTGATTAGCAATTTTGCTACCTGTTCTGCCGTAAAAATATCCTAATTTCATAATTTTAGTTTTTAGTTAGTAATTAATTTCTATACAATATAACAACTTCTTTTTTTAATATCCTAATTTTTTATAGTATAAATTGCTACATCAGGTAATTCTGCTAATGTTTTGCAATTTTGTTTTATTTTGCCTGTTTCTTGGTACACTTTTTCAGCTATCAGCTTATTTTGTTTTCTACCAATATCAAGTATGTTTTCAACCTCAGTAATTCCTAACTGGTAATGTTCAGCAAATAAAGTATCGGTTAAATAATTGTTTAGCCACTCTAAATATAAAGTATGACATTCTTCTTTTGTAAATTTCATAATTTTAAGTATTGATTAATAATACTACAATATAAACACTAATAAATTTAATATCCTAATTTTTTTTCAATTATTTTATTTTGTTTTTTCGTTTTTTTTTCGTTATATTGTTGCAAAGTAGAAAAAGGAAAAGGGGGGAAAAATTATGAAAAATCCCCCCCCTATAAATAAAATTCCCTCAGTCCTTTTCTTGTAAATAGGCAATCCACAGGACTTTTTGCCTGTAAATACAATCCTTACAGGACTTTTACAACTAAAAAAAACATCTTAATATGCTGAAGCACTCATTCGCTGGTTAGCTTCAAAACTTTGACACTCCCATTCATCTTCAGAATGATTAGTTAATTCGTGCATATATTTTTTTAATTCTTCCCCAATTTCTAATAATGTTAGCCCAATTATTTGTGTAAACTTCCAATTATCAATAGTACAATCATTTTGTATGCTACCCAATATCCCACCCCCTAAGTAATTCTGATATGCACTCATTTTCTCCCCTTCCCAACTAGGTGTAAACACTCCTAAATCAATTTCCATTCCCCCACCTCTTTCGCCTAATTGTTGTCTAATTACTGCACCTTCAATTTTTTCTCTTAAATTCTTCATCTTGTTTTGTTTTAGTTAATAATACTACAATATAAACACTATTTTTTTTAATAACCTAATTTATTTAACACTTTTTTATTTTTTTATTTCAAAACTTTTTCGTTATATTGCAAAAATGATTAAAGAGAAGAGGGGTAGTGCATTTGACCCCTAAAACAACGAAATTAGCGTTCATTTGCCTGTAAAACAACATCTTACAGGACTTTTACCCCTCAGCAATCTGCCAAAAAGCCAAAATTATCACTACAATCCAAAATATCATCATATTTATTTATTTTTAGTTAATAGTTCCATAACAACAATACATTAGTAGGCAAAAAGCCAATACTATCAGTATCACTTCTTGTGTATCACTTAATTTCTTCATATTAAACGATATAGTTTTCGTGCAAATCTTCCAAATCATCTTTGTCTAAAATCATATCAGCTTCATTCTCAGCAAATCCCCATATTCCATTATCCCTAACCTGAAACATTAAAGCACCTTTAATCTTAATTTCAGTAATTTCTGCACCAAAATCCCTTAAATCTTCCAACATTTTTTTCGTTTCCATTTTTTTATTTGTTTTTAGTTAATTCATTATCATTATATACTCCCATTATATTATTTGCCATCATTTCGTACTCATCATACATTTCGTTATAATACTCTTGTGCTTCATCTGTAAATACCATTCTATCAGCGTTCCAAGTATCAGCACCAAAATTCATTTCAGTTATTTGCGTAGCAAGTTCATCTATAAATTCCATAAATCTGCTATTATCTATATATGTTTTGTGTATTACTTTCATTTTTTTAATCTATTAAGTTAATTTCACTAATTTGCTCTACATATTCCCAATATAAACCTATCTCAGAGTGTGTCTGCCCATCTTCTCCTAGACCTACACAAAAAGCGTTATCGTTATCTTCTGATACCTTATGGATATACTCCATAATATCCTTGCACCAATCATCTGATTCATACCACTTTGTATATTCAAAAGTATAAAACTTCATTCCATCATTTTCAGTATGTATTTTTAGATAATCAGTAGTATTATCATTTGTATTAAAATCGTGTTTTTGCATTATCTCATCTAATCCATCTGATTCTTCTCCATTTTTTACTCCTATAATTACTTTACTTCTATATCCCATTTTATTTAGTTTTAGTTATTAGTCGGTTGTACAAAATACATCATACCCCCATTCTTTCAAGTGGTTAAATGGTTTCCCTTCCATTTCAGTATCGGTTTCTAAATGGGTTATTAGATAAGATATAAATTCCTCTACATCATATTTTCTTTTATTGTTTTTATCCATATAATAACCTACATTGTAGTTGAGGAATGTATTTTCTTTTTCAGCAATTTTCTCATCTACTCTAATCTTAATTGTAATTTCTCTTTCTATCATTTTTAATCTATTTAGTTTTAGTTAATACGATTAGTTTTGAGTATAAATCTTCTAACATTTCAGCGAAAAATTCATCTTCTTCCGTTCCGTTTAAGTCCTCTAAATTTTGTTCTATTACCATTGTTAGATAATCCAATTCGTGTTCGTTTAATTCTAATTTCATTTTATTTAGTTTTAGTTATTATTAGTTTTCATCTTTTTCGCCATCTCTATCCATCTCTTGTGCGTTTTCTTCTTGTATAGCTTCATATTCGTAGTCCTCAATCTCATCACACATACCTCCACACTCCCCACAACAAACTTCATCTCTATCAGCGTGTTCTCTACAATCATTACAAATATCTCCTACCCAAAAAGTAGCACCACAACAATTACTTCTATCCCCCTCAACAATATCTGCACCACAACAATTACTTACCATTTCACTACCTGTGCCATCATCAATAGGGTTGCCTAATTTGTATTCATCTAAATTCATATTAAAAGTTTATAGTTATTACTTTAGTATCATAATCTACCTCTACATCTACTGGACAAATACAATCTCCAAATTCCAATCTATCAGTATTGGTTTCTATCTCCCACTTAATAGTAAGTTGGTGGTTTGATAAATCTTTTCTACCTCCATCTTCACTATCAATAGAGTATTCCTCTATTTCTTCTTCATCATTTTCATTCCACCAACTTACTTCAAATTCAATATGTACATAAGTAGCATAAGCACCTACATTCTTAACTCCCCAACTCCTCATCTCAGTATAAAAATCCCAATGTATAACTGCAACTGCCGATATATCATTATTATCATCTCTACCTTTCCACTTCTCAAATCCGTAGATACTTACATCTACATTCTCTAATCTTGTTATAAATTCGTTTTCTGCCATTTTAAATTGAGTTGCCATTTTGTTTTGTTTTAGTTATATACAATAGAACGAACAATAATCCGTACTACCAAATGTTTTAGGCACTTTCTTCCTTATTTATACTCATTCTAAATAACACTTCTTTAATTCTTGCTACATTATTAAGGTACATTGTATAAGATATGTTTGCAAAATCTTCATTAAAATCATCATCTTTCTCATAAACTTTTTCATAAACCTCAACTTCTTTCTGCATATCCTCCATTACATTTTGTAATACTTTTTCTTCTATTTTCATATCATTTTTTTTAATTGGTTATGTATTATTGAGTAAATTTCATCATCAGCACTTCTATCATCATTATGATTATCAGCATAATCTCTTAAATCTATATCAAGTTTTTCCCAAAAATAATCTCTTATATTATCCATTATCTCATTTGTAGTTTTATCTACTCTTTCAATCTTTTGTCCTTTCATATCTATTGTTTTAGTTTATTTTATAAGTGTCCTCCAAACCCATCATCACACATATACATCCATTCACTTTCCTCATCCCTATCTGACCAATCATAAGTGTCCATCCCATTCCCAAACTCATATTCTGCCTTAGAAAAAGCATTATCCATAACATCATTCCATTTTTCCTCATTATCCATAAGCCACTCTTGTGCATCAACATCTTTAGGCACTTCTACTTCTATCTCAGCGTATTTATGATATACACTTCTTTGCATTATTTTTACTTTCATTTTATTATTGTTTTAGTTAATACTATTGTCATAAATTTCTTCATCATATATATTATAGGTAAATTCGTTAGATAATTGCCTTTTAATTCTTGCAACTAATTCGTATGGAGAATAACTACCCTCTTCAAAAACTTCAATATCTACATTCATTATTTGTTTCATTTTTTTAATCCTATCTATTGTTTTTACTTTATTCTCTTCTAATTCTACAATATAATCCATAAACGCTTGAACATAAAATCTTTTATCAGTAGTTAATTCTTCTAAAAAACCCATATCAAAATACTCCATTCCATCACTTGCTTTTTCAAAATTTGTTTTCATAATCATTTTGTTTTAATTAATAGTACTACAATATAATATATAAAAAATAACAATACCAAACATATTTGCATAAACTTTGGTAGTTTATAATCATTCTAAATAAGGAAGTTTTTGGAATATATAAGAACGCACACACATATATATATATAAAGAGAGATGTTAGCGTGCATTTGCCTCTAAAGAGAGATATTAGCGTTCATTTGTGCGTAAAAAGAGAAATGTTGTAGTGCATTTAGCCCTAAAAGGACTTTTTTAGCGTTCATTTAGCCCATAAAAAGAGAATAGGAGGGGCAAGTCACCCCTCCTAATCTACTAACTAAAACTATAACCAAGTATGGTTATCTATGAAACAAAACATTACAATATAACACAAAATATTTCATATAAAAAGGTAATTACAGGAAACTTTTAAAAATAATGTACAAATCTTGCTACCTGGCCACTATCTTTATCGTGTAAAAACCCTTCAACTGCCTTTGGTATCCCAGTAAATCCTTTTCTTGAGTGCCAACTATCTGTACCACTAGGGGAACGCATATATTCTACCGTAACCCCTATAAAATCCTTTGCATCAAGCCATTTATGTTTAACTTTATGGTGTATATGGTGTAAATACCAGTACCTATGTTTTGTATTCGCCCATTCTTGAGGTTTTTCTTGTGCCATTAAAAGAGGAAGTTTATCCATTTTTGCACCATCTCCATGCTCTAATCCAATAAGGTTTGTGCCGTAAGTATAATATTTCCTGTGAGAAACCCCACAATCTACAAATACATTCTCATCTTTTCTAAACCAACTTTTTAAAGCGTGAGCCAAATGAAAACCACTTTGATAGTCGTGATTACTCATTGAATGAATACAATCTACTGGAGCAATCTCCCTTAACATCTCAACACAAGCAACATATACTTGTAATGCAACTTCATAATGCTCCCACCACTTACCATCAACATCCTGATTCGTACCAGCAGTCGTGGTATTATATACATTATCTATATGTAAAACATCATTCCCTATGCAAAAAAGAACCCTATCTATAGCAAAACCCTTAGATTTATCAATAAGCCCTTGTACCCCCTCTAAAACCCTTTGTACGGCAATATCTTTATTGTATCCGTCACCAGTCTCATCATTATGAGCATATTTTCCTATATGTATATCTGCTGGGTTTATTACTAAAAGATGAGTACCCTCTTTGTATGTCTTTTTAGGGTATGTTGGTGAGTGCTCTTCAATAAGTTTAATTACATTATTAAAAACAACACTTTCATCAACTGGGCTGGTTTTTGTAATTACTGAAAAACGCAATTCTCCAGAGAAATTCTGCCAATGTTTAACAGAAACTACATCCTTCTTTTCAATGCCTCTTTCTTTTAAATGGTCGTCTAATGCGGAGTTGTGTGATAAATTATAATTGAGGTTTTCAAGGTCTCCAGCCCTGCTTTTGTATATCAGAGTCACCTCATCTTCTGATAATCTTAATCTTTTTCCCAAAATGCTTTATGTTTTAGTTAATATACACAATATAACAAAATAAAAACGGAACAAGTAGGGATTTTTGTGTTTATTTTTTAACCTTCTCGTATGAACGGCCTCCAAAATAAGCTCCAATACAGGTAATCAAAACCATTTTTAAGAGGTCTTTCCAGTCCTCATCAACTACAAACGATATAGCTCCTGCATCAATAAATACCATTAAAACAGTTGAAACAACTAAAAATATTAAAACCAAAGGTCTAACATTTTTACTCAACCAAGAGTCAGATTTCATATCAGACTCCCATCTTGAGGTAATTTCTTTTTCTAATTCAACCTCATAATTAGACAGAAGCTCTTTAATCTTTTGTTCAGCCTCAAGCTTTTCTTCTCCAGATGTATGTAGGTCATCTACAATTTCCCCAACACCCTTAACAAGTTCGTTAGCTCCAGCAGAAAATATTTTACTTAGTATGCTCATAATTCGTTTTTTTTTCGTTATTTAATCGCTTGCCCAAATACAAGTTTTACATCCAGGAGTTATTGCTGTCATAAGAATATAACCAGCTCCAGCAACACCTGTTCCGTCTTCATTTAGGATAATAGTAGCCTCTCTTGGATATTCAGCATGTACACCACTCAGCTTAACAGCCGTACCATTTGCATCCTGTAGAGCCACCCCTGAATTTTGCTCTCCTGTAGAAAATTCTAAATACGCTTTCCTTTCAAATACCGCATCATATCCTAAGATAAAAAAGTATGTTTCTGGGTCTAATTCATCACAGTCATCAGCATAAGATTCAACAAGAGCATAAAGACCACAAGATTCTGTCAGTTCCCTTAGCCTTGCGTTTACTTGTTCTGTTACTTTTGGTATGTAAAACTCTAACTCTACATTAACTAAAGTAGAACCGTTTTCTCTTGTAGCGGTTGCTGTAAATCCAGCAGTACCTCTGTCAAACTCAAATTCATACCACATTCTTCCTGCAAAAGAAATAAACTCACCTGTAGCCGCATAAACAACTGGAGTTCCTGGTTGGCCGCTAGTAGCTTCTGCAAGCCAAATTCTTTTTATCCCCCCTCTTCTGTTTCTATCACAACAGATTATTTGATGTCCTTGAGTTAGTGACATATTAAAGTGCGTTATTTATAATTGCCTGAACATCTTGTTTTTTTATCTTCAACTTAAATTTTAAACAGGCTTGGAATCGTTCAATTTCCTTGCCATTAAAAATGATTATTGTAGGAACATTTTGTATTCCATATTTCTCCTTTACTTCTGCCAACATTTTTGTGTTTGTTATGAGTATTCTCGTTACCCCACAGTTCTTTAAGTCCTCCAGCCACTTAACTCCATTAGCCTCATTCCAACCAGCATTAAACTCTACAACACAAATATCTTGTTTACAGAATTTTGTTTGAGCAGAAAGACTACCAGCTATTAATATAAAAAATATGATTAAAATTTTATTCATAAAGCTTCTTTTTAATCAACTTCATATCCTCTTTAATTTCCCTCACATCATCCTGTGTAGTCATTATAGTTTGGCGAATAAGCTCATCCTTCATATCAAACTCTATTCTAGTTACATCTGGTTTTGGCAATACTTTTGCCTCAGCAATATCCGCTTTTAATGTAAACCACATTGTAGCTAATAGAACAAGCATACCCCCCATGCTCATTATGGTTTCAATGGATAATTTAATCTTCGTTTCTTTCCCTACTTCAAGCGTCATATCGTTATTATTAAAAGATTTATACAGCCCACTCGTCAGTGAGCTATATAATCTTAATTATTATTATTTACTACAACTATCACCCTTGCAACATCTTGTATCTAAAAGTTGATACAAAACAACAAGTGCTATAATTCCAACAACCCCATTACTACCAAGGATTGATATTACATCCATTACATTGCCAATTACAGACATTCCCATTACTGGACTTCCAAATAAAACTTCTGCCATAACCCCAAAAGACATCATAGCCATAAATAAGTTTGTCATCATTCCTACAAACCCTGTTACCATTTTAAATACTTTTTCCATTTTTTTATTTTTTTAAAATTAATACTAATTAAAATCTATATGCTACTCCTACTTTAAACTCACCGTTTCTTTCTCCGTTATCATCTTCTTTTACAGGAATAGAGTAATTAGGCTCTACATAAAAACTTTTCCCTAAACTAAAAGAATACCCAACACCAACAGTCATATTAGCAGTTGTGTCTGTTGCTGTTTGCATTGATAGATAACCTTCTTTCATATTATATCTTCCAAAGAAATCATAGTCTTCGCCATTTTTTACCAGGCCGACTGTTACTTTGTCAAAGCTATAACCTATTCCAAGATTATCTTTTAGTTGTGAAACTTCCCACTCATCACCAGAAACATCTACAGTAGTTACTGCCATAAATTGTGCAGAGGCAATCATTGTTGCAAAGGCAAGAGTGGTTGTTAAAAATACTTTTTTCATTTTTTAAAATTTTCGTTATTAATTATTGTTAATCTAAATCTATATACTCTATAGTGGACTCTTTGTCAAGCAACATAGCTTTTACTATAAGAGGATATACCCTTCTATAAGCAGTTGTTGAGCTACCTATATATCCGTTTTTTGTTGTTACATTATTCTGTTGACTATCGCCTAAAAGCAGACATCCTGCCGAATGGTCATCTGTATTTCCTGTATGTATGAGGATATACTGAAAAGATACTGTTGGTGTTACCAACTTCCAGTTAGGTGCATTGTGAACACAAAGCATACCTTCGTGCATATCTCCATATTTTTTAGCATATCTTTTAGTCATACCTCCTTCATCTCTAAGAGATAAACTGTAAGTGCCAGCAGGAACTCTCGTTTCCCCATACACTTTCACATCTCTCCTTTCATCCTCCAATGTATAGCATAAGAAATGCAATCCACCTTCATCTTCTTGAAAGAGTAATCCAGAACTACTGTCCTTTTGACTACTAAACCTAAGAACTTTAAGTTTCATTATACCGTTGCTGCAAATACCTCTATGTCACATGCTGCTACTGTTGCCTCTGCCGACATTGTAAAAGCAGTTCCATAAGACATAGCTGCTTGTGATATATCTGCGTTGTCAGCGTCAAACTGTGCTCCCCCTATAATGAAAGAGTTTCCAGCCTTAACTTTTACAACCATTGCGTCACTATCATCACTAAACATTTTTAGATTAATAGGGTTAGTATCATCTAAATTTGTTACTCTAATGTATTGGACATTAGCAGAGGTTACCTGACCTTGCCCTGTAGTGCCAAGCTGAAGTACATTAGTGAAAGCCCCAGTAGGGATTTCTACTACTCTACTGTAAACCTCATCAATACTCCCTATAGTTAAGGTGTTTGTGTTGCCGTAAACCTGTCCATTAAGAGTAACATTATCTGTGATAGTTACTGTCAAATTTGCGTCTATTACTGTTGTTGCCATTTTTTGTTATTATTAATTGTTATTATTTATTTTTTATTATTTTGGATGCTGCATTTCTAATGTTGTAGTATAAGCCATATTAGTTGTACCCTCTCCACCTTGTATATAAGCTGGTACAATAATGTCTCCTTCTATAAGAGGAGAAGTAAATGCAGTATTAACTTTAAAGCAAAATACTTCATTAGTTCCCAATGCAGGAACTCCAACAGTAGTAAGTTGATTCAAAGTATAAGTTGTAGGAATCTCTCCTTCACAAATTATCCTACCAGAGTACAACTTTATCTCTCCAGCAGGAGAATTAGCTACCGCAATAATTTTTCCTATCCAGTTATAGTTGGTTGTAGAATCTTTAGTAACAACAAATACTCCTCCTTTTATCATATTGATAGGAGATACTCCTGATATTGAACTAATTGCCAAAGTTCCTAATGCCATATCGTGACCGAAATCTCTATCTCTACCTGAAAGGTCAAGATTTAATCCTAGAGGAGTTGAATCTACTGAGGTTTGAACACCTCCCCTCCAACTCTTAGTTACATGAGGAAACACCTCTCCACCACCTCCAGAGGAATTTACTGTTACTGCTCCTGTTCCTCCTACTGGACTAATCGTTACATTCGTACCTGCTATTATTTGAGTTACTCCTCCTGCATATTGAGGCACATTTAAAACTCCTCCTCCTGACAAAGTAGATGCTCCACTTGTTCCAGTAGTAGTTAAACTTGTAACAAGTCCTCCTCCTGGTGTTTGCCAACTACAAGTTCCGTCTCCGTCCTCTCTTAAAAATTTTGTTGCTCCTGCTTCTCCAGTTGATAGTATTTCAGTTCCTTGTGGGGTATGAGGAGTGCTTGAAGCCCAAGTAATATCTCCAAGGCTATCTGTAGATAAAAACTCATTAAATATTTTTGATTGAACTGTAGTTATCGTAAACCCAGTGTTCCCACTATCAGTAGGGTCTGTTGCAGATGTTGTTCCTGTTATAGTAACAACTCCAGCTAAATCATCAGTAGAACTGAAATCAGCATGTGCATTAATTACTGCATTTAAGTCTGCGGCTAATTCTATTGCTGTTGAATCTTCACCAGTAGCTGTAGAATCAACTTCTAATACCAAATCATACCCTGATGGTAGAGCCATAGCACTCCCACCTGTTATATTAAAATATACGGCATATTTAATCAAATCATTGCTACTGTATAGACAAAAATATTTATGATGAAGACTTCCTGCAACATCAGCACCACATGTAATAGCTGTAGAGCTAGTGTAGTTTGCCTTCTTCCAAACCAATCCTCCTGTTGCGTTTTTAGTCATGACGCTTCTATTACTAGCAGGCTGAAACCCTTTAGGATTATGAATTTGCTCGTCAGTTAAATTATTATGATGTTTCATATATATTAATAAGTTATTATTCCATGTCTTTTACTAACCCTTCCACCCCCAGAACTACAAGTAGTACAGCATCCACATCCATGCCATTCAGGATATAAAGTTGAGTTGTCATCTAAATATAAGTGCATTTTCTTTTTAAAAGTTTCTGCCTTTTTATATGTTTCTTGTCTTAGATAATTTAATTTCCTTTCACTAACAGGACTTGTAAAGTCTGCAATGTTATCTACAACACCTTGTGATGTTGTATTATATGTTATATCTGGCAATATCTCAAACTTAACACAAAAAGCTAAATAATCTTTTATATAAGGAAGTAAGCCAACATAACTACCGCCAACAACAGCATTGTATAAATCCTCTCCCAAAAAAGGCTTAACATGATTAAGCTCCGCAATCTCAATAAAAGTTGTTTTTATTAAATGCGTATCAAAATTTGCATTTGTCATTGCTCTATCTATGACCTCTGTATTAGTTATTAGTGCCATCTTCTTCTTTTTTATCAGTTGATTCTTCTGTTCCCCCTTCTTTAGTTTCTTCTTTTTTTGCAGAAGATTTTTCTTCTTTTAGTTTTTGTAAACTATCCTCATCTAATTCTGGTAAATGAAATATCTTTCTGCCTTCCTCTAAGGATATGTAGTCATTTGGGTTTATTGCCCCTAACAAGCTAACAGGAGGTTTTGTGTAGAAGTGCAAATCACTAGCATCAAATCCCTTCTCTTGTTTTAATATTTTTTTAACTATATTTAAAAACATTGCTTGAGGTTCTTTAATCACAGTGGACATAGCAATATCGTATGCCGTAAGTATCTGTTGATTATTACCTAACTGACCAGCAACCTGTATTCCAGACAAAGCTGGATTCCAACGGTGTGAAGATATTATATTATCATTTGTGATTTTTTGTAGTTCCATAAAAGAACCATCACTTGTATCATTTATAACATTAACATTTGTTGCATCCCCATCACCATTTTTAGCAATGAATAATATTTTTGAATTATCTCCAGCCCCAGTTAGTTTCTCTACAGCGTCATCTATAAAGTCTTGAGCTTCATCCTCCCCCATATCTGCATTTAACTCAATAATTGCACTTGGCATAAATCCATTTTTGAAGCGTGTAAGGTTAAATACTCCTATCTGATTTGCTATACGAATATGGTCTAAGGCTGCCACATAATCTGGCATGCCGTAATAATAATATGTACTCTCGTAATCAGCGAAGTGAATCATTGTTCTGTAAACAGCACCATTATCCTCCTTCTTAAAATCAGGATAAATAGGAACTTTTCTCATAGCCTCTGGAGTTTTTCTTGCGTGTTGCCAGTCTGGATGTAAAAGTATATGATTACCGTTTTTATGAATCCTAGCCGTTGTTCCGTCTTGATGAAAGAAGTTTAGATAGCCTTGGCCTACAACAACCTCCATATAACCATTCCCTAATTTCCAATAATCAGACAATACCTTTCTTGAAACACTATCCATAGACTCTCCGTAAACATTAACATCCTCAAGGAAATCTTGTAGTTTTTCGTCATTGGTTTTTAAACCCTCCCCAATACTAAAAGTTGTCTTTGTGCTTAGAATAGCCCTATGTGTAGAGGCACTTCTTGAAAGCTCAGAAAGCTCTTGTGGGAATAGATTGTCAATACCAAATGGAATCCACTCATCTCTTAAATTAGCTAATGAATCTGGTTCTTTTGGTGGTTCAGCAGAAACATCCTTTGAAAAAGAATATCCTAGAATCTTAGGACTCGCTTTCTTCTGATAAGTCTGACTCTGTGTTAACTTCTTTTTCGGTTGGACTTTCTTCTGTTGGCTCATCTACTTTAATTTTTTTCTTTTTAGATTTTTTAACTGGTTTAGGCTTAGGGGTTTCAACAACCTCCTCTCCTTCAACAACAACATAGGCCTTACCCATAGCATAAAGCTTACCTAATACCTTTTGACTATAACTACCAGAAGCCATAACGGTAAAAGTATTGCTTCCACTCAATGTTACCCTCTCATTGTCATTAGAACCAAACCAACTTACATCTAATTTATAATTTGACATAATTAAAATTTTTACAAATATAATAAAAAAGGATTGAATGTCAACCCCTTTTTATTATAAGTTGTTATTAATACTTGTGCAGTCTATATCTCTGCTGTTATCCACATTAATGTTGTGCCTACAGTTACCTGGTAGAAGTCAATAGTTCCAACAGTTCCTACACCTGGAGCACCAGCAGTAGCTTTAAGGGCTATTGTAGCTTCTCTTGGGTATTCAGCGTGAACTCCTGCTAATTTAACAGCCGTACCATTTGCATCTTGTAGTGCAACACCTGAAGATTGTTCTCCAGAAGCAAATTCTAAATATGCTTTATCTTCAAATACTGCATCATATCCTAAGATGAAGAAATAAGTTTCTGGGTCTAGTTCGTCACAGTCATCAGCGAAAGACTCAACCAATGCGAAAACACCACATGATTCAGTTAATTCTCTAAGTCTAGCATTAATTTGCTCCGTAACCTTTGGAACATAAAATTCTAATTCAACCGCTACTAATGTAGAGCCATTCTCTCTTGTTGCATTTGCTGAAAATCCAGCCGTACCTCTATCAAATTCAAACTCGTACCATCCGTTGTTACTTGCAGCTACCGTTCCAGAATCAAATATAATTATTTCTCCAGTTGCAGCATAAGTTACTGCATTAGTTGAAATATCTAAATTATCCTGTTCCATTAGCCAGATACGCTTGATTCCACCTCTTCGGTTTCTGTCGCAACATATAATTGCGTGTCCTTGTGTAATTGCCATTTTTTGTTTTTTTTATTTATTGTTTATAAAAACCTTCAGGGGGCTGAACACCCCCCTAAGATATATTAATTATTAATCTTCAGTCATTGTTACAACCATTCCTGGCTCTTTAACAGCAACACCCATTGAGTATAACATTCTGAATCTGTTTTCTTTCTCATCTCTGTTGTACCACATGTCAACATCTTGAGCTACGAAATCAGTTCCAACAGTAATGTTGTTAGCAGCAGTCCAGATTGCAGCTTTAGTTTCACCCACAGCATTTGGAGCTAAACCATTAGTCATAGCAGCTAAAGCAGCACCATAAGTTGTAATATCAACATCCCAAGAATTTACAACAACTAAAGACACTCCATTGAATTTCAATGAACCAATCCCATTTTGTAAATCAGCGTAAGCAGCAGTGTGAGCACCATTAGAAGCTCTTAAATCTTTTGCGTAAGCTTCAGCGAAAGACCTTGAGCAGTATATCAGTTGGTTATCAGCAGTTGCTAATTCAACAGAACGAGCAGCTAACATATCTTCTAAAGTAGTAATCATATCTGTGTTAAATACTTTTACTTGAGAAGTAGGAAGTGCAGCTCCAACATGTCCGTCTAAATATTTCCAAACTCCATTACAAAGTAATTGAGTAGAATCAGCAGCTCCATTAGTAGCATCACCCCACCATAAGATAGTAGAGAAATCTCTTTTGATACCCTGCATAACAATTTCAGAAACAATTTCCATAAATATTGTTCCAGTCATATCAGCTCTGTTAATTCCTTTTTTAAGTAATTGAGATTTGATATGTGAAAGTAAAGCTATAGCTTTTTGTGCGTGCTCTACTTCTAATCTACATAAAGTCAAAGTTACATTTGAGTTTGTAGATTGAGTTCCATCAGCAGTAAAACTTGCTGTTGTACTCATTGTTTTCGTGATGTCCTTTACAGAAGTATATCTATCTAATAAGATAGAAGCTCCAGAAACATCAGAAATAACATCCATCCCTTTCAGATGGTCATTTTCGTAAAACAATGGAGCTAAGAAATACTTTTGAGCATCCTCTTGCGACCATGTTAAACTTGATAATAATACATTTGCCATTTTCTTTTATTTTTTTATTAGTTTTTAAAATATACTCTGTTAGATGATGCAAGTTCGTTAGCATAAACATCCCAAGCGTTCTCCGATTTAACTTGTGGAGTTGGGTTAGGGTCTTTACTAGGTACTACATCACTTGGAGTTCCCTCCATTTTAGCTTCTTTTGTTTTATAACTGTCTAGCTCCTCAGTTAGTGTAGCTATGTAACCATCCTTGTCAGTGATTGTGCCGTTTAATTCAACGATTGCTTTTGCAGACTCTTCAATAGACTCTTCTATAGCACTCATTTTGCTAGACACTTCTTCATTGTCAAGAATTTTTACTTCTTTCGCCTCTGCTGTTTTGTTAAACATTTCAGAGATAAAAGACTTCAAATTTTCAAATTCTTTTTCCATTTGATTTTCTTTTTTTAAATTATTAAATAAATTATTTACAAGAGTTTTATTCTTGTATTTGTACTTGTTGATGTCAAATTTAGCAGCCATCTTAATAGGAGCTTCAACTAAGCTAACAAAACCAGCTTCTACTGCCTCAGCACTATTAAACCAAGTTTCTTCATCCATCCAGGCACGAATCTGCTCTTCTGTGTTGCCGCTTTTTGACACATATATATTAACTAGCCTCTCACCCATCTTATCCATCAGGTCAGCAGCCTTGCGTAAATCATCCGATTCTCCTACTTCTCCTCCCCAAACATTGTGTATCATATAGAGTGAGTTTTCACTCATAATTACTTCATCAGCAGCAAGTGCAATAACACTA
>Ga0115000_10002526_pt1 | contig 15723 bp, 16 predicted proteins | sample ArcticOcean_MG_C_6_FD_89690 | JGI IMG/M metagenome (GOLD analysis project Ga0115000, IMG submission 89690) | Marine microbial communities from western Arctic Ocean - ArcticOcean_MG_CB8_128 | ecosystem: Environmental > Aquatic > Marine > Oceanic | place: Arctic Ocean: Canada Basin | collected...
ATCCGGGCTGGGCCATGGGTACTCTCCTTTTCGTCAGGTAAAAGATCCTATCATTATCCTACGGCCTCTATTCTAATCTACTCATCAACTTTTCAGGCTATTTTTAGAGGTGCCCTATAGTTAAAATTTAAAAAGATCCAGTTGTAGAACCTGTGGAGCCTGTGCAAAAATGAGGATCATTTTTCACAACTCCATAGGTTAAAAAAAGACACATTCAGGCAGATAGGTATCTCTTAAAAATTTACAACTTTGGTCCACATTCATTTGACGACATACAGTTTATGATGACAAAATGCATACTTTACACAGAAGAATTTAAAAGAGATGCCATATTTCAGGAAATAGATAGTGGCTATAGCGGTTGTGTGTATGCGTAAAGCAAAATCTATGAAGATTTGCGTAGTCTTGGTGAGCGTTGTTGCCCAAACCGTTTGGCACGATTGACACCTCATTTCGGGATCAAAACGTAGATATTAGTTATAAGAAAAAACCTGACTCTTATGGTGGTAATCATGCCGTGGTTTCGACGAATCAACTCAAACAGTCGTTTGATATCCTAAACTCGATCAGGTTTGGGTGACAGATATCACCTATATTAAAACCTATGAAGGGTGACTGTATTTAGCCTTCCCTTACCTCCTATCTATTTATGAGGTAAAGAAACCATCAGTCAAACTTCAGCTTCATAACCAATAAGGCCAACGCGAAAATCATTGTAACGGCATTCCAGAAAATAATCGGAGCTTCACCAAGTAATACTCGACAAACAAGCCAGCAAAATACTCCCAGGCTAAATGCCGAAAACATCCCCAACGAAAGGTCTGAAGCAGGTTTACTTTTCCAAGTTTTCAATTCTGCCGATACTTATTTTTTTATAGCAACTCAATCTTCATCCAACTCTTGTGCTAGATCAGCTAACATTTGTATGATTCCACACATTATAAATCGATCTTCCTCTTCCATATCCTGGAGATAGCTTTCATATCCATTTTCCTTAAGCATAGTTAATCCCGTCATTCCATTTTTAATCACCTTCTCAAGATCAGCAAAGCCAAAAAAGTCTTCCTTGGCTTGATCAAAAATAGTGGAGTAGTCAACACTGGTCACAACCAATTGATATAACTTAGAAGTTTCTGGCAATTGACCGGCCATCTCAATTAAAACGGGGTTTCCTTTAGAATTCATGTTATATTTTCCAAAATTTAATGTTCTTAAAAAAAGAATAAAAATGCTTTAAAGTTCCAAGCATTCATGGACTTTAAAACATGGACTTTAAAATAGCAGTTATTGTTTATCAGGTAAAACCTTATCCAAATTATTTCCATAGAACCAAAATGAAAGAGGACGCCAATGAGTAAAACTGAGGAATTGAATCTAGAAGATTTCATGACTGGCTTAATCAAGAGAAACCCAGGCGAAACGGAGTTTCATCAAGCCGTAGAAGAAGTCGCCGCAACCGTTATTCCTTTTATCAATAAAAACCCCATCTATATTGAAAACCAGATACTCGAGCGCATGACCGAGCCTGATCGCACTATCATTTTCCGCGTATGCTGGGAAGATGATAGCGGAAAGATCCGCACAAACAAAGGCTACCGAGTTCAGTTCAATAACTCTATTGGACCCTACAAAGGCGGATTGCGTTTTCACCATTCTGTCAATCTCAGCATCCTAAAATTTTTGGGGTTTGAACAGACCTTTAAAAACAGCCTGACAACCCTTCCCATGGGAGCGGGAAAAGGCGGCTCCGATTTCAATCCAAAAGGAAAATCAGATCGTGAAATCATGCGATTCTGTCAATCCTTTATGACCGAATTATCCAAGCATATCGGGCCAGACATCGATGTTCCTGCAGGAGACATTGGCGTTGGGGCACGTGAAATCAGCTTCATGTTCGGCCAATACAAGCGCTTAAAAAATGAATTTACAGGCACCTTAACAGGAAAGGCTTTGGAGTTCGGCGGAAGTCTTATAAGAAAAGAAGCCACCGGTTATGGCGCCGTATATTTCATGGAAGAGATGTTGCAACATCGAGGAGATACAATAAAAGGGAAAAGTTGTCTGGTTTCTGGTTCTGGAAATGTAGCGCAATTTGCTGCACAAAAAATTATGCAGTTGGGAGGAAAAGTTTTAACCCTCTCAGACTCCTCAGGATTCATTCACGACCCTGAAGGTTTAAATGATGAAAAGCTAAATTATCTAATCGAATTGAAAACCGTCAGGCGAGGAAGAATTTCTGAATACGCCGAAAAATACAAATGTCATTTTCACGAAGGCAAACGACCTTGGGCGATCAAGGCAGATCTTGCTTTTCCTTGTGCAACACAAAACGAGCTGGAACTTCAAGATGCCAAAGACTTGATAAAAGGAGGCATCATAGCAATCACCGAGGGGGCCAATATGCCCACCACGCATGAAGCAATAACGGCCATAAAAAAGGCTAACCTGGTTTTTGCACCGGGTAAAGCAGCTAATGCAGGCGGTGTCGCCGTTTCAGGATTGGAAATGACACAAAATAGCATTCGTCTGGCTTGGAGCCGTGAAGAACTGGAAGAACGCTTGAAAAACATTATGCGTGAGATCCACCAACAATGCGTCAATTATGGAACAGAAGAAAAACAAGTAGACTATATCAAAGGTGCCAACATAGCAGGGTTTGTTAAAGTGGCCAATGCAATGGTAGCTTACGGAGCGGTTTAGATTAAATAACTGGGCGTCTAAAAACCCAGCTCATTTTCAAAATTTCAAAGGACTTATCAATGGCCTCAAATAATTCTTCGTTTGACATCACCTCTGCAACGGATCTTGCCGAGATTCAAAACGCCTGTAATCAGACCATGCTGGAAATTCGCCAGCGATTTGATTTCAAGGGCAGCAAAAGCCAGGTCGAAATCGACATGAAAATGGCGGAAATAAAAATCCTTGCAGATGATGCTCACAAACTAAACTCAGTGATCGATATACTCCAGGGGAAGTTAGTGAAACGAAAGATATCCATCAAGGCTTTGGACTATGGCAATGTGGAAGCTGCATCAGGTGACACTGTCAGGCAAACCATAAAAATTCAGCAAGGAATTCCACAGGAAAAAGGCAAGGAAATCGTCAAGCATATTAAAACTTTGGGACTCAAAAAAATGCAGGCGCAGATTATGGATGATCAGGTAAGGGTTACAGGTAAAGATAAGGATGATTTACAGTCCGTAATAGCGAGCCTCAACCAAAAAGATTTTGGCGTTGATATGACTTTCACAAACTATCGTTGATCAATCACGCAAAAGTTCAAGGATCGCTTCCCCAAATTTCCTTCCAGACTCTGGATCATTTGAGGTAATGATTCGATCAATAACAACAAGGTTTTTTTCTTCAGGGAAGGCACCTACATCTTCTAACTCCTTTAGAAACGCCTCATCGTTTAGCGCGGAAACTTCGCATCGAGAAACTAAACCAGCACGAGCCAACGCGACTACCGACAAACCAAACGCTCCTAAAATTTTTCCTGCTCGAAAATGGTCTGTGAGTATTTGAGGTAAAATTGAGTCTTCCCAAATAGAACTCTTGGCACCCTTTCCACCGATAACAATGACAGCATCATACTTTTGTTTACCTTGCAAAAACCGATTCCAATCCACCAGCATTCCATCGGGTTGAAACAGAGATTTCGCCTCACCTTTGGCTTCTTTACCCGATTTTGATAAAACACGACATTCTCTTGCCCCTTCTTCGAGCACCTCTTTTAAATCAAACAATTGTTTTTCGCAAAACCGGTTTTGCGGGATCACCAACAAAAAAAGGGCTGCACTCATAAGTTACTCCTAAGCCTGTTTAACAAAATAAATTACCGCATTACCAGATAATAAAAACAACGCTAAAGATACCACCTAAAAGACAAAAAACGCATAAGCAAAATTTCTTGACATAGTTTTCAAACTTATGGTAAACAACATTTGTTTACCATAAAAAAAGGGCATACCATGGAAAATGGAAAAGCAAAATGATTCAGCAATCAGAAAGGTTGCGGCTTTACCCAGACAGATGATGGGGAGGATATTTTTGTACATTCCTCCACAATTCAAACCGAAGGATTTAAAATCTTAGCAAGGGCAGGAAGTAGATTTTAAAATCAGCGAAGTGCCCAAAGGTCCGAAAGCAGCTAACGTCACCGCCAAATAAAACCCGCCAATACTTTTTATTGAGTTCCAGCAGTCGCCGGTTTTTATTTCCCTATCCTATCTAAACAATTGGAGTTATTCATGCCTATTATAATGACTGCCCGCTATCAGGTACGCCCGCAAGCCGTGGATCGGTGCAAACAAGCAATAAAAAATCTGGTGGAGTATGTCAAAGAAAACGAAAAAGGAACTTTATACTATATCGCAAATCAGGAAATATTAAATCCCTATGCATTCTTGCATATGATGATCTTCCAAGATGAAGTGGCATTGACTATGCACCGTTCATCCGAAGCTGCTGAAAGATTTGTCAGTGTTATTTATCCGGCGGCCATCGATCCTTTGGAGTTTAAGGAATATAACGAGATCGGACATAACTTCAACTTTGGGCGTCAATAGGTTTTAGCTGTTGATATCTTTTAAGAGCTCAGCTACTTCCTGCAAATTATTCTCAATGTTCGGTGGTCTTTCAGAAAATTCAGCATTCCCGTTTTGGCTTGCGGTATTATTTTCATTACCTTCCGCAGAAAAATATTTACTCAACTGGTAATGCGAATCAACCCGCACCCAGCTTTTCCCATCGCCAGAGATTTCGTCACTACCCAACAAAGCTCTTTTTCTTATGAAAGTCCGGAGTTTTTGGGTTGGGACACTGGGAATGGTCACCGATCCTCGCCGAACCATTACCACTTTGACAGGGGTTGTTTTTTGAACCATAACTTCCTCCGCTATACCGTCTTGTCTAAAGGATCAGACGGCTTATCGCCCATAAACATGTCTGCCGCCATAAACATTACGCCTATTGTAATACAGGAGTCGGCAACATTGAAGGCTGGCCAATGCTGATTCTCTATAAAAAAATCTATAAAGTCGATGACTTCTTTGTGAAGAATACGGTCAATCAGATTTCCTATTGCGCCACTAAAAATCAAAATCAAACCTGTTCGAGCCAACCGTTTTTCTTTACCCGTTTGATGAAATATTGCCAGGATCGCAACGATAGCAATTACCGAAACAAATATCAGAAGATAAGGTTTTAACTCTGATTGCTGATCAGAAAATATTCCAAACGCTACTCCCGAGTTGCGAATATGAGTTAAATTAAAAAAACCTTCCACAACCTTGATAGAGTAGTGCAAGGGTATATGCAACGTGACAATAAACTTGGTGTATTGATCTATTACAATCAACGAGCTCGAGACTATGAATAAAAATAAATAATTATTTCTCAAATTCTATTCTCCGACGTCTAGCAAATGGTCCTGACAACGTTGGCAGTTCAGGCTATCATTCGCGTTCGATTCCACAACAAAATAATGCCAACATCGCTCACATTTCTGCCCCGGATGCCTTTCAGTAAATATTTTTACTCCAGGTAATGATTCACTGACATAGATTTTTTCATCATCCCCAAAGCTATCCACTAATTCCACCTGAGAAACAATAAATATAAACTTCAATTCTTCTGCGTATTGGCTAACAATTTTCTTGATGGAATCTGGAAGCACCATTTTAATAATAGAATCCAGAGAATGACCGATGACCTTATCTCTGCGGCTCGCTTCAGAAGCCTTACTCACTTCTCCTTTAAGCTGAACAAGCAGTTCCCAGTTACGGGTCAACTCCTCATCAAACTCCACATCCTCACTAGCAGGAAAGGAAGAATAGTGAACGCTTTTCTCTTCGGCACTTCCCTTGGGCAAATAGCGCCAGATTTCCTCTGCGGTAAAACTTAATATCGGTGCTATCAACCGCACCATTCCCATCAAAAGAATATAGAGGGTGGTCTGCCCTGCCCGCCTCCCCTGAGATTTTGCTGGATAGGTATACACCCGGTCTTTTAAAATATCGAGATAAAACGCACTGAGTTCGACAACACAAAAATTTGTAAATGAATGATAAAAAGTATGGAACTCATAATTTTCAAAAGCCGAAAGAATTTTTTCCCTTAGAACATTAAAGCGGCTGAGAATATATCGATCAATTTCGGGCAGAGACTCCAGAAGCACCCTGTCCTTATTCGGATCAAAATCATATAGATTGCCAATAAGATACCGGATCGTGTTACGAATTTTTCTGTAAGACTCTGTCAACCGTTTCAAAATCTCATTGGAAACGCGAATGTCTTCTCGGTAATTTTCTGAAGCCACCCATAAGCGCAAAATCTCTGCACCATGTTGATCAATGATCTTTTGTGGTGCAATCACATTGCCGGCTGACTTCGACATTTTCTTGCCCTTGCCATCAACCACATATCCATGAGTGAGCACAGCCTTATAAGGTTCTTTGCCTCGTGTTCCAATCGACTCCAGTAATGAGCTATGAAACCATCCCCGATGCTGATCGCTGCCTTCAAGATATAAGTCCGCTGGCCAGCTTGGGTTCGGACGGTTTTCCAAAACGGCTGCATGGCTGACTCCGGAATCAAACCAGACATCTAAAATATCGTTTTCCTTTTTGAACTTTTCGTTGCCGCATTTTTCGCACTTAGTTCCTTTTGCAATTAATTCTTCAACAGGAGTCTCAAACCAAAAATCTGCCCCTCGTTTTTCCACACCTTCGGCCACACGCTCAAACACTTCTTTGGTATTTACAAACTCGCCGCATTCGGTGCAAGTGCACAAGGTGATGGGAACACCCCAAGCCCTTTGCCGTGATACACACCAGTCCGGACGGTTTTCTATCATGCTGTAGATTCGCCCTTTACCCCAATCAGGAATCCATTTCGTCCGCTCTATTCCTGCCAACGCATTTTTACGCAGTCCCTCTTTTTCCATGGAGATAAACCACTGGTTCGTCGCACGAAAAATTACTGGCTGATGGCAACGCCAGCAATGCGGATAAGAATGCTTGATATCTTCATGATGAATCAACGATCCATCCTGTTTCATCTTTTCAATTATTTCAGGATTCGCCTTCCGGACAAACATGCCGGCGAAATGTTCTACTTCCGCAATGAAGATACCGCCATCGTCTACGGGGTTATAAGGTTCCAAACCATATTTCAAACCGACAATATAATCATCCTGACCATGGCCGGGAGCCGTATGAACACAGCCTGTGCCCTGCTCCAATGTAACGTGTTCGCCTAAAATAACCTTTGATTCGCGATCAATGAACGGATGCTGGCATGCAGCGTTTTCCCAGTCCTTGCCTTTGCAACCGCCGAGAATTTTATAATCCTTAATATCCCATTCTAATATCAGTGACGACAGTCGATCTTCCGCAACCACAAAAACCTCATCGCCAACGGCGACTGCCACATACTGAAATTCTGGATGCAGACTAATCGCAAGGTTTGCCGGTAACGTCCATGGGGTCGTTGTCCAAATCACCATATAAGCCTTGCCAAGATCGCCCAAGCTATCCGGCACACCAGATTTAACAGCAAACTTGACGTAGACGGAGGGTGAAGTATGGTCGGCGTGCTCAACTTCGGCTTCTGCTAACGCGGTGCGGCAAGAAGTACACCAGTGAACTGGCTTCAAACCTTTATAGACCATGCCTTTTTCGACAAACTTACCGAACTCGCGAACGATGGTTGCTTCATAGGAATAGTCCATAGTCAGATATGGATTGTCCCAGTCTGCAAAGATGCCTAACCTTTTAAACTCTTCACGCTGAATATCGACGAACTCCTGAGCATAGGTACGACATTGTTTCCTGATCTCACTTTTTTTGAGACTCATCTTCTTTTCTTTGAGCTTCTTACCAACCTGATGCTCAATGGGCAACCCGTGACAGTCCCACCCTGGTATAAATTCAGCATCGTAGCCCTTCATACTCATGAACTTCACAATAAAATCTTTAAGGATTTTATTAAGCGCATGCCCCATATGGATATGACCATTCGCATAAGGAGGACCATCGTGGAAAATAAATTTTTCTTTTCCTTTTGAAGGCCGCTCTTCGTAGATTTTTTCTTTAGCCCACCATTCAAGCATTTCAGGCTCACGCTTGGTGAGGCTGGCTTTCATAGGGAAGTCTGTTTGCGGTAAATTGAGTGTGTCTTTAGTTTCCATGATTCTCTATTTAAATTTCATCGCTTGTTTCGCCCTGTCGAGAGTGGAAGTAGCAACCAACTGCGCCTTCTTTGTCCCTTCGGCAATTATCTCTTCAACATCTTTTGGCTTTTTAACAATCTCACTGCGCTTTTCCATCATCGGACGCATGCCTTCCAGCATGGTTTCAGTGAGCATATTTTTACAATCACCACAGCCGATTTTTGCAGACCGGCAACTCTCAGCCACTTCATCCTGCACCGATTGCGGTGAGTAAATTTTATGAAAAGGGTACAGATTGCACACATCCGGGTCACCCGGATCATCCCGACGCGCTCTGGCCGGATCGGTCAGCATCTGCTTTACCTTTTTTGTAACCTCTTTTTCCGTATCCGAAAGAAAGATAGCATTGTCGTAAGATTTGCTCATCTTCCTGCCATCAAGGCCATTCAGTTTAGGGATGTCAGAAATTTTTGCATCTGGCTCGATGAACACTTTCTTCTTATAAAGATTATGAAAGCGTCGCACAATTTCCCGAGATAGTTCTAAATGCGGTGCCTGATCAATGCCAACCGGAACAAAGTCTGCCCGATACAAAACAATATCCGCCGTCTGCAAAACCGGATAGCCGAGAAATCCATACGTGCTCATATCGACCTTTTTCACCTCTTCCTGCTTTTCTTTATAAGTCGGATTTCGCTCCAGCCAAGGAACAGGAACCATCATCGAAAGCATAAGGTGAAGCTCGGCATGTTCAGGGATTTTCGATTGCAAAAACAAAGTGGATTTTTCCGGGTCCAACCCGGCACTCAACCAGTCCACCGTCATTTCAAACGAAAAATCTTTGATAAGACGGGGGTCTTCATAAAGCGAAGATAGAGCGTGCCAATCGGCGATAAAGAAAAAACATTCAAAATCGTTTTGCAGGTCTACCCAGTTTTTGAGAGCACCAAAATAGTTTCCAAGATGCAGTTTTCCCGAAGGCTGCATTCCGCTCAATATTCGTTTCATCGGCAATTTTTCATATTACGCATCAGGCGAAACTCGCCTTCAATACTTGAATGATCATTGGGAATGTTTCCTGACTCAGGAAAGACACCGAGTAGTTAATGGGATACATCAAAATGGTTCCGATAATTCGCGTGCCTGCAAACTGATCCAGTAAGAAAGCACCTAAAATAAGGACCGCTCCGAACTTATCCAAGCCCGTCAACTTCTCCGCAACGTGATCAGGAACCAATCCCTTCAACACACTCGACCCATCCAAGGGATACATCGGCAGCATATTGAAGATCGCTAAAGCGACATTGATCCATATACCATAAGCTAAAATAACAAACAAATAAGAAAACTCAGGCGAGATCAAACGGATAAAAAAACTACAAACCACCGCCATGGCAATGTTAGCAAGCGGCCCCGCAATCGCCACATACATCATGTCCCGGCGTGGATTCTCAAAGTTTCTCCAATCCACAGGAACCGGTTTGGCCCAGCCGAATCCGACAAAATAGAAGAACAAAACACCCATGATATCCAAATGTCGAAGCGGGTTAAACGATAACCGCCCCAAACGCTGAGCCGTGTTATCGCCAAGCATGAGTGCTACGCGCCCATGGGAATATTCGTGAACCGTTAAGGAAAACAAAACAACCGGGGTCATCAATACCATCAATTGTGTCTTGGTCAAACCGAATGCCTCTTGGTGTCAATTATCTTAAAGGGAAAAATCAGGCTACCGCATAAAACTAAAGAAGGGCCGATTTCGAGGTAAAATCCTAAACTCGCAACATTTTAACATAAAATTAACCACCGATGAACACAGATAAACAGAACAATAATTCCTCTTCCTTATAAAAGAGAGGTTAGGCAAGAGTGAATAAATGATCCCCCCCCTGACAACTCGAACAATAGAATACGTTTTATTCGATGGGGCTGGCGGGTTGCCTTTTTTACCCCCTCTTTTCTAAAGAGGTCCGAGGTGATTCACCTCAAGAGAAGTAAAGTACCCGCAAAGAGATTTGCACATTTTCTTCCCGAGGGAATTCAAAACAATCAGTCCAGCCCTCGACTAGCTCAGGGTGACAAAAGTACCCCCCCTAATTCCCCCTCACCTTACCTCTCCCTCGGGAGGAGAGAGGAATTATTGGAAAGAGTCTTTGCGTATTTCTGGTGGGTATATAATGTCGCGCTTTTAGCTAAGAAAAAACCTAGATAACCTTCCATAAATCCTTGTTTTAAAATATAATTTTTAAAAAATGATAAAACAGGCCTCAGATACAAGTGCGTCCAGTTGGCGTGGAATCCATTGGCCATTTTCTCTTGCGCATAGAGGGTGGAATAGCGGTCTTGGCGCTGGATATAGTCTTCTCGGTCGGTGTAGGAATAGTGAATCAGTGGGTTCTTTAGCAGGCCTGCGTTGTCGTCGGGAGTCAACCTTTCGTGCACTTGAGTTTCGCTGAAGGTGACCTTTTCTTTATCGTAGAGTCGCAATATTCGGTCTGGATACCATCCGCCAAACCGAATCCAGCGGTCACCAAAATAGTTCTTCCGGGGTAGATGATAGACAGGGTATTGCGGTCCCTCTTTCATAACTTTCTGGATTTCTTCTGCTGACTCGGGGGTCACGACTTCATCGGAGTCTATATTTAGAATCCATCGATTTTGAGCTTTGGCGGCACAAATGTTCTTTTGTTTTCCATATCCATGCCAAGTCTGATTGAAAACCTGACCGGTGTATTGCTTGCAAATCTCTACGGTTCGATCCTCACTATCGTTATCGACCACAATAATTTCATCGGCCCATTTCAGACTTTCGAGGCAGCGACCGATATTTTTTTCTTCGTTTTTGGTGATTATGGTTACGCTTATTTTTTCCATTTACGCTCATCAAACTCAAGAATGTCTTGTCCGATTATAGCACCGCATTTTCCTCCAACTGATTAATTTTACTGCTTTTCTGGATTTTTATGATACTATTAGAACCGGAATAAAACCGTCTGTGTCCCGGTCATTTTTGTCCAGCAGACATCAGAATTTTCGCATCGGGTCACGGCTCTATTATGGAAAACGGATGACCTCATTTTTGTATTTAAGGACGCGTTTATTCATTAACACCCCTCGTTACAACCAACTCCATTTTATATATGATTGAACAATACCTGCAAGTCGCACTTGAATTCGTCAAGGAAATCTGGTTTCAACTGGACTCTCAGTTTGGGCTGGAAGGAACCGAAGCTTTCAAGTTCATTCACCCCTATCTGCTTCAGCTTGAGGATAACCCAGCGTATATGGGAATAGCTTTTGCCGCTTTGGTTCTGGTTCCCTTCGGCTTATACAAGGTGAGAAGCATTTCTCGCGAACGCGAACAGAAGCTTGATGACCTCATGGAAGAGATGGAAGAGGATGAGGGCGAGCTTGATGAGAACGATCCTAGTCGATTGCGCCGCCCTGACGATGAAGAAACCGCCACTGCACTGGATGATGACGAGGAAGGCGATAAACCATTATTTGAAATGGAAGAGGAAGATCCACCCCCCTATGTGCAAATCTTGGAAAAGCTCGATGCAGAAGAAAATGAAGATGAGCTTCATGTAGACACGCAAAAGGTTATGGGGGAGGATAAAGTTATTGAGCCTGTCAGCTCCGAATTGGCTGAACTGCAAATTGATAAAGACTTGAGCGAGTTCGATAGTGACCCAGTAGAAAGCGATTCCCCACATGATCAGACCATTCAAGAGCTTCAAGAAGATGGCCAGCTGACAGAACTGGAGGGTGTGCTTTCCCCTGACGATCCTTTTGCAAACTATTCTGAACTCGATGATGACGAGCAGAACCGCGCCATTCAGGAACTTCAGGGCGAAATGGAATCGACGATCAACAAACTAACAAAACAAATGGAAAGCACCCCAGAAACAACTTCTACAATTAAAGACCTGGGTGACATTCGCATCGGCGATGTAGCAACGATTGATGAGGAGTTCACGCTAGACGAAGAGTTCCCTCTGGAAGAACCTCTAGAAACAAGTGAACCTGCCCCTGAACCACTTTCGCTTGAGGCATTAGATTTAGCGAATGAGATTGAACCGGCCATCGAAAATATTGAGCCTGCAATAAAAGAAATTGAAACGAAATTGCCCCCGTTTCAACCTGTACCTGAAAGAGATTACGTGATTGAAGATAGGCCGGATCGGCAGGTAGACAGCCTTATTAATCGGTTAAAATATTTCCAGGAAAATCTGGACACGCGATTTCATCATGACGAAAAACGAGAATTGACATCTGCACCAAAAGCAGTTGATATAGCGGAAGAGCATCGCTTTGTCGAACAACAAAGCTTCGCAACAAAAAAAGCTCCTGTAGACAACAAAAAATATATGGAAGTGCTGGAGTCCTTTATATTTTTGAAGGATCAAAACAAACATAAATAAATAGTTTTTGGAGATCGTCCCATTAAAGTTTTAGATTCTATGACATCCCAAGTCAACATAATCGCTGTCGGTGGCGGCCGTGGCGGTAAAGGTAAAAGCCTCGTTTGCACCCACTTGGCAATAGGCATGGCTTTGAGCGGTCAAAAAGTCATCCTTATGGATACGGATTTCGGCGCATCCAACCTGCATGCCTTGCTGGGAATCAACAATCCAGCTCACGGATTTCAGGACTTCTTTAAAGAAGATGTTTCAAACCATCAGTCCCTACTAATAGATACAGGTATCAGCAATTTGAAATTTGTGAGTGGTGCTGGCGACAACCCCGGTAGCGCAAACATCGATACGGAAAAAATTAACAAAGTTATTTCCTTCATCAAAAATCTTGAAGCAGACACGATTCTTTTAGATTTAGGTCCCGGAACCAATTATAACGTTATCGATTTCTTTAATATCAGCACACAAAATGTAGTGCTAACCACGCCGGAAATGACTTCGGTAATGAAAACGTTCAGCTTTATTCGTTCCGCTTTGTTCAGAAGAGTTGCTCTGGCATTTCAAGATAATTCTGATATCCAGAAAATGGTAGATCACTCTAATCCGGGTAGCGCAGATATCGAAGCCTACACCACTGGATTATTAAGAGACCGTTTTGTAGAAAACTTTCCCGAACAACTGGAACAATTCAACAACATCGTAAAAGATTTCACACCAGGGCTGGTAGTAAACCGTGTTCGTAGCAAGAAGGACCTGAAGACAGGTGACAACTTGCTAAAACTTGTTAGAAAATTCCTCGAAGTAGAAGCCACCTTTCTAGGCTACATCATTGAGAGTGATAGCATCAGGGACTCTGTTGACGAAATGATTCCGTTCCTGATTAAGGACCCACAAAGTAAGCCTTCTGAGAACCTTCAGCAAATTATAGGGGCGCTCACCAACACCGACCTGCAGTTTGTTAAAAGAGACGGACGAATTTTCGTTTCCAAACAAGTACGCCTCTCATCTGGTTGGGAAGTTTAAACTCACCACCCCCGATTTTTCACAAGCTATTTCGTTTAAAAAGTTATCCCCATCCAAATTAGAACCTTCTGAGCTTTGCATTTTCCGGTACAATGCAACCAAAAACCATTAAATCACTATGATAGATATTCAAACCCGAGTCCTATTGCTGGAGTTTCTTAATTTTTCTTCCCATAAAAAAATTAAGGTATTTGTTGTAGGCGGTACATTACGTGACCATATATTGAGAAAAGATATTTCAGATATCGATCTAACCGGAAAAAATATCGCGGAGTTGGCAACCCAATTTGCAAAATCACTGAACTTCAATAGAGTCTCACTAGATAAAACTCCAGGCCGAGCAACAACACGAGTTATTCTTCCCCACGGAAAACATTTTGACTGCACAGACTTGCAAGGAAATAAAATTGAAGAAGATTTATCGCAAAGAGACTTCACTATCAATGCAATGGGGCAAGAACTATCCGGTTTCCTTGGAGGAGGAAGGGAAATAATTGATCCCCTAGAAGGGCAAAAAGATATAGAGAAGAAATCTATCAGAACCGCTTCCAGCACAAGTCTTAAATCCGACCCTTTAAGAATGCTGCGGGCTTTTCGTTTTGCAGCAACATTGAAATTCACGATAACCGAGAAAACCTTAAAAGAAATCTCGCTGAACAAAGAAGATATCGCCATGACAGCTAGTGAAAGAGTCTGGCAGGAGCTTTACAAATTTTTTAATGCCAACAACACTGCGAAATTAACCAGTTTAATGAAAGAAACTGGATTGCTTTTAAGTTTACTACCTTCACTCTTTCCGAACTGGGGAAAAGTTTCAACCCATTACAATCGGCTAGAGCATATTATTTCAAATCCTGATTTATACTTCCCCGGGAAAAATCTCAATCTCCCCGAGAAGGCTTTATTAAAGTTTGCTTTTCTATTAAAAGAAATAGATACAAATCTATTAGAGAATGCAAGCAACAAGGATTTTGGACTACCAAAGACGTATGAATTCTTAAGAAATTTAAAGGTCAGTAACAACGATATTGCTTTCATTTGCAAATCCATTAAGAATTTCCATTATTTTTCCAAATCATTATCAAGCAACTTAAACGACTCCTCCCTATACTACATATGCATAACTTGTGGAGACAAACTTCTGCCTGGCATTTTATTACAGGCTTGCACCCTGCCCTTTCCTGAAAAGTTGAAAAACACCGAAAACAAAAAACTTATCTTCCATGCAAAAATACTGGATTTCTATTTATTGCGCTATCTTCCTGCATTAGGAGAAAAAGCTTTGCTAAATGGAGATGATTTGATAAAAAACTTCAACATAGCGCCCTCCCCTGTTTTAGGCGATGTGTTGCAAAATATTCAACGAGCCCAAGTTTTAGGAAACATAAAAAATCCAGCTGAGGCAAAAGCCTTTGCTACCAAAATTCTTCAATCCCAAAAACAAAAACTGCGACGATGACAATTCAATACCAAAATGTATTATGGAATAACAAAAAAATAATAATAGGAGAACCCGCTACAGACAAAACCGAACCGGTCAATTTACTCATAGGGTTTCATGGGGCTGAGTCGACAGCAGAAAACATGCTGGTACAGGGAAATCGATTAAAACTCGAAAACACTATATTGATATTTCCGGAGGGGCCAGTAGATGCAGGCGAAGGCCGCTGGAGTTGGTGGAAAGATGGTCCCAACCAACAGAAATCGGTTGAAGCCTTTTTAGTTTTTGCAGATGAAATGATTCAATCGGCACACAATCATTTTGGCAATATATCCACCCTCTCACTTTGGGGGTTTTCGCAGGGAGGTGCTGCATCTCTTGTATATGCATTACTAGGCTCTCAAAAGATTTTCAAAGTAGCTTCGGTATGCGGCTTTCTACCTGAACTACCGTCAACAAACATAGATCAAGCGCCCCCAACGCAAATTCTTGGTGTCTATGGCCAGAACGATGACGTGGTACCCTCTTTTCTGGCAGACTATGCTTTAGAAGAAATGAAAAATAAAGGACATCAAGTGCAAGTCAAAGAAACTTCACAATCGCATGAATTGAATTCAGAAAATTTATTAGATGTATGTGCTTTTCTTAACTCCTGACTCCCTGGATTG
>Ga0115000_10002527_pt1 | contig 15712 bp, 8 predicted proteins | sample ArcticOcean_MG_C_6_FD_89690 | JGI IMG/M metagenome (GOLD analysis project Ga0115000, IMG submission 89690) | Marine microbial communities from western Arctic Ocean - ArcticOcean_MG_CB8_128 | ecosystem: Environmental > Aquatic > Marine > Oceanic | place: Arctic Ocean: Canada Basin | collected...
AGAAGAAGAAGAAGAAAGTACCTGCGTGGCGATGGTGGAAAAGTTCCCGGAATACGCGGTGTATTCCGCCAAAATAGTTTTCGTCGGGCCTTTGGTGACGGCGACGAAGGCGTAGATGAGCGGCATGCTTTGTGTTGTGTGTATTATCAGCGCGCGTGCGGGGAATATATGGTTTATGGAGACTCGAAAGGCACCTTTTCTTTAAATACGAGCAAAAAGCGATTCGAAGAGCGCGGCGGTATGCATTCGGTGTGGTGGTATTACAACGCGCGCTCAACAACTCTTCTTTCCAAAACTCACTATTTGTTCTACATGCTTGTTTATTTTTATTACTGTTGTCTATTCACTTTCCTCCTGGCGTTCCAGTAGAGATCGATGTATCGTTCGCTCGGCGCGGTCCAAGACCAGTCTTGGCGCATGCCGACGGACGGGAGGTTCATTTGATTCCATTTTTCGCGGTCGAAGTAGTCACCCAAAGCGCGTTTGAGCGCGTATTCTATGTCTTGTTCATGTTCGCCGTCAAAGTTGTAGCCGTTGCAGGATTTTCCGTAAGACGCGGCTCGAGCCGGGTCGAGTTGGACGTCAAAGACGGTGTCTCGTAAACCGCCGGTTCTGCGGACCAAAGGCACGGCACCGTAACGCATGGCAATCATTTGCGTCAACCCGCACGGTTCGAATATGGAAGGGACGCATAAGATGTCGGCACCGGCGTAGATAAGGTGGGACAATGGTTCGTCGTAAGAGAAGAAGAAACCGCACCGACCGGGGTGTTGGGATTTCATCTCGTTGGCGAGGTTGGCGAAATCGTTCGCGATGCGATCGTCCGGCGCGGAGCCGAGAAGGACAAAGTAGGCGCCTTTTTCGAGCGCGTATCGACATGCTTTTTTTATCAAGTGAACACCTTTCTGTTCGGTTAAACGCGTGACGCAGGCAACGATAGGTTTTGATTCAAAATCTGTCGCGTCCATGCGCATGCGTTTAAGCAATTCGAGTTTCGCTTCGCGTTTACCTTCTTTACATGTTTGCCAGTCGTATCGCAGCGGTAAGAATTCGTCATTCGATGGATCCCAGATGTCATTATCGATACCGTTGCGTATTCCCTTGAACTTGTTGGATTCGTTTTCCGGAATGACGTTAATCGATGGGTGGTGCTTGATTTCTTCGGCGTAGGTAGGGGAGACCGTGGTGGCAAACGTGCACTCAATCATCGCACGGCGAATGAGATCTTGACCAAACTGCAAGTTATGGATAGTTAACGCCGTGGCGGTTGTTTTTGGTCTGTCTGGGCTCCATATTGCCGGCGCAGTTTGCCAATCGTGAACGTGCAAGACGTCTGGGAAACAGTTGGCGCGTTTCATGTACGCGACGCACGCGTCCGAGAAGTACCCGAATCGAACGTGGTCGTCGCCTCGGCCGTATATGCACCCGACTCGGAAGTGCCCGCATTCTGGATCGATGAACGTCACTCGGACACCTTCGACGAATCCTTGGTAAATGTTTATCACGTCGTTGCCGTAATGAAACTGATCGACTTTGCGCAACCCTTCGATTTCTTTGTAGTTCATGCAATCGTATTTCGGGACGTACACGTCCACGTGGTGCCCTTGTTCTTGAACAGACCGCGACAAAGCGGTGACAACGTCGCCCAGCCCGCCAACTTTTGCAATTGGCGCCATTTCAACCGCCAAGTGTGCAATTCGTAACTTCGGTGCTATACCTGACGCGCCAATGACGTCGCAATGGTAATCCGCGCCTTCGTTGTCATCCACGAAAATTCCGTTATCTCTGAACGAAAAATCGACTACATGCGCATCGAGAGGTACGTCTATGGTTGTTTCTAAAACGCCACCATTTAATCCCGCGCGCATGTTCACTTTTTCCATCTTAGCTGGATGATTTTGCGTGCGATTAAAGTTTATATCGACGTAAATGGCTCGAGCGAATGTCAACGGCCCCCCATCCGGTCGATACCTAATCGTTACCCGCTCGCCAGCTTTCGGCCGCAAAGGATCCGTGAAGACACGAAACTCGCCTCGAATGGAAGATATAGCCTTCTTCGCCAGTAAAGCTGCCTTAGCTCTCACCGAATTTGCCGCGCATTTTCTCGCAAACGCCAGCTCTTCATGATTTTTTTCTTTCCTCTTCTCGGCTATCAGTTGATACTCGCGCTCGATTTGCGCCTCTCTCGAGTTATCTTCCACGATTTCATCCGTCTCTGCCGCTGCCTCGATGTGGTAATCTTTCCCATTGTTGTTATCGAATTTTCCTTTGGAATCACCTACGACGAAATCAATCACCATCGCTTCGCTCGGCACATCCAACGCGAACTCCCACCACTCGCATTTTTCTTGATCATGATTTTCGGGGGGAGAGTGGAAGTTTTCAATCGGCTGTAAATCTACTTTGATGGCATGCTGAAGACTCCAACCGTTGTATCCAACCATCGCAAACATGGCTTTATCCTCGCCCGAAACCGCGCTATTGTTCGGAAGTAACTGTTTTCGATTGTACAAAATGGTTACTTTCTCCCCGGCGAGTGGTCTCGACGTGCACGCGTAGACGTTTCGGACGCTCTCAAACGCGTTGTCAAACTTTTTGACGGAATCTTTAGCGGTATTTCGAGCGTCAACTATTCGGACGGCTTCTATCATTAACGCTTCTGCTTGATGGTCGTAGAGCTTTTTATACGCGCGATCGCCGGCATCTTTCGTTAAGGCGTCTAATTCCTCCCCTACCGGAACGCCTTGGCGACGCAACTCGTTTTCGTCGTGGTGGTTGATGACGATACCTCTTTCCGTCGTCGACGATAAAGACGACGACGACGAGGACGACGCCACCGGTACCGGTGCTGATGTTTTGTCTTTTTGCGCTAGTAATAATTTCGTATTCTCTTCTTGCTCGTCCGCGAGTGCCTGTTGCAACGCTTTCTGCTCCTCCATCGATTCCTGGAGCATGCGCTCCAAGTCGACGATTTTTTTCACCAGCGTTTCGCGTTCGTCCATGAGTTCGCTCGTTTCTAAATCAAACCTCTCAGTCGTCGCTTGAAAAACGTCGATCGTCGCTTTGGTTGTTTTCAACGACTCTTGCAAACTTTCCACCTTCAATTTCAGCGTTCCGATTTCCTCTTTCAACGATGCGTTTTCGTCGACGAGCGCGGATAACTCGTTTTCGTCGATAACGGCATCCGAATCGTTGAGTTTGTTGTTGGCTATTTCCACGCGCATTTTTTCGATCTCATTCTCTAAAGACGCATTTAAGGTCTCCTTTTCTTTCAATCGCGTCACTTCCGACTCTAATGCCGTCAGGTGAGCCACTTTATCCTTCAAAACGTTGATTTCCGCCGTCAATTGCGCGTTTTCGCGAATCTTCTTCTCTATTTCTCCGGACGCGTCTTCTGACTGCCTTACTTTCAATTCTTCCACCTTCTTTCGTAGCTCTTCGCTCACCTCTTTCTCCCGCGCGATGTCCATCTCTAATTTTCTCTTAATCTCTTCCAGTTCCGCTCGCGCCGTCTCCGCATCTCTCTCCGAACTTTCAAGCTCTTTCTTCAAACTCCCCATCTCTAACTGAAACGTTCTCTCGAGCACGAGAAACGCCTCGACTTCTTTCTCTTCTCGAGCGTCTCGTTCTTCTTGCATTTTGCTCTCCTTCTCTTCGAGCTCTTTTTGCGTCGCTCTCAACGCCTCGCTTGCTTTTCGAAATTCCATCTCCATCTCTTCAACTTTCGCCTCTAACGCGTTCACGTTTTCCTCTCGTTCCGCGAGTTTCGCTTCGAGCGCTTCGACCAACACTTTTTGCGCCTCCTCATTCTCGGCCTCTGCGGCGCGTTCAAACGTTGAATCACTGCTAAAACTATCAGAACGACGACTCGGAGGAAACTCTTCGTCGGCGGCGACGACGGCGTCGGCGCTCCTCCTCCTCCTCGCGTTGTCTTCATCCTCTTCCTCCTCCTCTCCTTTCGCCGCTAAAAGGTCCAAACTTTTCTGCAAAGTCTCCGCCGCCAAAACTCGCTTCGACGACGCCGTCTTCCCCGCGTTTCTCTCCTCTTCCTTTTCCTTTTCCTCCTGGTCGTCGTTTCCTCTCGTCTTTCTCGTCCTTTTCGTCTTCGCCAGTTCCATCGCTTTCGCCTTCGCTCTCGACACTCTCGCGTGGACCTTTTTCCGGATATCCTCCTCCGTCTGATTTATCGATAACGGTGTTTCAGACGACGACGACGACGACGACGAAGAAGAATCCGAAGACGTCGTCATCACCGCGCGCGGATTCTGTTTCTTCGTTCGCCTCGTCAAAGCACTCGTTCTTCGCATTCCGGAGAGAAGGTTGTTCCCTTCGCTTCTCCATCTTTCGCGTAACGTAATTGCCACGTGTACGGATTGGACGAAAGCGCTCATTTGTGTTTCTATATCTTCTCTCGCTCAAATCGCAAAGAATCAAAGAAGAGAGAAAAAGCAGAACGGAACCCCCGCGAGTCTTGCGCGCTTCTCTCTTTCTCTCGCAGAAGCAGCGAAAGCAGCGAAGGAGGAGCACGGGAAGTACTGATGCTTCTTTTATCCACTTCGTGTTTTGTCTCTGGAGAGATTTCTCTCTCGTCTGTCTTTTCCCTGAAAAGCGCTTTCACATCGCTTCAGAAAAAGAAGCAGAGAGATGATGACGACGATGCGCTCTTCTTCGTCTTCTCCTCCGTCTTCTTCGGGAGTGAAGACGCAGAAAGGGCAGAAAAGGCGGATTGGGGAGAGAGATTCTTCTTTGTGGGATTTGGTCGTGAAGTGCGACGATATTTGTTTCAAACATATTCTTCCGAGATTGAATAGGACGGATGTGAAATTCTTGCACGGAGTGAATACGGAGACGAGAAAGTTGGTGAAGAGATCATCTCGCGCGATTGATTTGAAAAAGAAGTTTAAAATATAAGAGATGTCGTCGATATCGACTTTGGAGTTTGTGTGGGAGAATGAATCGTTGTGGCCGTATTGGTGGAGCTACACAACTTTCTGCCGTGAAGTTGCTGAAACGAATAAACTCGAGTTGCTCGAGTGGGCGCGAGAGGAGAAAGAGTGTGAGTGGGATGAAGAGACGATTTGTGAGGCCGCAGAACAAGGTAATCTAGAAATGGTAAAGTATTGCGTTGCAAATGAGTGTCCTATCGATGAGGTCGCGTGTGCACGTGCTGCCTTCAACGGTCATCTCGAGTGCCTCAAATACTTACACGAAGAAGTCGAAGCGCCTTGGGATTCTGCTACTGCCAATTGCGCGGCTGTAAATGGTCATCTCCACATATTCGAATATCTTGTTGAGCGTGAGTTTGATCAAAATAACGAAGTTGCGTGTGAGCGTGCGGCCAAGTACGGCCACTTGGACTGTTTGAAGTACTTGCACGAAACCGCCAAAGCGCCTTGGGACTATTGGGCCGTTCGAGAAGCGCACGTGAACAACCACACCGAGTGTTTACAATACCTCCTCGACAATAACTGTCCTCTACCAGACGGTTGGCGATACGAACATGGCACTTTACATACACGTTCGTGATAAAACATGCATTCACAAAGAGAGAGTGAAACAGAGAGAGATACAAAACTCGTTTAATAAGAGAGACGCGCCTAAAAATATACTCTAAAGTTTGCCTCCTTCTCTTCTCTTCCTCTCTCGTGGTTGCTCCACAAAAATTTGGGGAAATACATTTTGCCTGCGCGCAATATACGCACACACACGGGTCGGATCGCTGCTTACAAAAGCCCCCGTTACATTTCGACGAGATCTCGAGAAATACTTCTTTCCTCGCTCTTTGTTCCTCTCTCTTTCTCTCTTTGTTTGGAGTAAAAAAATGATGCAAAATTGGATTTGAGTTCCTCGACGCGAAAAGAAATGAATCCTCAACCCCCAACGCATGGCGAACCGAAACCACCGAAACCACCTCCCGGCAAACCTCCACCGCCGCCGCCTTCCTCGGTGAAACCACCAACCTTCTACGCGGTCGTTCGTGGACGAAATCCAGGGATATACCCGTCCTGGCACACGAGCAGGAAACAGACGTTTAAGTTTCCGAACGCTCTGAGTAAAAGTTTCGTCGAGTTTGTCGAGGCGAGAGATTGGTACGAACAGATGGGCGGGGATTTAGGGAAGCTGCCGAGTTACGTCGGGTACACGGACGCGGTGGAGAAAGTGTTGGATTTAGGGAAGCCAGAAGTGGAAGAGGAAAGCGACGACGAGAAGAAGGAGGAGAAGAAGAAAGAGGAGGAGGAGGAGGAGGAGGAGGAGGAAGATGAAGAAGACGACGACTACGAGGAAGAGGAAGGGGACTTCTCCTCGGACGACGACGATTCGGTATCGATGTCATCCTCCTCTGACGATGTAAACCTAGAGTATAACTTGCGAGGTTTCTCAGACGACGAGGAAGAGGACGAAATTTCCTTATCCATGAAAGAGCTGGACGAACGGCCGAGTTCGGTTCTGAGCAACGGTCGATCGCCGGCGGAAGGTTCGAATTTGAATCCAAAGAAGAGGAAACTCGGATTAGTCGATCCGAACGATCCGGATAGCTCGGAGTCGGAGTCGGATTACGACGAGGATGGAAAGAATGGACAGAAAGCGTTGTTTGCAAAGTTTTTCGGCGGCGGAAACGGGAACGGCGAAGAACAAAAAGCGATGATCAGGAGATGCCCATTACACGACGACATCGAGCGATTCGCTTCGGAAAACGTTCAAAACGAAGCCGAAACGTCGGCTAGGGACGAGATAGAACAAACGGTTCGAACTACTATACAGAAATACTCGTTTTCAAAAGCACAGGTCCACAGATTTGGTTCCGGAGCCACTGGTTTGGCGTTGAAAGATGCGGACGTAGATTTAGTCATTTTAGGCGTCGGGCCACAATCGGTGAAAGGTGGCGGCGGTGGATTCACGAGAGGCGAGAAGCAATTATTGGTGCAGCATTTGCGGACTATTGCGAAGACTCTGCGAAATAAAGGCGTGTGTAAACGCGCAGAAATCATATCGTCGGCAAAAGTTCCGATTGCGAAATTAGACGCCTACCACGCGGAGACAAAGACGCACATCAAACTCGATTTAGCGATTGGCGTGAGTAACGGTTTAGCCGCCGCGCAGTGGATTCGGGAACAAGTGGGCGAGTTTCCCGCGTTGAAACCGCTCGTTTTGGTTTTAAAGCGATTGTTACAAATTCATAAGCTGAACAACGCCGCCACGGGCGGGTGCGGTGGGTACCTTTTGATATCCTTGGTCGTTTCGCATTTGAAACAATGCACGCCGGCCATGCGCGATAAGAAGGACGGGTTGGGAGATTTGCTCTTAGGTTTCTTCCGACGGTTTGGGGTCACTCACGATTACGAAACCACCGCTATTGCAGCCTCTCGTCCGACGGGAACCTGTTCGGTCGGTTCCGTCGACGTCGCGCCGAATCCGTTTGGACCTCGACCGTTTATCATTTGCGAAGACCCGCAGGAAAGGAGCAGGAACATCACCGCCTCGGCGTATCGGTTCAAAGAAGTGAAGCAGTTGTTCGAAAAGTGTTTACGAAGCATGTCTTCGAAGAACGGGTTAGAGTTTTTAGAGGAAATAGCAAACGCGTTCAAGCCTCCGCAAAATGGTAACACCGTGCACGTCATGCGAGGCGGCAAAAAGTTCACTTTCAAACGCCCTGGACCTGAGTTGATTCGATTGAAAGGCGAGAAGCGAGCGAAACCGAACACGTACAAAAAACCAACCGCAGCAGAGCTCAACGGCATGTGGGAAGAGTCTGGGGGCATGAATTCACAGAAAGTTGCCATCAAGTCGCATAGGACCGGTCCTTGGTCCGCCGAACACAGCTTTCTCGCTAACACAAAAAATAGCATCAACGATAACTTAAACAAGTTCAAGCGAAGCGAGTTCAAGAAGACCAAGCGAGAGAAGATGCAAGCGAAGAAAGACAATGCGGAGAGTAAGAAACAGAAAAAGATTAAACAAGCCATCAAATCAAAAAAGGACCACCAGACGAAAAAGAAAGCCGCCAACGCCTCCTCTTCTCCAACCGCCGAGAAGAAGAAGAAGAAGACGACGCCGACGAAGAAGAAATCGTTTCAACAAAAGAGCCCGAAAAAGCTCACGCCGGCGTCGGCGGTGACCACTCGCAGCTCCAACAAGAAGAAGAAATGATGATAACAGTTGTAGGAAATATAAGCCAGCGTTTTTAGATCGCGCGAGTAGTCGTGCGCGTTTGTATATTTTATCGGAAGGAAAAGCGTTTCAATTAAACTCTGTCTCTCTCTTCATTGTTCCCACGCACGCACGCACGAGAAAAAGAAAAAAAGATGGACGCGCTCAAAGCCGAAGGCGCCGCCGCGCTCGCGTCCAACAACCTCTCTTTAGCCTTGGAAAAGTACCAGTGCGCGTTAGCCTTCGCGAATACGAACGTTGAGAAAGGCGCCATCGAATCGAATCTTTCCCTCGTGGAGCTCAAACTCTCGAAAATGCCGATGGCGAAACTCCGCGCGAAAAACGCGATTCACCTCAGACCAGAGTGGGAGAAAGGCTATTTTCGCTTCGCGGAGTGTTTATTCGAGGAGAAATCGTTCGTGGACGCGAAGGTGCAATACGAAATCGCGAGGACGAAAACGAACGAGAAAGCGACGTTGACGCGTTTGCTGGAACGCATAGAGCTGGTTGAAGAGGCGTTGTCGGATAACGGGTTTTACTTTCGACAGTTGACGCCGGGGAAAGACGTGTGCGTGAAAGCGAGCGGGAAGATGAGCGCGATGGTGGAGATGCAAGTGTTTCAAGCGGCGAAACAGATGCAGAACTTCATATATTTAGTCGGCGACGCGAAGACGAGAGAGTGCGTGGTGGTGGACGCGTGCTGGGACGTAGAAGGTATCGTAGAGTTCGTAGAGAACGAGAAGATGAAGCTAATCGGGGCGGTGGCGACGCATTATCACTTCGATCACGTTGGCGGGACGCCGCCGAGCCCGTTCAACGCGTTGGGGATTAAAGTACCTGGATTAGCGACGATATTGGAAAAGTTTGAGAAGGAGGCGAACTTTTTGGCGCACGTGCCGGTGCACGACGCCGAAAGGATTCTGAGCGATAATCCGACGATTAAAGATACGAGGGTGCAGATGTACGAAGATAACTCAACGCAGATGATTGGGAGGAAGAAGATGCGGTGGATGCACACGCCGGGTCATTCTCCGGGAAGTGCAGTTTTGGTATTTAGCGGGGACGTAGCGTCCGGGACGGGGAAAGGTCAAGGAATCGTGTTGAGCGGAGACACGATATTTCCCGGGTCGTGCGGTAGGTTGGACATGCCAGATGGGAGCGCGGAGAAAATGTACGAGAGCATGAAGAAGTGTAGACAATTATTAGATAAGAATTGCGTCGTGTACCCAGGACACGCTTATAATGGAAATTTCTCCACCATCGGAAGAGAATGTTCGAGTGGGATGTTGCGCGAAATGTCCAAAGAGCAATGGATGGCGATGCATACTAAGTAGTAAGTAGCCCGTGTACCTACAGTAGGTAATACATAGTTAAAAACACCCCTATTCACTATAACAATTTCTATTTTTTCGACGACTGTGTGTCTTTTGTTGGCGTTGTTGGTGGCTTTGTCTCCGTCGTCGTCGCGTCTGTCTTCTTCTTCGTCTCGTCTACTTTCTTTTGTTGTTGTTGTTGTTGTCCTATTCCTCTCCCTCCGCTCACGCGCGAGGAAGTAACGGTTGCTACAATCTTCTCTTTCTCTTCTTCTCCGTTTTTAACTGTTGTCGCTTCCTTCTCTTCCTCAGTCGTCAAATCTTTCCAATTCACGCACACTCGATCTACGATGCCGAACTGTTTCGCGCTCTCGGCGAACATATACGTGTTCCTATCTAAAGCCTTCTCTACCTCCTCAAACGTGCGCCCCGTCGTCTCCACCAACGACATGGTCAAAGCATTTCTCGTCTCCTCCGCTTTTGTCGCTTTAATTAATATGTCACTCGTCATTCCGCTCATCGAATGATGCGGCTGATGAATCATAATCCGAGCGTTTGGGGAACAAAATCTCCTTCCTTTTCCCCCCGCCGCTAACAGTATCGCCGCCATCGACTCCGCGTGCCCAACCGCGTACGTTACTATCGGCGCATCCAGCGCTTTCATGGTATCTAATATCGCGTATCCGCTCGTCACGACACCCCCACCTGAATTAATTACCATCACGATCGGTAACTTTGCATTCTCGTTGTTCAAATGCACGAGCTGCGCCACCACTCGGTGCGATAACCGGTCGTCTATGGTCCCGGTTACGAACACCGTTCTCGCTTTGTTGTGTAAATTAAACAATAAATCAGCTTCGGATTTCACCCCTCCGTTCGAGGACGACGACGAAGAAGAACTGCCTTCTTTCTTCTCTTTCTTCTTTTCTTTATTTTTCGCAGGTGTCGTCGTCGTCGATGTCGGCGCGGCCCCGGTTGGCGTCTCTCCCAAGGCTTCTCGCCACGCTTTCTCGGTCCTTTTTTGATACTCCATGCCGAGCGTCACGCATCCAAAGGTTAACCCGACTGTTCCAACGATCGGTAAAAACCACGACTGGGACGACGACGATGACGACGACGACGCGTTCGTCGAGTAAGAACACGAAGCAGTCCTCGCGGCGGTCGTTCCTCTTCCGTCAATCGTCGTTCTTTTCCAATAATTCGCGCAGCCACCAATTTTCCCAACGGAAGAAGACCAAGAAGAACGCCCCGCTAAAGAAGCGCTGATGTCGCCACGAAAGGACGAAGACGAAAATGAAAAGCAAGAACAACCATCTCTCGGCAACAGCGAGAAATGCTTTCGTTTTAACAGAGAGGAGACATTTATGCGCATTTATTTATACACGGAGTTCATCGAGGTGTCTTTTTGTTGTCTCTGAAAGGTCTGCCTTTTGTTTTCCTCAAAGAATTAAAAGGGATTTTAATTGACTGCTTTTTGAGATCTCTCTTAAAAAACAAAAAAAACAAAAAAAAAACCACTCGTCACCACAAGTCATAAAAAGCGCGAGAGAAAAGTATATTACGACACCAGAGAGGAGAGACGCGACACAAAAACGCTCGGCTTTACACAACTGCTGTTCCCCGTAAGAATACACAAACACAGTGCGATGTTATCTTCTTCTTTGTCTTCTTCTGTGATGACGGCGAGACCGACGACGCAAATACAAAGCGTCTCTTTGTCGTCCCGAATCCGGGAAAAGATGATTAGTCGTTCCGGGTGTCGACGTCGCAACAAAAAGATGTCGTCGCAAAAAGCGATGACGACGACGAACGGGACGATGAATATCGATGATTTTGACGTCGAAAGCGTGAAAAGTGGAATCAGAGAGACGATTGAACGCATCTCTGGGAAAGTTGCGGAGATGAGCAGCGTAACGGAGAAGAACTTGACGATTCCTTCGTCGGTCGAGGACACGTCGATTTTTGTTCACAATCAACTCGCCTCCGCTGTAAAAGCTTTGGAAAATTTTGATCAATCCCTGGACCCTTTGATGATGCATTCGATCGAAACAATCGCAGAGAGGCACCCGGTTTTAGCCGGCGCGTTTGCCGCGTTCGCGTCGGGATCGTTCTCCGTCGCCGTCGCGCGTTGGGTGTTTAAGCGAGGGGCGTTGGACGAAGACGATTTGCCGAAAGCGTACGACAGCGAGAAGATTGCAAAATATTGGGCGAGACGGCCGATTGCGGTGATGAAGCGGTCGGCGGGGTTGTTGACGGAAGTGTTGACGTGGGCGACTGCGTTGGTTGGGGACGTGACGTCGAATACGGTGGAACAGAACGCGCCTATTCGGGCGAAAGCGTTGAAAGAGTTGATCGCGAGGCAAGGCGCGGCGTTCGTCAAGGTTGGCCAAGCGGTGGCGATTCGACCAGATTTGTTGCCGCCGGCGTATTTGGAAGAATTCCAGACGTTGTTAGATCAAGTGGAAGCGTTTCCTTCGGAAGATGCGAGAAAATTGATTCAGAAGACGATTGGCGAAAACGTTCGGTTGGAAGACGTTTTCGAGGATGTCTCGTGCTTCGATAAACCCGTCGCCGCGGCGAGCATTGGGCAAGTGTATAAAGCGACGCTGAAAAAAGGCGCGTTGAAGAAATCAGGAGAGGAAACCGAGGAATACGGACGAACTGTGGCGATAAAAGTGCAACGACCGGACATATTAGAAGCCGTGAGCATTGATTTGTTCGTCATTCGATCCTTCCTGGACATTTTCTCCTCAATCCCGAAAACGGAACGAACTTTTGATTTAGTCAACGGGTGCGAGGAATTCATCCCAGTTCTCGACGTCGCCGCGGAGCGATTTTTGGAAGAATTCGATTATGAAATTGAAGGACGAAACGCGTCTCGATTTGAAAAGGATATGAACTCAATCTCCGTCGTTCGAGGCGCGATTAAAGTCCCGCACGTTTTCCGCGAAATTAGCGATAGACAAGTAATCTGTCAAGAGTGGGTGGTAGGGCAGAAGTTGACGGAAATTGCAATGGATAACTCGGAAAAGTCGTTAGCTGTTCGAAAAAAACTCGTCGAAACTTTGCTCAACTCGTACATGGTGCAGTTCTTGGAAACCGGTTTTCTCCACGCGGATCCGCACCCCGGAAACTTCATGTTGATGGAAGACGGAAGATTGGCCATTCTCGATTACGGGATGATGACAGAAATCGGCGAAGAACAACGCATCGCGTTCGTAGAGTACATAGCGCACTTGTCCGCGAAAGAATACTCAAAAACGCTCGATGATTTGGTAAATTTAGGCTTCATCCCGCGAGCGTTGGCGGATTCCGAGGAGAACAAAAACATCGTCGTCCCGGTTCTCGCGGAGATGCTGGAAACTTTATACGGATCGGGAGGCGGCGCGCCGACGAAAATCGCGTCATTACAAGAACAGCAAAGCTCGAGAGTCGGCGAGTTATCGAACAAGTTAGAAGCTTTATCGAAAGAGTACCCGCTGCAGCTGCCCCCGTATTTCGTTCTGATTTTGAGAGCGTTCGGGACGCTCGAAGGTTTAGGATTAAGCACGGATGAGAACTACGCCATCGTCGATCAGTGTTTTCCGTACATTGCCAGGCGCTTATTATCAGACGATTCACCGAGAATGAGGAAAGCGTTGAAATCGTTCATTTACGGGGGATCGGATCGATTGCGAGTTTCGAGAGTTCGATCGATTTCGTCCGGGTTTTCGCAGTTTACCAATAGCATGGGCACCGCGGAAATGAACGCCTCGATGACTGGCGCGAACATCGACCCGGCGACGAAAGACGTCGTCAGACTTTTGTTCAACGAGAATGGAAACTATTTGCAAGAATTAGTCGTAGACGAAGCCGTTCGCGCTGCCGATTCGTTATCGAGGCAATCCGCGACGGCTACGTGGAGAGCGTTGGCGACGTTATCGCCAGTCATCGCCGCCTCGTCCTTGTTATCGGGAGCGATTTTAATCCCCGGCTTAAACTTGCCGTTCCTTCTCTCCGTTTTAGCGGCGAATAATCAAGAAAAAATCACGCTCACGATGGACGATAAGAGAAATTTGGCTTTGTTGAGATCTATTTTAGAGTTATTTGGCGTCCCGTCTCTCGGTAAAGCAATCGAAAGAGCCGCCGAGACGAGACAGTTACCGCAGGCGGAGATTAACAATTTAAGAATGCTCGCGCCGAACGAAATCGAGGCGTTGATGAGTTTGATTCCAGAAGCCGCGCCGGGTATTCAAAACATGTCCTCAAAGTTTGCGAGCAAATTGAGCGCGCGATTGGCGAGTCGAGCGCAGGATGATTTGGGCGGGCTTAACATACCGGAAGTCGCCGGTCTGTTTGGACAAGTCGTTCGACCGAGAGAGGCAGTGGTACCGGATTCGCGATAGCGGACGGGTCATTTTGAATACTATTTGTACAACATTACATACACGAACTAAAATCCATCGCAGTCAATATTGAAGAACTTCGTTCCCGCGGTTTCGCCAAACGCGCACAGACCGATTCTGTTCTTCGGATCAGACTTATCGTTATTTGCCCAGACCAAATTTCCATATGTATCTCTCGCCTCTTTGCCGCTTAACGTTCCGTCGGTTAAGGCGGAGGCGACGTTCACCCACTCGTTCGCTTTTTGTTCCAAGCCCTCGATGTTTCCGCCTTTCACCAAGCTGAAAATTTTTGTCGTTAAAAGAAAACTCTTGCCAAATCTCTTCGTATCCACCGCGCCAGGAACGCTGTATTTCGTGTTCCACTTCGCGTACGACTCGTACACGTCCTCGTAATAGTTTTGCTTGGCGATAAACGCCTTGGTCTTCGCGAGCAAATCTAAGGTATCTTTTTCGTATTCCTCGGAATACGCGTACGCAAACTGTTGCGGCGTTTTGAGCGATAAGTTGCCGCCAAAAAGAAACGCCGCGAACGCGCCAGCCAAGATATCGCGGCGACTGTTCGGCAACTCGCGCATCAGCCCAAAATTGTCTTCCTCGGCTTGCATTGTATTCGCCGCCGGCCCGAGTGCTTGGGACTTTGCGCTGTTATTTTCAAACTATATATACACGTATATATTTAGAATGAAAGAGATGATTGTATTTCTTCGTCAGCGCAGATTCCGAAAGCGATTCGAGTTCTTCTCAAACTTTTTATACGCATCCATCATGAAGAAGAAGAGAGTAGAGCAGAGAGAGAGAGAGTGAGGGAGAGAGAAATTAGTTTTGAGACCACAAGTAGTTGCCGAACGCGAATCGACGACAACGACGACAACGAAAACGAAGAATCAGATGCGATCGTCTTCGGAAAATCCATCATCCTCGTACGAATTATTAAACGAACGCACCCTGAATGAAACGCTAGGATCTCTTCGTAACGTCTCTTCCGGCGGCGTCGATTTGAACGCGTTCGTCAAATCGAAAAACAACCGATCGATATCCATGAGTAACAAATTCGGAAAGTCCGACACCATCAACGCCACGTTGCAATCTTTCGGCATTCTCTCGACCAAAGCTTTCGCTGCGTTGCACGCCGCTTCGTTTTTCTCGGATTCAAAGAGCATATTTGCCGCCGCGTCGCCTTTTTCGCACACTTTGTGCGCTAAAAACGCCTTTCCACCAACCGCCAAACGTATTCTCCTCACGTTCTCGCACACCTCCAACACCGTCTCATCCTCGCAGAACGCCAGCATTTTCTTCTTATCCGCGCAATACCTGTGCGTCGCAAATAACAAGTTTTCCGCCTCTTCTCTCGTCATCTCGCCTCTACTGGTCAAAACCTCCAACGCCTTTTCGCACCTTTCGCTCGCTCTCGGATCCAACGCCAACCGTAAATCCTTCGCGATCATCTCAGACACGTTCGACCGCAACTCTCGAAACACAGATTTAATCTTAATCGCGTTTCTGGCGACCAATTTTATATCCAGCGACGCTCGATACGCGTCCGCGCTAATCGACGACGACGACGATAAAAGCTCCGGCAACAAACTTTGCAAATTTTGCAACGTCTTCTTTAACTCTTCTTTCTCGACTCCGGTTTCCTCGCTGACGACTTCCAAAGCTAATTCGTTTGCCATTCGAGAATCAAACACGTGCTTCTCTTTGACCGTCCGCCCCATAAATTTATACGGTTCAGACGTGTTCGGTTGCCCTCGCGAGTGGTTATCAGAGGAAAGAGACGACGACGTTTTTGCTCCTCCTCGCTTTTGGATCGTTGCTCCTCGCTTTCTTCGTCCCGACGATGATGATGATGATGATGATGATGATGAT
>Ga0115000_10002528_pt1 | contig 15711 bp, 16 predicted proteins | sample ArcticOcean_MG_C_6_FD_89690 | JGI IMG/M metagenome (GOLD analysis project Ga0115000, IMG submission 89690) | Marine microbial communities from western Arctic Ocean - ArcticOcean_MG_CB8_128 | ecosystem: Environmental > Aquatic > Marine > Oceanic | place: Arctic Ocean: Canada Basin | collected...
TTAATATTTTTGGAGTTATAGGCCTCTGTTGTGGAGTAGCATTGATTGTAACTTACTTCGTCCTGCTCAAGCTAAGACCACAAAAACCTAAAGAAAAATCTGTATTCCAGAACATAAAGTTCAAAATACCTTTTATATTAATTCTTGGCATAATAATCTGGTTTGTTGCAGGTAAATTTAATTTCCCCATCTGGTGGCAAATTGAGTTTGTTGCTTTTGCTATGGTCGGGTTTTGTTTTTTCACTCTTTTGGACTGGAAAACGTTAACCGTAGAAAAATCTGCTTCTTCTTGGATAATGCGGCTACTGGCAACTTACGCATTGGCATCCGGAATATTTATAACCGCAACAGCACAACTACCACAGTTTGATCCTGAATTTGAGTTAGCAAAGCTTAACAGGCCTCCCCTTGTTTTAGGAGATGCAGCCGGCCCTGAGGTAATCGCTGCAGGGCGAGAAGTATTTCAGAACAACAAATGTTTTAACTGTCACAAGGTATTCTGGGAAGGGAACTCAGATCGCGGACCAAATCTAGGCACAAAACAAATAGGGTTATATTCAACAGACTACATCAAAGAACAGATATTAGACCCTAGAAAAAAGCAGTCTCCTGGTTTTGATGATCCAAAATCAATCAAAGCAATGCCTACTTATTACGATGAAGACCTAAGCGAAGATGAACTGTCCGCCTTGACCTCTTATTTAAAAACACTTAGAGATCCTACACATATGCCTGTTGAAGGCAAGTTTGGTAATCAATGGACTTGGTGGGATGATCCAGATATTGTTGCACAGGGGAAAATTGTATTTGAGGGACTTGAACCCGCAACCGAGGGACTCAATTGTGCCGTTTGTCACGGTAAAGATGGCATTCCAATGATGACAGGGGCTTTAGACTTCAGAAATGAAAATAACCCTGACACAGATAAGATGCCCGACCGTATAGACAAGCTTCTTAAGGATTGGCCCGATGGCCTCTGGTACAAAAGAGTAACCCGTGGTGTTGACACCACAGCTATGGCTCCATGGGGTACTATATTTGAACATCTTTATTTATGGAAGGCCGAAGCCTATGCGAGAACTTTCCATGACCCACTGGAAAATCGCAAAGCCAAACGGCCTGTTCCACCGGTTCCCACAAAAGAAGAGGTAGCAAAATGGAAAACAGATTCATTGTTCCTTGAACCTCTTCTATAAAATATATTTAAAAATGCTGACCTTGCTAAAATGCAGGGTCAGCATTTTTTTTGTCCTATCCACAACTAGCCAAGGTCTGCTAGAATCATTAAATCTCAATAAAGATTTTCAGGAGAAAAAATGAGTAAACTTGATGATATTCTTAAGGACAGTTTTCATGAAAATGGAACCATCCTAATCCTTCGGGATAAATATATTGGTATTCGTGGTTGTATGGAGTTAGCCAAAAAAGAATCACTTAAAACAGTAAAACAATTGGTTCTACCAGGAAATCAGATATTTGATGAGGGATTGGAAGCACTGACAGAATCCCCTTATTTGGGAAACCTGGAACTTTTAAACGCCAATCAAAATGAAATTGGTGACGATGGTGCCATTGTGATTGCCAACACAAAAAACTTGCCCAAATTAAAAGACCTCTCTATGTTTGGCAATGTCATTGGCGACAGGGGTGCCAAAGCTTTTGCAGATTCAGTGCAAAGTAAAAAATATATTAAACTCGATCTATATAAAAATCAATATACCCGAGAAGGCTACAAAGCCCTGACCGAATCTGAATACTTAAAAAACTGCGAAGAGTTGGAAGTTTATCGAGAGTAGCTAAGCTATAACGGCCAGACTCAAGATGGCCACTCAGCGTTGGAAAAGGTTTTCACCTGAAGAGCGTGAATGAGCTTTGGAGTACCTGTCATTTCCACATCCAGAGCTTTATGAACTAATCGGACACGCTCCATCACATTCAGGTTTTCAAATTTTGGTGAGACTACCTTAACGGAATAATGCCCGCCGCCTCCAGCAGCTTTATGGCCGCGATGAAGGTGGCTTTCATCAATAATTTCAACATGCTGAGCTTCGAGTTGTTCTTTTAAGTTTTTATCGATTATATCAACGGTATCCATAATTTTTTATAAGGTTAACTGTTTAAGGGTTAAAAATTATTTTTCACCCGACCGAGATCCAAAGTCGGGAAAATCTTTAAACTGATTAAGGTTCTCATTGAATTTGGAAAATGCCGCGTGTTCCTTTTCACCAACAAGTTTTGCTTTGCATTTCGCGCACACCGGAATTTTTTCAGGGTCATAAGTGCGAATCCGATTTTTGACTCCACAATTCGGGCAAGGTATGATTACTAATTCAGACATACCTGATAATAGCAAATGTTCATTAATCTGAGAAATTAAATATGTTTTTCTTTCAACACCTAGGGCGCAACCAAAAAATTCCATGGACCACAAAGATTTCTATGATTATATGGATTCTGCTTGGTCTTGCTTTACTATCCTTTTTTGCATTCGGCTTTTTCATTATAGCCCTGCTGGTAGGAGTGGTCTTGTTTACAGCAAACCTATTTCAAAAAAATCGCGTACCAATTTCAAGAAACACCCAGGAATCCCAGACACGCACCTATACTCCAAGCCAAAAGCAAAAGGAAGATGATAATATTATAGATATATAATATCGGAAAGTTCGACCTTCCCCGCCTTGACAACCTGCAAAAATTTTTATCACCCTGAATTTCAAATCAGCGATGCCTTTTTCGACTCAGCTGCTCCCATTTACGCGGTTGCGCTTTAGAACCTAGTTTACCAAATATATAGTGAAACAACCTCTGTGCATCGGTTTTAGTAGTGTGTTCTCCAATGAGTCGCGATACGATTGCGCTTTCAGCTTTCAGGAAAGGCTCCAATTGTCGGCCTACCTTTTTAACAATTTGCAAGTTACTTAAATCAGAAGAACGCTCTGGTTTGGGAATAATTTTACTTCTAGCTTTCTTATCCTCGGTTCCAATTAATGATTCCAGCGTAGGAAATTTACTGGTTTCAAATCTGATAAAAAATGGCAGAGCAAAACCTGGTTCCGATTGAGACACTGTTAATAAATCGCTTTGCATAATCGGTATTTGTTCTTCACTTTTTATATCATTAGCCATCCCCTGCCATTGCAGGGAACCATTTTCGGAAGGAATAAGAAGTCTCAAATCGATCAGGTAATTTAGAAATGCATAAAGGGTTTCATCCTCAAGGTCATCAGAGGTAAAATTTTGCTTTAAAATAGTGATCCAATGGGTTTTCATATTGTCAAAGTGAGGCTAAGCAAAATGGGTTCAAAGACGCTTTTGAAATTTTTCACGCCATTCGACAGATAGCGCTTGAAGACTAACAACATTTTTTAATAAATCCTGATTCTTTTTTTCTTTAAACATCAATACATTGACCATTTCGATTGATATTTTCCCCAACCCTTCCTGTATTCTTTCAAATACTGAGTTAGACTCTACCCAGCCCGTTTTTTTTACCCTCAAATAGCAACCCGTGTATCCCTTTTTTTGAACTTTGCAAGCCATTGCTTGAAGGTCGAAAACTTTATTCAACTTGTGGCAGGGTTGTCGTGGTTGTGACACTTCAATTTCAGCTTCGCCTATCCGGAAAACATCTCCGATATGAATTTGTTTTTCATTGATTCCAGACAAACTGAGGTTTTCACCAAAAGCACCAGATTTTATTTCTCTTTTCAATTCAGTTTGCCAATAGGGAAAGTGATCAACGAAATAGGCACAAACAGCTAAATCTTTTCCTCCATGAATGCGGTTGTTACCTACTCCATCTCCACGAAAACCCAATTCATCCAGAAAAATTTTCCCCTCTACTGGCTTTTTGAAAATAGCCGTTAAAAGCTTTTTGCTTCCACCGTTTAAATTAACATTTTCTGGTAAGGAGATATTTAAAGATACAAGTTTAAACATTTTTTCTAACTATAATATTGATAACAATCCCTCCCGCTATTTTTGGCGAGGTACAATGCTTCATCAGCCCTCTTTACCAACATTTCAACAGTATCTCCATTTTCAGGAAAAAGACTGACTCCAATGCTAAGAGTAATCTTCACTTCTTTATCCTCAATCATAAATGCTGGGCGTATGGTCTCCAGCAGTTTTGTAGCAAGAATACCAGCGGCATCCCGACTATTGATTTCGGGAAGAATCAATACAAACTCATCACCACCCAATCGAGCTACAGTATCTTCTTGTCGTAGACAGGATTTTAACCTTACCCCAACTGCTTTCAGTAATGCGTCGCCAATTGAATGGCCCAAAGTATCGTTTACTTTTTTGAACCCATCAAAATCGATGAATAAAACCGCAATCTTTTTCTTACTTCTCTTTATTTTTGCAAGAGCCATTTCCAGTCTGTCATTAAATAAAATGCGATTGGGCAATCCTGTCAGTGAATCGTGATAGGCCATATTTCGCATGGTTATTTCTGTCTTTTTTCTTTCCAGTTCTGCTCCAGCTCGTGCTGCAAATATTTTTAGTATCGAGAAGGTACGATCCCGATCCAGCATCGGCTTATCATCAAGAACGGAGAGAAATCCAATTATTTTAAATTTGGAATCAAAACAGGGAACCCCTGCAAAACTCAACGCTTTAATCTCTGCAAGGCTCCTGTCTTTCGGGTAGATCTCGCGGATTTTATTGGGATGATACACAAGCATTCCAGCCAAAACTTCTTCGCCTGGAGTGTCAGAGGCATCAAATGACCTCTTCCCTGTAAAATTGTTATCGGCCCAACCTGCCAACACAGAGCATTGAAACTCTTTTAGATTAAGAGTTTCAATCACATAAGCATTTTTCACAGGCAATGCCTTTGCAAGATGCCTGACAAGATATTTAAAAAACTCGTCCCCCACTCGGGAAGAAGTTCCTTCTACAATTTGGTGAAAAGCTTCATCATCATTATGCCTTTTAATTACCCCACCGATACTAGCTGTAATCGTTTCCATTATCGATTGCTCATTTGCTAGCCATAGTTTATCCAATTGTTTGGAACCCAACACAAAGAATCCCCAATAATAAGAATTGATGGTTATAGGAATAAGCAACAAAGAGCTTAGCTTTAGACGCTTAAATATACCGCCTGGGGAATTTGACCCCCTCTGCTCACTGGTGATAACAGATTGGCCATTCTTTAATGGTGGAAAATTTTCTTCAATGCCCAACTCCTCATAGGAAGTATTCACAATTAGACTTTCAAAATTAGCTATTCCATATTCCTCAGTCCATGCAAATTCCAGGTCACAGCAAAGTGAATCGGCTTTCTGGTTATTCCTAAAAATGAATGTTCCATCAACATGTGTGGCATCACCTAATATTGCCAATGCTTGTGCAAGAGACACATTATAATCTGGTATTGTTAGGAGCTTGTTTGTAGCCTTTGAAACACCATTTAGCAGTCGATCCTGCGCTCGTAAAGCTGTTTCTGCCTTATTTCTCTGCTCCTTTTCATTTCGCAAATCAATTGCATATCTTATTGCTCTTTCCAAGCTCTCTACTGAAAGTCTCGATTTTATAAGATAATCGGCGGCTCCTGTTTTCATAACCTCAACAGCCTTTTCTTGATCTCCCTTCCCGGTTAAAAATATAACCGGAACTGTCGCGCATTTTTCCTTTGCCAGATTTAGTAAGGTAATTCCATCGTTTTCTCCCAAATGAAAGTCAAGCAGACAAATATCATATTGGCATTTCTCTAGATATGATTGAACCCCTTGGCTGGAGTTTGTGGAGTCAAGGGTGACTGTTGAATTAGGAAATCCTTCGCGCAGAAGTTCTTTGACAAGAAAAATATCGTCCTCGTCATCATCTACTACTAAAATTTTTAATTGATCCTTGTTCATAAAAGACCAAGTATCCTTCCCTGTAATAAATCGAGGGTTTTTAGAGGTTCATATTTTGGGGTGCAGAACATTCAAGATAACGCAAAAATCTACCAATATCAACAGCGGTCTAAGGAGACCAAATATATAGGAAATAAGGACTTAATGCATTAGGGTTGAATCCAAGATCAAGGTTGATCAGGTTAAAAGAGGTGGGCTTTTGAAATTGGGAATAAATATTACCCTGAAAATCATTGTTACGGTGGTAGGTTACCAGCTTAAGGTTGAAATTGCTCAAATCTGACTTTATTCTATTAACGGTATCCGTGACATAACCAATATGGTCAATCAACTTTAAACCTTTTGCCTGTTCAGCATCAAAGACACGTCCATCGGCAAGCGGTCGAACCTGCGAAATATCTAATGCGGAACGGTTTTTTGCAATGAGTGTTACAAATCGGTTATGTAATTTATCGATAGCCCCCTGAAACAATTCTCTTTCTTCTTTGGTAAATGACCGGAAAGGGGACATAAAATCTTTTTTATCTCCAGATTTGACAATTTCCCAACTCACTCCAATTTTCGCCATCAACTCCTGCAAATTAACTTTCAGAGCTATTACACCAATACTGCCAATTAAAGAAGTTGGGTGAGCAATAATTTCATCCCCAGCTAAGGCGATGTAATAACCGCCCGATGCAGCAAGGTCCATCACTTGAATATAAATGCGTACTTTACTGCTTTCTTTATATGTCTTTAAAAGGTGGAGAATAATATCGCTCGCAGTAACCGTTCCACCCGGACTATTTATTTTTATTAAAAGGGCTTTTATCTCGTCATCTTTCTCCGCCTTTTCTACAATACTTTTGATTTTTTCAACCATTCCCAACCGCAAGGTATTGCCGGAAAATGTTCTATCCTTTTGATTATTAATAACTCCATCGATATTAACTAATAAAATTTTTCCAGGCCCCTCACCTTCAATCGTAACTTCCTTTAACATCCCCAGAGAAGGACCAAAATTGATGGTTGCGCAACCTGTAATAATAATCGCTAAAACGAATACTATATGTCGCAAGCCACGCACCAATCTATTTTCAGATGGTTTCAAAAGGGTCACCTAATAAGTTCATAAAAAGGTTTAATCTTGCAGATTATTTCATCGTAACCCGACTCTACTTGGAACAGCTTTTCCAATTTACCCGTTAATTTTGAAATCATGTCACCATTTCTTCGTTCTACTGGCAATAACGCCTGCTGAGCCAGAGTAAGCAAGTTAAGAATAATCTCCTTAAGATTCATACTAAGCTTAACAACTTTCATCTTAAGTTCCTTGCGCTGATCGGGTGACTTGCCTGACCATACAATGCCTTCCAGGGCCTTAATGTTTTTCACAAAAATACGTATCGCATCATCCAACCCTTGAAACACTTGCTTTTCACACCCCGCCTCCCTCAGCTTCCTAAATGACTCATGTAATTTTTGCAAAGGGTCAATCACTTGCAGGTCTATTAAAACGGCTTCATCCAAACCATAGATCTCACTCAATTCCTTAGGGTCAATCCTTTCGGACGAACCAATCTCGACCAAAAGTTTTTCTCTTAACTCAGGAACCTGGGATTCAATGTCACTTTTGGCTTTGGTTCTCATTGCGTTGACTTTTATATCGAACTCTTCAACGGATCGTCTTTGGACATGAATATCCCTAAACTTTGCATTCAAATCTTCTAACGCACATTCCACTTCCGTGTTCCACACACGCATTAATTTTAGCTCTCTTTCATCATCCATGGGAGTGAGATATTTCAAACGGATCTTCTTTTCCATAGTTAAAAGATGCCTGATCAAATTACGTACCAGTCTGTCATAAGATACAATCTGCAGATCCAGATGTTCCTGTGAATTCTTCTTATTCAGTTTTGTAAATTTGATATTGTTCTTTTTTACGCGAACAGAATTCTCTTGCAACAGGGATACAGACTTATCCCGTTCCATAATATCAAGTGTTTTATCCAAATCTTCCATTAGCGTTTAACCAAATTTGAATTGTGTTAATTAAGGCAGGTCGGCATCTTTTGCACAACGGCAACCAATGCCATAATAATCTTTACCGTCGCTGTCGCCATAGCGGCTAGACGACCTCAAGTATATGGGAAGGCTATTCCAAGCACCACCTCGAATTACGTGGTACTTACCTTTTTTAGGACCCTTGGGGTTCTTGTAGGGAGCCTGATTATAATATTTCTTATCATACCAATCGCTGACCCATTCGGCAACATTTCCACCGAGGTCAGATATTCCTTCCGCAGTCTTTCCCTTTTCATAATGTCCGACCTTGTTATGCACCTTGCCTTTTTGAACGAAACAGCAATTGCCGAAGTTAGCACGGGTTTTATCAGGAGGTTCATTTCCCCATGGATAGATACGGTTATTTGTTCCCCTAGCGGCGCGTTCCCATTCAGCTTCGGTAGGTATTCTTTTTTCTCGCCATTCGCAATAGTTTCGACATCGTTTCCATTGCAAACCGAAAATAGGCTTGCTGATCATATCGACCCTAGCCTTGCGATCAACCCAACCTGTTATAGTAGGATATTTTTTTAAATGGGCTGCCAGATAAGCTTCAAAATTAGAAAACGTAACCTCAAACCTATCGAGGTAAAAGGCATCCAAATATACTTTATGATTTGGATATTCATTCTTCTTGCCTGTGCCCTTCGGGCTACCCATTTCAAACTCCCCTGCCGGGAAATGCACCATTTCCTGATTTAAAGCTTCATTGCCAAAAGAAGGCTCAAAGAGTGTTAAAACTAAAATAAATCCACAAAAAAATCGAAATGCAAAAGCCATAATCTATTGGTATATATAAATAATATTGAGACCCCAGATTGAAGAGTTTATTATAATATCAGTATTTCATATGACAAGACATGATATTAAAGGCACCAACCCTCCGATCCAGAATTATCTATGAAATTAATAAGTTACCTCGACACTCTTGACAGAACTCTTGAAAAATTTGAGTACGGACTTATTGTCTGCCTTTTATCTTTGATGATCATCCTTTCCTTCGGGCAAATGGTTTCCAGAAACCTTTTCCATCAGGCACTCGTTTGGGGAGATATTCTTTTGAGGCAATTGGTTTTATGGACGGGCTTTTTGGGCGCCAGTCTCGCAGTCCGTCAAAAAAAACATATTTCAATCGATGTCCTTTTCAGTTTTTTACCGGGTAGTTCAAAAAACAAAGTTTTCACCTTCACCCGCATCGTAACTGCAATCATTAGCGGATTTCTGGCATTGGCAGCATTGTCTTTTGTACAATTTGAGAAGGAGTCGGAATCCATTCTATTTTTAGACCTTCCAGTATGGTTTTTTCAATTAATCCTTCCCTACAGCTTCTTTACTATCGCTTTTCGATTTTTATTGCATTCCACCGTAAGAGAAATAAAGGAACCGACTCAAGATAATTTATGATTACCTCCGCAATAATATTATTAGCCCTACTTGGAGTGCCACTTTTTGCAATTATTGGGCTTTGCGCTCTAGTTTCTTTTTACAATGCTGATATAAATGCTGCAGCTATATTCATTGAACTCTATCGAGTTGCCAGCAACCCTACCCTGATCGCCATTCCTTTATTCACCTTTGCTGGTTTTATCCTGGCTCACGGGAAAACTCCTGAACGATTGGCGCGCCTCTCACAGTCTTTATTAGGAGGAATACCAGGGGGTGTCCCTTTGACTATACTTCTGGCCTGCGCATTTTTTACAGCCCTGACGGGAGCCTCAGGAATTACCATCATTGCCTTGGGTGGATTGTTGTACCCTCTTTTGATCAAAGAGAAATATGGAGAGAATTTTTCTCTGGGTCTTATCACCTCTTCCGGTAGCCTGGGTTTATTATTTCCACCTTCTTTACCTTTAATTCTTTATGGGCTCGTTGCACAAGTTAGCATTGACCAACTATTTATAGCTGGCATCATTCCCGGTTTGGTGATGATTTTTATTATTGCCAGTTATGCGATTTTGCGAGGGGGAAAAATTGGGATACTGCCAAATAAACCCGAATTTTCAGATGCACCCAAGGCCTTGCGCGAAGCGATATGGGAAATCCCTTTACCCCTCATTGTTCTAGTTGGGATTTATAGTGGATTTTTTACCGTAACCGAAGCTGCCTCTGTCACAGTTGTATATGTCGTTCTTGTCGAATCATTGATCTACAAAGATTTGAGCCTGACTAAAGATATTCCAGTTTTAATGCGCGACAGCATTATCCTGGTTGGTTCCATTTTAATTATTCTTGGCACAGCAATGGGTTTCACAAGCTATTTGATCGATGAACAAATCCCCATGACAATTCTTGAAACCATGCGGCAGTACATCGATGATCCTCTCACCTTTTTAATCGCCCTCAATATTTTTCTTTTACTAGTCGGCTGCATGATGGATATCTTTTCTGCCATTATTGTAGTTGTACCACTTATCATCCCCATTGCTAAAAGTTTTGATATAAACATGGTGCATTTAGGGATCATTTTTCTCACGAATCTTGAAATTGGTTACTCCACTCCCCCGGTAGGTATAAACTTGTTCATTGCCGGAACCCGATTTGGAAAACCCGTATTAGCTTTGTATAAAGCGGTTTTACCCTTTCTCGGCCTTCGGCTCATTGGTTTATTGTTAATTACCTATGTCCCTGCTCTAAGCCTCTTTTTGGTGGATTGGATAGCCAACTAATCGAATAATGAATGTGCTATTCTTATTTAAGTTTTTAAATATTTAGAAGCTGAAAAATGATAAAAAATTATTCACACACACCTCTTGACATACCTGTCGGCTATACAGTTTTCCAAAACCCAACAGGACTAACGGGTCTGGTAACTAGCTCTGAAGGGTTGATTCGGCTCATTAATAATCTTGCTAATGAAAATTTCATTGAAAAGCATTTAACTCAACTTACTAATGGCGATATCTCAAAAAAGCCTTTGCACTTTAAAGATTTAATCAAACAATTTTCTCTTTTTTTTGACGGCAAACTAAAAAAATTTGATCATCCCCTCGACTTGCGTTTGGGAACACCATTTCAGCAAAAAGTTTGGAAGAAACTGCTTACCATTCCTCATGGCAAAACACGTAGTTACAAATGGCTGGCCCAAGCGATTAAAAACCCACAGGCATCCCGAGCCGTAGGAAATGCGAATGGTAAGAATCCATTATCCATTATTATTCCCTGTCATCGTGTTGTTAAGTTGAATGGCGATATGGGAGGTTATACGGGAGGAGTTAGCCTTAAGCATTTTCTCTTGAAGTTGGAGCAAGCAATTTAATGGCATTGTATAAAACGCAAGCCATCGTTCTCAAAAGCATGAATTTATCAGAGTCTGATCGGTTGGTTACTTTTCTAACAGAAGACTATGGGAAGGTGAAATGTGTTGCCAAAGGAGCCCGCAAAGCAAAAAATTGCTTTTGGGGTTCCCTCGAACCCATGACTCAGATTCATCTGATTTATTTTGGTAAAGAAAATCAGAGCCTATATCGACTGAATCAGTCTGATATAATCGAATCATTTCAATCCGTCCGTGAAGATTTTGCAAAACTTTATACAGGAATTTACTTCCTTGAGTTGATCGACTCGATGATTCTTGAGGGACACTCCGATAAACACATCTATAATTTATTACAACAAACTCTGACAGCGGTGAGACAACAATCAGAACTCGGCTCCTTGATCAGATTATTTGAAATTCGTCTATTATCTCTATCGGGTTACAAACCACAGATCGATCACTGCGTTGTTTGCAAAACCATCTCGGAAAACGGTATATTCAGGTTCAGCTCTATTCAAAATGGAATTATTTGCAAGAATTGTTGCAATCGAGTACCTACCGATATCCAGTTTACGACAGGTACGAGAAACTATATTAAGAAACTTATGGAAGTAGAAATTAAAAGTTGTGGGCGGATCAAAATCCCAAAAAACCAGGAAGGGGAAGTAGAAAAAGTGACGCATCGTTTAGTGCTTACCCATCTTGGCAGGGAACCTAAATCCTACCCTTTCATTAAAACCATGGCAAAGTTCATCTGAGAGAATAAGAGCATAATTATGGAAAAAAAAATCATAGCAACATCCAAGGCTCCAGCAGCCATCGGTCCCTATTCTCAGGCAATACGAATTGGAGATTTTTTATATACCTCGGGACAAATATCATTAGATCCTGAAACAATGGAAATGATCACCGGTGACATAGAAGTCGAGACAGAAAAAGTTTTAAAAAACATAGAGGCCATACTTAAAGCAGACGGACTGAATCTTAATAATATTATCAAGACCACCGTATACTTAACTGACCTGTCCGAATTTGCGAGAATGAATCAGGTTTATGAAAAGTTTTTTGCAGATACAAAACCAGCCCGGGCTTGTGTTCAGGTTGCCGCACTCCCCAAGGGGGCAAAAATAGAAATTGATGCAGTTGCCCATTCATAATTCTTTTCACAACTAACCTAAAAAATAACGTGGCTAAAAAATCAAATGGGACAAGAAATTTCTATCGCTTTGTAGCAGTGATCGGCGTGGTGGTCATAGGAAGTTTAGGTTATTCCTTTATAAGCGCAGCACCTGGATTGAACACAGCGGCATATCACAAGCCACCCCCATCTGCGGCGCAGTGTATGGGATGCCATATGACAGGAGAAGAAAAAATCCCTATCATGCCGCATAGACAGATGGGCACCTGCACTATTTGCCACAAACCTTATACTAAAGAATAAATGCTAAATACTTAAAACCAGACTGAACAAGGAGACACGATTATAGAGCGAAAAAAATCCTCTACCACATCAGAGAGTTCAAGGATTAAGCTTCCCCCCCGACTCAGACCAAACACCTTAAGTCCAATCACGGGTAGGCTATCTACAAAAACATCAGAAGCTAATACATCTTGATAGGTCACCTGATTATTTTTCAATTCTATATCTATTCGCGACAATTCAAATTTTTGAAAATATTTAGATTCCACTGCATTGTTGATTCTTCTGAATCGATCCTGATTAAGAATAAACTCTACATCAATCACGCCAATTTTATTTGAGGTGTATTCATTAAGGGCAATAAGGCTATTGGTTTTTTCAGGCCAATCAATATGCGTGAAAAGTATGGGGATTTTTATAGCAGCAACAAAATAGGTTTACATGCCCACCTGTTCGCTGGGCAGGACTTTAAAATCCAGAAAATTTTTCGAGAATAGAGGTGAAAAATCCATTGTCATCACAACAGTTTTCTAATTAACCGACCTCAAACTTAATAGTCCCAGCTGAGGTAATTCCATTTTGTTTTGAAAGCGCTGCACGATGTAATCCACCAACACTCAAATCAGTGGACAGATCTAGCTTGCATCCCGTCAAAGATAGCACAATGAATGCAGTCAAAAATAGTTTTCTGATGGATAACATTGTAGGTCCCTCTTTCATAAGAGGGCCTAGAAGGAAGAAAAGTTAGTAATGCGTAAGAGGTGCCTTGCCAACAGAGTAAACATTGAATCCGATATCGAACAAGGCTTTATGATCCAAGTGATTTCTGCCATCAAAAATAAATGCTGGTTTATCCATTTTATCAAAAATCTTTTTATAATCCAGCTTACTGTATTCAGCCCATTCTGTAACCAATGCTATACCGTGAACCCCCTCAGCAGCCTTATAGGGGTCTTCTATATAAGCTACGCCGGAATCAATACCTTCGAGGTCTTTTCGGGCATTGTCAAGCGCATGTGGGTCTGAAATTTGAAGACAGGCTTTTTCTTCTAACAGACGCTTACAAATGTAAATAGCAGGTGAATCACGAGTGTCTCCGGTATTGGGTTTGAATGCAAAACCAAACACCGCAAGCTTTTTACCGACAAGAGTGTTGAACATTGCCTGGAGAATCCGTTTAACATAACGCTCCATTTGATAATCATTCAACGTCACCACTTGTTCCCAAAACGCTGCTATCTCATTCAACTGGTAATGCTCACATAAATAAACCAGATTCAAAATATCTTTTCGAAAACAAGAACCGCCAAACCCCGGACCGGCATTTAAAAATTTTGCGCCTATACGTGAATCCTTACCAACTGCCTTAGAGACCTCAGTCACATCCGCCTCAGTCACCTCACAAATTGCGGCGATGGAGTTTATGGAAGATATTCTCTGTGCCAAAAAAGCATTGGAAACCAGCTTTGAAAGTTCACTGCTCCAAAGGTTGGTGGTGATCAAATTTTCCTCAGGCACCCAATGCCGATATAAATCGACAAGCACCTGACGTGCAGCCAGACCAGATGGAGTTTCCCTGGAACCAATCAAAATTCGGTCGGGAAATTCCATGTCTCGGATCCCTGTCCCCTCAGCCATAAATTCCGGATTCGATAGGATTTCAAACTCAACAGAGTTACTCCCCGAATGCAATATTTTTGCGAGTGTTTCAGCTGCTCGGACTGGCAGGGTGCTTTTTTCTACAACAATTTTATTGGAACGTGCATTTTCCTTGATTCTTCGAGCGGTCTTCTCAATAAATTGCAGATCAACAGCTTTGCCAGAACCTTCTCCAAAGTTTTTAGTAGGAGTATTCACCGACACAAAAATAATATCTGCCTGATCAATGGATATATCAATATCAGTTGAAAAAAATAAATTTTTGCCGCGGACTTTTAAAACTCGATCGAATAATCCTGGTTCAAACAAAGGTAGTTTATCAGAGTTCCAGGCATCGATTCTTTCCTGGGATATGTCGACGACCGTCACCTTATATTCTGGGCACTTATTTGCAATGACAGTCATAGTAGGGCCGCCTACATAACCTGCCCCGATGCATAAAATATTCTTTTTAAAATTGTTTTGAGTCATTAGAAGCTTTTCGGCGAGTTGTTGCTCAATCTTGAAATAAAAAAGGTCTGGCCCAAGATGGGCCAGACCTTTTTAGTAATGCAGAAACTAACCCTTTTTATAATTAAAGGTCTTCTTTTTACTATTATAAGGCTTGGTGCCTTTTTTAAACTTAAGTTTGCCATCTTTGACTTCAAAGTCTTCAATTATCAAAGGTGTTTTCTCAGACTGACCTTGCTCCTTCGCTCGGTCATCTTTTTTCTCAAGTTTCTGATCTGCGTTGTCTTCGCTCCAAAAGTCAGCAATTTTGTGAACTTTTAGTTTTCGCTCTTCATAATTGAATTTATACTTATCATGAACCGAAGGTAGGAACGGAGTATTTGGATGCGTGTGACAGCGGGTACAAACATTGGCATAATCCCATCTCTGACCATATTTTTCCGTCTCAGTTTTCGTAAAATCACCTTTTGAAGATTTCATAACAGCTCTAAACTGCGAACCACCAGCTACCGAGTGACACATTTCACAACCAACCTGCTCCTTGTTTGGCTCCGTAGGGTCTATTTTGCTGGCTGTATCTTTACCCTTCTTGCTCTTGGAGCCAGCAGGTTTAAAACCTCCTCTTTGCTTGTATCCTGTTGTGTGACAGCGAAGGCATAAAGGAGTTGTAGTGTAATCTTTTTCAGGGTCTAACTTAACTCTTTCCTTGGCTTCCTTACGTACACCCGCTTTCAAAAGTTCAAAAGTGCCACCGTGTGGTGATTTAGTCCAAGCTTGATAATAAGGGTCATGACAACTGCCATTACATTTAATAGCACCCACAAATTTAGGTTTTTTTCGAAGATTTTTTACTGCCTTTTGACGCTTTTTGGGCTTAACATGCCATTTGTCAAACATAGCGATTTCTTCATCGGTCAACTTGTATTTCTTTTTTTTCTTTTTAGCGTCTGCCTCCCCCACCCCCCCTAAAATCAGTACCAAGACCACCATAACCCGACCTAGCCATTTCACAA
>Ga0115000_10002530_pt1 | contig 15703 bp, 9 predicted proteins | sample ArcticOcean_MG_C_6_FD_89690 | JGI IMG/M metagenome (GOLD analysis project Ga0115000, IMG submission 89690) | Marine microbial communities from western Arctic Ocean - ArcticOcean_MG_CB8_128 | ecosystem: Environmental > Aquatic > Marine > Oceanic | place: Arctic Ocean: Canada Basin | collected...
CGGACGCACCTGACCATGGACCCATAGCGCCGCGACCGCAGTCGCGCCGCATCGATCTACCGCAAGCCGCCGCGACCGCAGTCGCGCCGTATCGATCTACCACACGCCGCCGCGACCGTCGCTCCGCACGAGCGCGGCCGCGCCGCAATCTACTTACTCACGGGACCTCCGGGTCGCCGCCCCAAGGCCACCGCCGCTCGGCACGCCGCAATCTACTTACTCACGCGACAACCAGGTCGCTGACCCGCCTCACCGCCGCGCTCGCACGGTGGGGCCCATCTTCGCCGACCCTCCTCACCGCCGCGCTCGCACAGTGGGGCCCATCTACGCCACCCAGGCCGCCGCCCACCCCACCGCAGTTCTGTTCTTCCAGCGCACGATCCACTCTGTTCCCTCCTGCGCTGTGGGGGAGCACCAGACTGTGCCCGGCTCGCCACGCCCCGCTAGGCTGACGCTCTCGCCTCGCTACCCCGTAACAATCTCCACAATTTATCGTTCCAGGTCACTCGTAACTTGAACTCAAGCTCGACTACTAGTCCGACTTGGCCTACTTGCAGCTTCAGTTTTAGCGTGCTCTCCGTGCCCAGCGCACGGCGCAGGGCTGGCGTCAGGCGCGTGTGGAGGTCCTAGGAACTCATCCGCGCCATGCCTAAAGTGCGCGCGTCGAAAGGAAGCCGTCGCGGCCCGGGCGGTCTGCGAGTGCCCAAAGGCTGCTGCTCTGCGCGAGGCCCTAAATCGGCGCGCGGCCGCGCATACATCTCCAAATTGCTGGTAGAGAAGCGCCTGACCTAAGTGCACAGCGACGCACCTCCAGAAGTCCACCAGTTTTCCGTCGCCGCGTATCAACCCACCGCCGGCCAAGTCGGGAGAGCATGTTCGGTGGATGTATATGGTGGGCCGCTTGGGCTTCTCTCGACAAAAGTCGACCGGCAGGACGTTCGTATGCATTCTACTAGACGTCGGAATGAAACGGCGCGCAAGTGGAACGGATTTGAAGCCCCGACGCCGACCGCGGGGAGTCGAACTCGTCCGAGAGTGGCGTGTAGGGCGCCAAGCGTACTATCCTAGGCGCTAATTGAATACCAGGGCGGGCGGGGGTTGGGGGCACTCTCTGGTATGAAAGAAAACCCGCACCACCCCCGTCGCGGACCGCTGCCCCCCAAAGACTACAGCCCCCTGGGGCTCCTATACCCGCACCCCCACAGTCAGCGAGCTTCAACTTCCGCCCACGTCAACCGCAAGTTGAAGTGAAGGTAGTTATAGGCAGCCACAGACCCCCCTCGGACTTCCACAAACGCGCTTCTACTTCCCTTGGGTTCTTCCGGACGCTTTTGGACGTCAAAGTGAAGCTGCAAGTAGGTCAAGGCGGAGGAAGTACTAGAAGTAGTATCAGTGGCAATTCAAGTTCACGCCCCTTCTAAAGGGGGCGTCCCGGGAGACAAATACCTACCTCTCTAGGCATTGCCCGGGAGTTGAATTACAGGAGCCCGGGGCGCTCAATGACTCCGGCGGGGCATCTGGTGGGACTCCGCAACCAAGTTTGACCAGCGGCCAAGAACGGCCAAGTGATGGGCAGGAACACGAATGTCAAATTGGGAGGCACTCTCTTGCCTCAAAGGCTTGACAAGGGCCAGGCCGGAGGTTTGTCCCAAGCAACGTGTTAACATCATTCGGATACTAGGAGGATCTGGTTACCACCCCGCTGCTTCCAGTTTTGCTGGATTTTAGCGGCCAACTTCTTCTGAAATATCAGCAGGATAGTGAATAGTGTATTGAAGCGCCACTATCAACGAAGAATAGTGTAAGCATCCATGGTATTTTGTTAGTACTCAGGATCTGGAATATCAGGCACAAATTTTTTTTTCCATTCCCTTCCATGAGTGGTCATTTTCCTATAACAACATCTTGCCGATTAAAATCAGTAAACGCCAGAAACCTACCATACATAGTAGAATTCGATGATTTCCTTTGTCGACTTCGTCTTGACAAATCGCTGAAGCATATGAAAGTTTTTCCCATGTAAGGCGAGTGCGCCTACCACGTGTCGTCAGAATGCGTTATGTGACGAGTGCACCTTCAAATGTAGCAATTTCACAAGGAGACCAAGCCTCAAAGACTAATGGTCGACGTGCGGGGGATATCATCGCACCCAGCAGAGTAGGCCGCTCAACACGATACTTATTCTTAGCCTAAACCACAAATGATAGAGACGCCCTTAGAAAGTATGCTTGCCGGATCGTTTCCATATTGCCCATATGCTACGTGTGGAACTATGAGATCAGACACTACGCTCACGTAATCCTCGACCTATGCAAGTCGTTTCATCGGCGCATTTATATCACGGTCAACCATTCGTGATGTTCGCCAGTGGTGAACACGGTGCTTCCCCTCATCGTCATCTTTAAGTCTTCGAGCGCCTGATTCCATCTCGTCCCCACGGGCATGAAGGTTAGACCGTAATGAATCCCTAACTAACTAGTGATCATCCCTACCTAGGTAAATTAACCCGCGCTCGTTGATACTGATACTGGTGTTGGAAGCCAGAGGAGACAAAGGCGGGCTCTTTCAAGAGCTTGGGTTGCGCGCGGCGTACCGTCTACGCCGCCGCCGTCTAGTCACAATGGTCATCTCACCAGGCCTAGGAGACTGCCAGTGAGAGTTTGAAGAACCCTCAGGCTCAATCGTGACCGTGACTCGGACGAAGACACACCAATGACGACAACCGGCCGTGACGACCCAGGGCCGGGGCCTAGCCGCAGGTGAATTTCTTCTTTTGCGTCGTCTTTGCGTCGCCTCACGGCGTCCTGGGCAAACCTAGAGATACACCGCCACGCGACCGGGACGGGGACTGCATTCCCTCGCCTCGTTGGGCCACAAGCACGCCAGAGACTGGAGGAGCAGAGGAAGCGCCTCCGCTACGAATCCACCCATGCCTTACCTGTCCACATCACACGATCCTGGAGAGCTCCATGTGAATTCTTCAAAGGGGAGGGACCCCACCTTTTTTTCTTATCTAAATGAGCCCTTTTTCTGCGGAATTTTGGATCACTACCTCCCGGGGATATCACAAGGACGCCCTGACACTAGACTACTACGGGGGTGTCGCTGTCGAGCCACGACGAGGTCGCAAAGTTGCCTATCGTGCGGGTATTATGGCATATCGTGCGGGTATTCAAGAACGTGCGGGTATTCGAGAATATAAGCAGACAGAAACTCGCTTCTATATTGGCAATTATGTCCCTGGGGCCCTCCCGAGTATCTAAGGCGCCGTTGGGACGCAAAAACATGGTTGTGGACTGCCATATGTAGATCGCGCGCGGCGGCCCGAAACGGGCGCAACGTCGACCCGGGCCGCTACCACCAAACCATATCCGGGCCTTTGAAGCCCAAATTATGGCTGCAGAAGGATATTCCCATAGGTAAGGCCCCCTCTATTTTTGCTACAAGGCACGCCCCGGGCCTATATACCCCCTGGCGGATTCGCTGGGTGGGGTCCCGGTCCGGGGCCTCAGGCTTATTCTCCACCCTGTGTTCAATTATTATATAAGCGTTACTTAATAGAATATATTGAGTAGGAGAGTGTTATCATCCAAACGATGAACGCAGTGAAGCGTTTTGATGGTAACACTATTCTATTTCATATATATATATTCCAAATAACACAAGACTCGGATCCATAGATATTTATAAAAGTACTACTTTTTGTATGCCCCCAAAATCGGCCAGAAAAAACCGGCGATTTTTATCCCCATATAATTGAATTAGACCATTTCCTACTTCTGAATGGAAGTAAGCGGGTTTTCCCGTGAACTTTCATTCTGATGTAAAAAATGGACTAGTCTAATTCATATACTATCAAAGACGAGGTTGCGTGCCACAGGCACAGCTGTGTACGCCGCCGTCGCGGCGTCTCCCGGAGGAAAGAAGCTTGTCCACACTCGCCCATAGGGTAGTTATGACGACGCAACCTCAACCGGAAGCGGCGAGGTCACCGTCGGCTCTCGGAAGCCCAGGGGGCCCCTGAGTCGGTGAGGTTGCGAGGTCCCGGCGGATTGACACAAGAGAGTGTCCACGCCGGGGCGCACCGCCCCGAGTGCCGCGGAGTAGCCCCGGGAAGCCGGGGGGTGGGAGTTGGCCTAAAACCCGTCGAGCTAGTAACCACCGGGTGTCTATGGCCCAGGGCTCGATGTCCAACTGCCAGTGTTGATCCAGTATTACTCTCACAGCCGAGTGTGCTCGTCAGGCAGCGTCCAAACAGCGGCTTTCCATTTCTTGAGGCAGCGTTGAAGACACTAGTAGTACAGTTCGTACATGTAGCAGACCAGCGACGCGATGGCTCCAGCTGGAATAAGGCCCATGGCGATCCCAATTTCCTGTTTGAATACTTCACCGTCAAAGGTTACGTAGCTATTGTCGATTAAGAAATTGATGCGGTCCAGCAACATGATAGCGGGGGTCATGACGTCATGTGTTTTGGCCTTTGGGTCCTTTTCATCCAAAGTGGGTGACTTAGACCAAAAAGGTGGAAAGAAACGTTTGATGATGTTGATGAAGAGCACGAAGAGATACGCCACGTCCCCGAAGATAGCAGCCTGTCGGCGATAAACGTAAGTCAATAGTTCAGTGACAGGCTGTGCGTAAACTTGGTATACATTGAGGTGAAATGTAGACCGCGAAGCGAAGCTTCTCCAGATCAATTTCTTGGGAGTCGGCCTCACCGGTCAAAAGGAAAACCCGTTCTTTCCGGCTGCTAGATAGCTCGAGCATGTGTGATGCATATGCATGCAGGTTGGGCAGAACTAGAGGTCAGGGAGGTAAGGTCACTAATACTACGCACGCAGCTTGGGTTGAAACAGCATGCCAGCCGTAGAGCTTTCGAGGATGCTATTGTAGCTCTAAATGATCTTGCGGCTTATCCCGGAGATGATTCATCTTGTGATAAGTGGCTCTACCAAGCCATAAGCTGCGCAGTGGAAAAAAAAATCACGAGTATCCACGCGTTGCTATTGACAGATACTCTTAAAGAACGACTAGAACGACGAGCAGATGCGTGGTCGTTCACTGCAGTAGTGCTCGGAGCGGGAGCAAGCGTGAATGCTGCACGGCTGCAGCTTAACAGTGTCATCAGTACCCCAAGTTTGAAGGGGGCCAAAGCATTGGCAGCGAAAGGTGCGTGGAGTGCCAGGGCTATTAGTACATTACTCTACCTGATGTCCACAGAGGAGCAATGCAGGGTACAATCGATATCGCCAAGAAAGTATGCAGACAAACTACGAGCGACACTTTGGAGAGGTGCTTTTGCACTTGAGGCGGCATCTCCAGAATTGGCAGACATAGCATGGACCTGTAGACGCACGGCATTAGAAGTACTTGTCGCCGTGGCACCAGAAGCTGTAGATATTGTCACGAGTGAAGCCCTTCATGGACTTTCGACACACAAAAAGCTGGCTCCTGCTTCTGTTGTTGCTCGTGTGCAATGGTTTTTGTTTCTTGACGAACAGCTCAATCCGTGGAGGGCCACTCCACACATCATGTTTGAGTGGTGCATGCGACGCGCGATAGCTTTAGACGCATCTGGTGATAAGTTTGGAGCGGCACGCGTCCGAGCTAGGGGTCGGGCACAGCTAGGGGACTGGCCACTGTTTCATGGAGTTCTTTACTGTTCAGATCTTGGAAAGCAAAGAAAGCCAACATTAGCACTTGCTGAGGCTAACAGGTGTTTTGATTTTGCCCTAGAGAGAAGTAAGACAGACCAATATATTTCCTCTGTGTGGCGGCGTGCGTGGATAGCACTTTCTAATGCGCCAGCCGTATTTGAACGTTCTTGTGATCCTAAAGCAGGTGGCAACTCTCATAGTGAGACAGTCTTTCTTACTCTGGCGCGCCATGAATGGGGGAAGTATTTGAAGGAAAGTAGTGCTTGCAACCAGCGTGCAGATGCATGCTGGCTCGCAGCCAGTTTTGCTGCTAAGCGTAGAGCACTCGACAAAGTAGCCACACATTCCAAGTCTGCTGAGGGCATGTCGTCAGCTTGGCGAGCTGCTATGGGCTATGTAGCAACTGGCCTCGTAGTTCTTCGCGGAGCAATAGGTACTCGTCACTTCGGCGTGGCTGCTGCACTCCTAAAGCGTGCTAGTCTGCGAAAAAGTGGCAGCGCCGTGCCATGGACTGGGATTGCAAATTGTCTGGACCGTCTTGGGCGAGACTTTGATGCTGCTGCGGCTGCTGCACGGTCAACCTGCTATTGCATTGATGAGACGTCGGTTTTTAATGCTGTCACATGCTATTCGCGGGCTATGGTCCACGCTATGTTACCTCCATCCCTCCTCGACTTACTCCAATCTTCAGATTTGAACCATGTCAAGGATGTCCTTGGAGACAGACTCTGGATATGTGAAAGACAAAGTAGCATCTCAACATTTATTACTGCGGCTGAGGAGTTGGCAACATGTGATGTAGCTAGAGCCGCGCTATTATTGTCTCGTGCGAGTATTACGCTTGTGCGGCGAGGTGCCTATACTGCTGGTGCCGTACTTGCAAATCATTGCATGGGGTCACCAGGTTCTAATTTAGCTACTGATGCTATTGCGCATTGCTCCCTAGCATTGACAATAGGCTGCGAGTCAAATGCAATTGTTCATTACAGAGATATGACCCAGGAAGCATCTGCGCTTTCAGGCCTCGAGGGGCTACACAACTTACTGTCAGTACACGTTGAACATCTAGCGTTAGCGACAGCTTCGTTACGGGATGCATTTGCAGCTGTTGAAAACGTCATTTGTGAGATTCGTGCATGCAGTGCACTAGCGAGGCTAGTACCACAGCTGCACAGTGCAATTATCGCGTCGTCTGCGATTATGGCTCTTCGTAGTGGATCAATAGAGCCATCTTCGATGTTAGGCACTGTCAGTTGGGACTCTGTAACACCATTTGAAAATCTATGTTACTGTGAGGTTGGAACTCCAGCCTACTTCGATGACAGGCATCATTTACTCCGTGTGCAAGGCAAGCCGGGTGGCAACGTAGCTGAAGCAAACCTAGCTATTGCCTTGGACGAGGCACTTATCCATATGCAACAGCGGGCGGCTGCAGAAATTGGGCTTGAAATGTTTGCTACACGAATGCATCTTGGGGACATTTCGAGCGCCACCAATGCCCTTGGTTCTCTTGAGAAAATTTCAAAATTTCCACCGTGCTGGTGTGAACGTAATATACATGGTATTCGGGATTCTGCGCAGTCGAAGGTAATGATCCAAGGTGCACTATGGCTTCGTCTTGCACGCCTCTGGCTTGTTCGAGGATGCAGTGCACGTGCATCCAAATATGTACAGCGTGCAGCTAGTTTCAAGCAATGTCACACATTAAGGCGGGCAGCAAGAGCGCTTGAATTGTGTCTTGCTATCTCCTTGCAGAATTGGATTGATGCAGCATTGGTTCTAAATCTCGCTAGTGATGATTATAGCACCGGCTTTCCCGAGAATGTCCGATGTCTTGAGCAGGTGCTTAATGAGGGCGATCTACTTAGGCGCATAGGAAAACTTGAGATTGCCGGTACGTGCTACAAGTCAGCAAGTAAAGTTGTCAAAGTGATGGACACATGCCTTACTGAATCGTCACCTTGGCAGGTCAATGCCATTTTTGTCAGGGGCAAACAAGGTCACACTGGCTTATTGCCGCATTGTCAGCTTCTTATGAGCAGCGGTGCCCGTCTTATCGACATTGGATGTCGCAGGTCTGGGGCAGTGGCCACTTATCGCGAGTCGCTGCGCGTTCAGTCATCATCCATCATGCTGAGATGTGCCTGGCTTAGATATCGCTTGGCTCGACAACTTTTCAATGCGGTATCTAGTAACACTGCTGCTGCATTGGAGGTCCTGGATTTGCTTCGTCATGCCTTAAGTTATGCCCGGCAAAAATGCCAATGGAAGCTTGCGGCAAAAAGTGCGCGCGCCCTCACTGTAGCTGCCCTTCACTTTGTCCCTAGTGCGGTTTCGTCCCCGCTTGTGGCGCTTCTTGCGCACTCATCATTGGGACGTGCACGCCATGTTTTTGCTACTACTTCCAATGACTCAAACAGTCTCTTGAGCCGAGCAATGGCAGGGGTGGATGATATCCTCATGGGCTTACTTGAAGTTCCAAATGCTGGAGCTCTAGGCTGGTGTGACACTGTTGAAAGACACGATCGGAATGCTCTTGATCAGCTGTTAGCGCCGTTTCCAAAAGCATTTTCCCTTGTTGCAGGTTTCATATCGCCAACAGGGCACCTTGTGATTTCACGGCTTCAGTGTGGTCAACAACCAATCACACTATGCGCACGCCTTCCAGAAAGCTGGTACGACTCAGATAATTCGATTTCTGCCCTTGGAACTTCTGTTAAAGCTCTAAAGGCCTCTGCTGCTGGTCTTCGCGCAGATGTTTCCTTGTTACCCGAGCGTTCGAAGCTGCTTTTTACCGGCAGGAGCAATATGATTGCTGCACGCAGAATCTGGTGGTGCCAACGGCACTCTCTCGATTCAGTCCTCGAGGTTGGGCTTGTGGGCTTTGACAAGTCTTGGCTTGGTGCAATGCGGGCGCTATTGGCAACGAAGCCTGCGTCCATACTCTGTCCTAAGCAAAGTGCTGAAGTTACGATTAACGTTGAATACCAGATCATGCAGCTATGCCTCTGGGCTGCACCCAATATTACTGTAGTGGAAGCTAACACGCTTCTCTGTGCCAGTAAATTTGGGGTTGTTGACATAAGAGGAGCCACTTCCCCCTGTATCATGAAGATGTTGCTTCATCTGTGGCTCACTCTCATCTACAAGTTGACGGTTTCAGATCTCAAGGCCGCTTTGGCTAATCTGAGGCTCAGCGCCTTGGGCCTAAAGAAGCCACTGCTTAGCCGGCTCGCTGGTGTGCTTCGAAAGGCGGCTATCACATCACAGTGTGTGATGCAACCCCGGAAGGTAGTTAGAGCCCGCCAACCTGCGATTTTAGCACTGGACAAACAGCTCCAATGTTTGCCATTCGAAGCTCTATCAGTCCCGCGTTCTGCACCAATATCACGTGTGCCTTCTCTCGCATTTGCATTATCACTTGCAACAGGGATGAATCTAAGTGCCTCGGACATCATCAATAATGATATTCCTATGCGTGCCTGCTGTGTTGTCGATCCACAAGCAAACTTGCCCTCTACCCGTCATAAGTTGGCAAAATATTTGGGAGATATCAAGTCAAATGCCATGAGTAGCCTTGTGTGGTCATATGCTGCTCTTGGTGATATGCCACCTTGTGATGTAGCAGCGCAGCTTACCGCCAAGATGCCGAACTGTGCTGCATTTCTTTTCTGCGGTCACGGCTATGGAGGCGCTTACCTGGAGTCTGCTATTGCATCTAATTTCATGTCTGCAGTGCTCCTTATGGGCTGTTCCTCGGGGGCTCTCTCGCGGTTGGGTGATTTTGAAGCAAGGGGAATGGCTCTCGAGTTGCTTGCCAGGGGCACTCCGATCGTTGTTGCCATGCTGTGGGATATCACAGATCGCGATATTGACCGTATTACTTTGTATCTGCTACAGTCAATGGCCAAAAACCCAAATTGTCCGATACCTGACATTCTAAATGCAGCTAGGGAAGAGACAAAACTAAGAAACCTCAATGGTGCCGCCCCAGTGTGCTATGGTCTCCCGATATCCCTCTCCAGCATCGAACATACGCGCCGCTGGTCAAACTTTTATTGTAGTCTCGAGGACGGGAACTGAATCGCCAAACTTTGTAACTAAACTCAAGGTGGCTCGGTGCACAACTCGACGATTCTTATTTCACTATTCCCTCTACCCGGGCATACTTGTTCCTAGATAAACGTCCGAAAGCGTTCGGGGAGACCCACGCAGAAGTAGGAGTAAGTTTGTGGATGTCTGAGGGGGTCCGTGTCAGTGGCTCTCTACGACTAGCTTTACTTCAACTTGCTGACTGTGGTGGTGCGGGTTTTGACGGGCCAGACTGCAGGCTTGGAGGGCCAGCGGTGCGCGACGGGACTGGTGCGGGTTTTCCCTCATACCACGGACTGTCCCCAACCCCCTGCCCGCCCTGGTATTCAAATAGGGCCTAAGATAGTGCGCCTAAACGCCGCAGTTTCGCTCTCGGGCGAGTCCGGCTACCGCGGTCCGGCGGTTCGCTGGCTTCTAACCCTTTCCATTTGCGCGGCGCGTCTTTCCACCGTCTGCTGGAATGCATACGTACGTCCTGCTGGTAGGCCTCTGTCAGGGTATGACTAAGTGACCCACCATCGACGTCTGTCGAATATGCTCTCCCGACCGGCCGCGGGTTGTCACCGGGGTTGACATCGTGACGTGGCAACGGACAACTGGTGCACTCCTGCCAGTGGAGGTGTATCGCTGTACGCTTGGGCCGGGTGCTTCTCTATCAGCGATTTGGAGATCTATGCGCGGTCGCGGTCGCTTTTGGGGGGGGGCAACGCACGACGTTTTACCGATGAATATCGTTTGCGTCACGCCGGCGGTCTTCTACCTCTCCGCGGCCGCGTCCCGTCACGACTAGTTAGGGACACCAGACAGTCGTGCCAAATTCGCCCGCTTAGGTTGCGAATTGAAACTCTCACCAATTTGGGTTCCGCCCAGACCCAAAAAGGTATAAACTCCATTACGGTCACCTGCCCTTCGGTTAGCTAACCGTAGAGTAGGCAAACTTTTTTCCTTGCAAGGGGCAGGTGCACGCCGACGACAAAATGACGTGGGGTGCTTATACTAAATTGTGCGCAGGGAGACAGCCTTGGCGCGACTCGAGCCGTGAGCTGACCCTGGAAACCCACAGTTACGAATCTCATTTCCATCGCAGTACACACGGCACCCGTTTTTTGGCCCCGCCAAGATATCACTAACGTGCAATTTGTGTGTATGAGCGCGCCCTACCTCCGTTGCACATCCATCATGCTTTCCGTTGCACATCCGAGAAGGTCTAAATCGCCGTATCTGCAAATGTGGTAAGTGCCCTATGGGCCGTTGCCGGTCCAGACATTTTCAAAACTGCAATATTAGCCATGAGTGTCAAACAAACACTGCAATATGCCGGGCCAAGACATAATTATATATATGTTACATGTTGCATGTTGCATGAAGTTACAGAGTAGCGCCTTGATCATTCCATTTTTGCCACAGCCCCAAATCCTGTGATCTCAGGGACCCTTATGCTATGCCGCCTTGGCATTATTTCGAGGCTTTCTGATTTCAGTGTGAGCCTTAGATGAACTGTAGTCTTTTTTAGCGATTCCATCTCTGTTATCATAATGGTGATAAGGATTCGCTATATGACTGGGCACATCTGTGTCTGTGAAGTCTCGATTTTGGTCCATCACACCGGCCAAATACCAAGAACAGTCCCCTTTGAAGTGGCATTGGCCATGTGAAAATGCAGGGCGCGCAACGTCCCACGATTCCTCCTCGTTATTCCAAGTGGCACGGAGTTCAAATTTCCGCTCCTCCCCAGCGGGTATAAACGTTTTCATTAGAAACTCTTTTAACTTAAGTTGCTTTGAAAGCTCACGAATGGTGTCGAGCATGTCCTCTCGTTCACGCTGGAACTCTTCCTGCACGTCATGCACTTCTGCTTGGCACGACTGAAGCCGCTGCCAAAGCTTTTTTAGTTTCCTGGTCTTATCATCTGCTTCATCCTGCTTACTCGCATATTTTTCCTCCAGAGCAAACACATCCTCTTCCTTCGCCCGAACTAGGCGCGCAAGGGCCTGTTCTTGTTCCTTGCGTTCCTCAAGCTCAAGTTGAGCGCGACGTAACATCGCTTCCTGTTTGGCTGCCTTGTCCAACAGCCTACCCCCCTGCATCAGCTTTTCTTGCATGGATCGTAGTTTCCTCTCCAACAGAATGCGCTGCTTTTCGGATTGCGCAGTGCGACCTGCTTCTGCATCGAGTTTTTGACGTAGCTTCTCATGCTCTTTGGTCGTGCGTGTCTGGGATTCGATGACTTCTTTCATCTCAGCCTCAGCTAGGAGACGCATTTGTTCTGCTTCCTTGTCCACTGTTGCTTTAAGCTCAGCCAGCTCTTCCTCTGTCGCTGCACCTTGCACCTCAACAATTCTTTCCACTTCAACTATTTTCTCCACGACTTTCTCTTCCAGCATGAACTCATCCATAGTAGTCCTGTGATTTCTTTTGCTACTCCCTTGGTTAGCTAACTGGTCTTTGAGCTGCCTTATCTCGTCCTGGAATTCCCGGAGCATGGCGTCTTTGGGATCCTCGTTGATTTTTGGCTTGTTCTTGATGTTTTTGGCTCGATTGGCATATCGTAGAGTCGAAATGGTCTCCTCGAAATTATAGCCTGCTGGGCCACAGTTGGCGCACATCACTGTTTTCGTGTTCCCGCCCAAAGAATCTTGAAGTAATCGAGTAAGTTTAGAGTCGCGGTATGGAATATGTTGTGACTTGCCATCAACAAGAGCAGATATCACATTCCCAAGTGCGGACAGTGAGAGGTTAATTTTTGTGGCTTCTTTGAGCCGATGGCCAGTTGCTCCTGTTTTTGACTGCCGTTCTGACCCGGCCAAATCCACGAGATTTAATTTTCCTACGCGAATGTGCTCACCACGCTTCTCATCTACCTCTGCGCATTCCACAATGATTGTAAATATGGCATGAGACCGGGACGAACCAGCATTCATTAGCGTCGCCCCTACGGATCTATTTTTTTTACCTGCCTGCATAACCTGATCGATTTCATGAGATGACCTGACCACAAAAGAGGTTAGCTCTTTGACGTATACACCTGAGTCCACATTTTCTTTGAGATCCAATCTATTCTTCGGCTCCTTGGACCTGCGTGTTTTGGCGTTATTACGCACGTTAAAAAAATTCAACTATTTCAAAGGTTAGTTGCTGACGCATAATAAATACAACAAGTCACGTATCTCTTCGTTGTAAATCTCGAGGTATGATGCGCGCACTAGAAAGTGCTGGTGCTCCTCGGCGAGCGCCACCTTGTCGAAGATGTGTTGAAATGCATTGGGGATAATGCCACGCAACTCAGGGGGTTCTGATAAACCTTCCATAGTGAAGGTCTTACCTGCACCTGTCTGACCATAGGCAAAGATTGTTCCATTGTAACCATTAAGTACCGCTTCCACGACCGTAGCTCCACATTTATCATAAATTGATTTCTGGTTGCAGTCGGTAGCAAAGACAGCGTCAAAAGTAAAGACTTTTGGTGGATCTGCAACATCAGATTTAGGGTTATTGCAGGTAATTGTGCCTTGATCTTCGTCAGCCACAGTCGTCGCAAGGTGTCCATCTTGCTGTTCCTTACGCGACAACGGTCGGACGCGTACGACTACCTTAACACTCTCATCTGGCATATTCAACAGGTTTGATCGAGCCTCCCGTAAGAAGATTCCCGTTATCCATTTGTGGTATACACTATACAGTATAAAGATGCCCCATGTACCGACCAAATGCACCTATAGTGAAGGAAACGATGAGTCGCAAAAAAGTTCACGAACGTTCCTCTGCAACGATCACCGCCACGCAGTAGCAGTACAGTTGTGCAAGCGTGGCTGGAAACATACACATCATTTTTGTGAGGCAACTGTGGTTCTAGCGGCGGAACACCCCTCTCTTGTCGCCCCTCAAGTATACCAGTGGGTCTGGTTGGCGGTATGCTCCACGTTAACATGTAAGGCACATCTGTTTGAACGGCTGGAGCAGTTAGTGCTGAGGAGCAGTATAAGGCGAAGATGGCCTGAGACATGGGTCCTCCGGAGCCATGGAGCCGTAACAGCATGGTTTGCGGAGTTAATAATCAGTTACGCGCTGCCTACCACAACCCACTTTTTCGTGAAACACCCACGTACCAGCGGGGGCACCGGCACATTTCCAGCTGGCGATGTTAAAGCGGCACGCATATTCGCTGCCAAGGTGCTTGTGGTTGCTAGTCACGCTGTTGTAATCCAGCGTGCCGTAGATCCAGCAATACTCCCGAGTGGCCCATCGATATTTGAGCTTCGTGTGTGGGCTTTGCTTCGAAGAACGGACTGTTGGCTGTTTGAATGCCACCGTGCAAAGACCGCAATTTCAGGGCTTATGAATAGGAAAGTTCAAAGAGATCTAGATGCTTTTGGTCGATTCTATTCCACAAATACTGCATCAGAGGCCACTGTTCGAGGCGCTCTTGAAGGAAATTCCTTTGACACACGAACAAAACCAGACATTGCCGCAGTAGTGGGACTCGTTCACGACGCCATATGGCACGATCTTCCTCACGGTGCACTTGTGTTTGTTGGTTTCGACTTCATTGTTGATCAGAGGGCGCGTCCTTGGCTCATAGAGGCCAACGTCAAGCCACCGATGAGGTATGCGGACCTCGCCGCTCAGTTTCCAAGTGAACTCGTGAGGAGTTTGGCTGACTGTGCCATCTTGGATCTCGCCAGAATTTTCGAGGGTAAATCACACCCAAACCACCTCGGCCCTGCCTGGATCAAGCTCCAAGTTTCAGCAGCGGTACAATAAGGTTTTGTGGGAGGAGGCTAGCCGGGGCCTTTTGCCGGGTGGTTCCTGCAAGTGCATCCTGAGAAAGCCGATTCCCATCCCCGGATAATAATCCATAACATACCCCGTCGACGGGATATGTTTTACGCCGTCGACGGGATACTAGTATGTTTATCCACGAAAAGTAGAGGAATGGTGGTAATGGGACCGACCCGACGGGACTCGGATCTGGCGATTTTAGTGGCCAGCGAACGTCGCGCTAGTGCGGTTTCGTGCCGAGTCGCGCGACGCTTTAGGCACTCCACTGAGCTTAATGGCCGCGTTTGCGCATCCGATCTAACTTGAACTCCCGCGGCCGGCGTCCGGCCCCGGCCGGGGCCACAGGTACTACTCAAGGGCCCTGTAGTATCTGTGACCCCCAGGGTGGCACATAAACACTCAGCGGACGTGTACTTTGCCCCGTACCGTTAACGGTACGGGGCACTGGCACTGGCAGACAGGCCCTAGTAGGTTTTGCGCCACTAGCCCCTAGTGTGTTTTGCGCCGCTCGCCAGAACGCTGTTCTTTGCCGCTCGCCCCTTCGCCCCACGTAAAAAACGCGTCTCTCGCCCCGAGCGTATCAAAAAAAGTCGAGTCGGTCATTCCGATTCTGACTTTTTCCATCTCACTGGCAACTCATCGCTAAATCGCCGAATCACCAGACCAAAAGATTCGAGTCGGTCATTCCGATTCTGACTTTTTCCATCTCACTGGCAACTCATCGCTAAATCGCCGAATCACCAGACCAAAAGATTCGAGTCGGTCATTCCGATTCTGACTTTTCCCATCTATATTTCGGAGCGCAAGCTCCTTGAACCTAGCCCCCCCGCCCCTCGTCGTATAATTTTTTAGGTAAGATTCTTACGCAGCTTCCATTAGATGGCGTCGAGATAAATCGCCCTGCGATCCTTAATACTACGTGGAGACCTCCAATTTTACCCCCCTTTTACGGCAGGACGAGGGGGTTCCTCGTTTCGACATCGACCGTCGTCGATTTTGCTTGCGCCGCGCGTGTCTCATTGTGGGGTGCGTCGCTATGGCACACCCGCGCGGCTGCTGGCTCAGTATGCCCGTAGAGGCATCTCGCCGACTTGGTCTACCAAGCGGCGCATCTCACGTCGAGATATCTTGCAATAAGCCGATAACCGCCTTCGTAACCACGTAATCTCGGCGCC
>Ga0115000_10002531_pt1 | contig 15696 bp, 14 predicted proteins | sample ArcticOcean_MG_C_6_FD_89690 | JGI IMG/M metagenome (GOLD analysis project Ga0115000, IMG submission 89690) | Marine microbial communities from western Arctic Ocean - ArcticOcean_MG_CB8_128 | ecosystem: Environmental > Aquatic > Marine > Oceanic | place: Arctic Ocean: Canada Basin | collected...
CAGGCGCTTTCTACAGTGAGTAATAATATTGCTAACTTGAATTCAGATGGATATTCGAGGCAGGAAGTTAGAGCCGAAGAAAGTATACCCACATTAAATGGTGTTAGTTATTTAGGCTCGGGGGTTAACTCAAAGGGAGTGTTTCGTTCATTTGATGAGTTTGCCACTTCTAATGTCCGAGTAGCTACCAGCAGGGTCAATGAGCAAGAGCCGATAATGCGCTATACAGATAGGTTGATTGATCTTTTAGGCTCAGAGGAGGGCAGCCTGAGCAGTGGAATTAGTCGTTTCTTTTCTGCGACATCTAGCTTATCGGGAAACCCTGCGGAAGAGGCCTTTCGGCAAGAATTTTTAATGGCAGCGAATTTTTTGACGGGTCGCTCTAAGGCGATTGGCGCGGAACTAGCGAGCCTAGAGAAAGAAATAACTAGTGAACTTAAAGCTCAATTTGCTGAGCTTAATCAAACAGCGGCAAGCTTAGCATTAGTTAATAAAGAATTAAGCAAAACCCCCTTGGTTGGAAAGCAGCCACCAATGCTCCTAGATCAGAGAGACTTTCTGCTAAAGGAAATGTCAAACTATGCTAGCCTAGATATTGAAATAGATGGTGGTGGCAGAGCACTTGTTAAGCTGGCTGGCAGTAGTAAGACAATGAGATTTGTAGATGAAAATAAATCTTACTTATTGGATCCAAAATTTTCTGATGTCTCAGGCGGGCCGATCGCCATTATGTTCGACTCTTATGGGAAGAATCTTAATGTGGGAGGCATAGAGAGTGGTTCTGTGGGAGGCACCCTTAAGTTTCGGAATACGATCTTCGAGCCGTTAAGAGATAATTTAGATATCCTTGTCACAACAATCGGCACTTCGATTAATAATATTCACAAGCAAGGCCTTAATAAAAATGGTTTAGTTGGACTTGAATTATTTGACCTTACTCGCGCATATGCAGCGACAAATGCGGGTGACAAAACATTATCGAGCGCTATTTCAGTTTCAGCACTAGCTGACACGCCAAAAATCAATATCAAGGCTACCTGGGAGGCCAATAAGGGCAGGTGGTTGGTAACTGAACTAGAAGCGAATACGAGTTCTTATGTGTCGCGTAATTCAGTGAGTGACAATGGATTTACTTTTAATAAAGTAAATATATCGGCGAATGCTACATTGCAAAATGGGCAATCATTTTTGATAAGGCCGGACCTGCGTGCTATTGATAACTTTCAGGTGTCTGTCTTAAATACAGCACAGATCGCAACAGCCGATAGGTTGCAAATAGAAGGTGCTATTGCTAATTCAAAGGAGACTGAGCCTTCTTTGGAATATGACAAGCGAGCGCTAGCTCTAAATGGGAATGCTTCACTTGATACAGGAACTATTCTAGGTGTAAGGCAGACCAAGACCTTTAGCACTAACACTGTAGAGCCAGCGCTATTTATTCCACGTGATGTTAGTGGTTTTACTGCAAGTATTCAGCCGTTATTTACTGATGATCATCAAATTCAGCTTTTTACCTCAGAACATAATCACGTGGTAGGGTCAAACACCCTGGCAGCTGGTTTTAAAGCAGGCGTTGCGACGGCGAATTCCATAGAAACTGGAACAGCGTTTGTAAATGATTATGTAAATAAACAGGGGGTGACTGGCTATAAAGACACTACGATAACTCTTGGAAGTTATGCCAACAACAAGAGACTTTCTTTTCCAGTTCCGATTCAAATAAATGGCGCTGGGGTTCCTGTAGCTGCCATTGCCGCTAATAATCTTACGCTGAATGGTGTTGATTTATCGGTCCTTAATATTCCAGCGAGTTCTACACTCTCAGCGGCTAATGTGGCGGCATGGGTCAATGATGGTGCGGGGGCCGCTGGATCGGTAACAGGGACAACGGGTGTTACCGCTGTAGCAGATAACACGCTTAGGTATACTTATAGTGACTTAGATTTAACGAGAAAGCTGTCGATCAATAACGTGACTGTCGTGAATCTTGGGGTACCAGCGAGCCTTACTGCGTTTGCTGCCCTAGTAAATGGCGCAACATACCCGGCGGGAAGCGAGGTGGAGGCCGTGGTGCACCCAAATGGAGAGATTCTTATTCGCCCTACTCCCGCGAATGCAGGAAAGAATATCCTTTTGGGCAATCCTACTGTAGGGCAACCCACTAATTTTTTGAGTGAAAATAATGGAACCTTTGTTGGTAGTGTGGAGTACACAAATACCGGTGCTGTTGCGGCAAAAGGTACCAACATCAATTTTGGGTTCAAGAACCATGGTGCCGGGGTGGGAAAGGCGACCGACCTAAGTCGACTTGGACTAGCGACAACTATAACATCAAGTACACGCTTGGATGATGACTTTCTTGTCTATGTCACGGGCGCGGCCAATGATGTTGATATCCGATATGATATCCAGGTTAAGCCAGTGCTTCCCGAGGTATCGATAGAACCTCCTTTTTCATTGACTTTCCTATCTCCAACTCAGGTGCAAATTACTGATACAACCTCTGGCACAATTACGGCTAAGAAAAATTATACCTGGCCAAGTGGTGTCTTGGTAAATGATGTGAAAGTTGTGTTTGAGGAAGCCCCTACGACAGGTGACGTATTTACTATAAAGCCCAATGAGGGAGCTATTGGAGATAATGGCAATATAAAACGTATGCTTGCTGTCAAAGATACCGGGATTAATGGGGATCAGATTCCTATACAGAAATATATTTCTTTAGTTTCCGATATTGGCAATAAGCATCATCTTGCTCAGATGTCCTCTGAGGCATTACAGGTGGTCAAGGATGATGCGCAAGCACTCTTGGATAATACCGTTGGAGTCACGCTGGATACAGAAGCCGCCGATTTAATTCGCTACCAACAATCTTACCAAGCGGCAGCACAAATCCTTAAAGTATCACAAGATATATTTGACACTTTGTTAGCAGCTTCTAGATAGTTATTTTAACTTAACGAATTTAAGAATATGAAAATATCAACTAGCCAATATTTTACTACGATGAATAATCTTATGACTGAACAGCATAGTAAGATAGCTAAGCTGCAGTCACAACTTTCTGTTGGGAAAAAAAATGTAACCCCGAGCACTGACGTAAAGGCTACTACCGCATCATTAAAATTGTCGGAAGTAATATCGAAACAGAAAGATGATATTGCTAACCTAAAGAATGTGAATGCAGGTTATAAGCAAGAAGAGTCCATCATGATGTCAATGTCAGACATGATGATACGCATGGAAGATATTTCCGTAGCCGCCAGGTCGGACACATATGCCAGTAGTGACTTGGATATATTTGCGATCGAAGTAGAAGGATACATGGATGATATTAGGGGGTTGGCTAATTCTAGAGACTCTAACGGTCACTTTATGTTCGCTGGAACAAAAGTTACTACGCTTCCATTTACTAAAAATGCTGCAGGCGCCGTTCTATATAATGGAAATCAGACAGAACCAAAGCTCGAATTAGATGCTGGATATAAACTGCCTTTAAGCATCTCTGGTCATAAATTAGCGGGCGTTATAGAAAGGAAAAATAGTTTGGGTGTGGTTACGTCGCGTGTCGATATGTTTACGGTAATGCAGGACTTTGTGACAGCGCTAAAAGCAGATAATAAGGTGGGAGTTGGTTTGGCTCTCGATGAGCTTCAAGTCGTATCAAGTAATCTTAACAAAAATCTAGTGGATAATGGCTTGCGACAAAATCTTGTTGATCAGAGGCGAGACATAGGTGAGGGTAAAATCTTAATCTATAAGGGCCTGCTTTCTGATGCGCAGGATGTAGATTACGCCTCGGCCATCACTCAACTCTCATCTGATATGCTCGCTCTAGAGGCTGCGCAAAGTACTTTTGCGAAGATTTCTCAGCTATCTCTATTCAGCTTTCTGAGGTAATGCATAATGGCTGAAATAAGTACGACAGATAATATAGGCAGTAAAATAACGATGGCTTTGAAGGCTGGCTCCGGTGTTGATATTAATGAGCTAGCGACCAGTCTTTCAGAGGCTGAGTCGATGCCTACAATAAATGCTGTCACCGCGAAAAAAGCTTCTGCTACGGTATCTATATCGGGTTATGGCGTGCTTAAAACGGGTGTTTCGTCTTTAAAAGCTAAGCTCGATGCATTGCAGGATAGAGACACCTTGCTATCGAAATCGGTGTCTACTTCTCATTCAAACTCTACAGATGCCGAAATTTCTTCGCAATCCTTAGCTAAAGCTGGAACTACTCGGATCATTATTCATACACTAGCACGACCAGAAGTGACTGAAGTACTGACTGCCGGCGGCGCAGATTTTTCGTCAGCGGCGGCTTCTATTTCAGGTTTAACTACTGTAACACTTACATCGGATAGCCAATCATCGGCAATAGCAATTTCAGACACGACGCCCAGGGGAATAGTAGCCGCAATTAACGCTGCAAATCTTAACGGAATTACGGCCCGTACCCTCAATAAAAATTCATCTGGGACAGCTGTTTCCATTTTGGTTGAAGGGACAACAGGGGCAAACAATTCATTCACTATTACTACAAATTTAAGTGGGGGGGCAGAGCTAACGCGTACAGAGAAGCAGGCAGCTCAGGACCTCAAGCTTAAGGTTAATAACTTGGAATGGGTATATCGTGATACGAACTCACCTACTGATGTTATCGAAGGTGTGCAGCTCAGATTCAAGACTGCTAGTACAACAGCCACCCGTAATATTGTAGTTTCTTCAAATTCGTCAGGTTTGAAAGATTCTATCGACTCATTTATTGAAACTTATAATGACTTGGTGACACTTACCGACTATTTGACTGGGGATAAGGATGCTGATGACGAGCTAGCAGGCTCTCTATCAAGTGACAAAAGCAGTGTAAATTTATTGCTCAGTAAAACAAGAAGTTTACTCAATCTGACTTCGGCGAGCGCCTCAAATGGATTTTCTAATTTGCGAGATATAGGTATTAGCTCTATTCTAGGAGGTAAATTAAAGCTTCAAGAATCTGTATATGCTGCAGCAGTGAAAACAAATTTTTCTGACATCAGAACGATGCTTACTGCCGATACTAATGATCAGCCAGCTTCAAGCTTGCAAACGAGAGGGCTAGCTTTAGATGCGAGTATTATCCTAGAGGCCTTGGTTAGTGACACTGGCTCAATAACAACTAGGAAAACGACCGCTGAGACGGCTGTCACGCGATATGCAGATGAGCTTTTAAAGTTACAGGAGAGGTTGGATTCGGCAAAACAGCGCTATTTGATGCAGTTTGCAGCAATGGAGACGCTAGTCCAGCGCAGCAAAAATACTGGAGATTATTTAACTGGTCAGTTCAAGGCGATGGAAAGCATGTATAGTAAGTAAATAATTCTTATTAGCCTTAATATTTTCTTTATAGGAGGGGAAATGGTAGCCAATAAAAATGAAGACTGTCAGGTATGTAAATATATTCGATGGTATTTTATGATAGGGGTGCCAATTGTTTTTTTTACATGGATGCAGCCTGATTTGTATTTTTTAAAAGGTTTAGATTTGGGAAATATCTTTGCAACTGCAGTTATGATAGGCCTTATCGGCGTGGTCGCGTGGAAATATTATGATGAGCGCGGACGGAAGTAGAAGGAAAAAGCAAGAAGGCAGCCGTAGACATATAGGTTGCAATTCTTGTAGGTATTTCTATATTACCTGGGATAAAAAACATCCCTATGGCTGCCGTACAATGGGGTTTATAAGTGCAAAGCTACCTAGCATTGATGTCTTAGCAATTGAAGGTAGAGATTGCTTGTCCTTCGAAAGGAAAGATGCCGAGTTAACCGCTGGCAAGGGTTCGAAGGATAATTTAAGAAAGGGAAAAGGCAGGGATAAAAAAATTAACGTTATCGTTTAAAAAGGAAAATTTCTAAAAAATTTGACGCTCTATGACTAACATAAAAGGGCGTTCGATTATTTTAGATTCATTGCATGTCGCTCGTCCTTGATAGGTATAGACAGTGCAAGCCAAGTTGTCTCGGAGCGCGTTTTGTTCTGAAGTCCAAAATTTATCGATAGCGGTAGCCGGGAATACATTTGTATTAAGAGACGGGTTTATACAATTACTCTCGGTTATGGAGCTCATTTCGCGCCTTGTTGGGAGACGAATTTTTTGAGCTGACTTCTCAGATATATCTATTGCATATGTTTGCGCTTGGTCAAAGTTGAGGAAAAGGGGTGTGCCTGAACAATTTTTAGGGCTAGAGAACTGCATGCCTGCAGGGCACCTAGACCAGGATAATGAGGAGCCAGCTTTATTAGCTATACCATTTTGATCTATAGCAAAATCAGATAATAAATCGGGTCTATCTTGATATACTACAGAGCAATCTTGTGGAGATCGGAAATCACAACCAGAAAGAACAAATATTGAGAGTATCAGCAGAAGAAAAATGCGGGATATTCTCAATATGAAATGGGCATTTGGCATATTTTGATTTAATAATCATACCTTGTATAAAAGCTCAGTCTAAACTAAATTTTTTTTTGTTACTATAATATTTCGCAGGAGAAAGACATGGACATTGCAACTCTTGGGGGCCTCATAGGGGCCTTTGGCCTCATCATTTGGTCTATGCTGTCGGGTGGTGGTGGGTTGGCTGCCTATATAAATATTGCGGGGCTCGCTATCGTACTTGGTGGATCCATAATGGTCGTCCTACTCAGGTCGTCACTAGAGGAATTCGTGAACGCGATCATGGTTGGAGGAAAAGCATTTGGTAAGGGATTAGAAAAGCCAGATACGCTGATTTCCCAGTTAGTTGAGTACGCTGCAATCGCTCGAAAGGATGGCATGATAGCTCTTGAGGGGCAGGAGATAAATAATCGCTTTATGGAAAAGGCTGTAGGAATGTTGGTGGATGGCGTTGAAGAGGATGTCATTACAAAGACCTTAACCCAAGATATCGAGAGTATGCGCCTTCGTCATAAACAAGGTGCTGCTGTTTTTAGCTCTTGGGGTGAAGTAGCACCCGCGATGGGGATGATTGGGACGTTGATCGGGCTAATTCAGATGCTAGGTAATATGGATGACCCTAAATCTATCGGCCCGGCTATGGCTATCGCTCTACTTACAACTATGTATGGGGCTATTATCGCAAATTGCTTTTGTATTCCAATTTCACAAAAACTAACTAATCGGTCTGATATTGAGGCTGCAAACTGTGAGCTCATACTTGAGGGCATACTCTTTATTCAGAAGGGCGGTAATGCTCGCATATTAACGGACTTGTTGATTTCGTTTGTGCCGCCAAAAGAGCGCCAACGTTTGGCGACCGCCGCTTAGCATATAAAATTCTGAATAAAATTTGAAATTATTATGGCCGATAACGACATTACATCGACGGATAGTGGTAGTGAAGTAAACGATCCGGTTGATTCCACAGCCCTTGAAGCTGCTGCAGGTAATGCCTTGGCTGCAGGCGTCGGCGTTATCGGCGCTATTGGCGCCGGTGGCGATGAATGCCCTGAATGTAAGCCAGGCGCGCCCGGTTGGATGGCTACCTTTGCAGATATGGCCACACTGTTAATGGCATTTTTTGTGCTTATTTTATCATTTTCAGATACCGAGCTGCCAAGGTTTGAATACATTAATGGGTCTATTCAGTATGCGTTTGGTGTCAAAAAATTAATACCGAAAGTAGAGATTCCAGCAGCGCGAAGTATCCTTGTGGAGAACTTCACACCAAACGAGGCAGCCCCAACCGTTATATCAAATCCGCGACAAAGGGAGCTTGACCGAGATGCTGAAAATCTAGTTCGACGGACTGAGTCGTCACCAGAAAGATTTCTCGAGGATTTGGAGAATACAAAAATAGCGCTATCGGATCAAATTGCGTCTGGGCTGGTTACAGTGACGACAGATGGTCAACAAATTATAGTGAAGGTAAACAATAACGAAATCGCAGGAGCTAATTTTGGGAGCGGCGAGAATGATGAAGGAACGGTTAGCCAGATACTGATAGAAACAGCGACTATTGTGGCAGAGGTACAGTCGACCACCACTCAGGAGGTCAGTATTTATTTAAGTGATATAGAGACAACGGAAGACACAGAAACCGATGAAGATCGTATCTATTTGGGGCAAATAGCGGAAGAGCGAAAAAATAATAGATATGAAAACATACGGGCGAACCTAAATACGGAAATAAACAACGGACTGCTTGAAGTTGAAAGAGAGGGTGATGAAGTTGTTATTCGCATAGCTGGTCAAGGCTCTTTTAATTCCGGTAGCGCTATAGTTGCGCAAAGTTTTACAACTACGCTAGATCAGGTAGGCATAACAATTAATCAGGAATCGGGGAGCGTGAGAATAGAAGGGCATACAGATAATATTCCAGTAGGCTTTAGTGATACCTTTACTTCAAATTGGGACTTATCTGCAGCCCGTGCTGCTTCAGTAGCTGCATATCTAACAGGAGAAGCAGAGTTACCTGACGAAAGGGTTGAGGTTATGGGGTTCGCTGAAACCCTGCCAATTGCAAGCAACGATTCGTCGGAAGGAAGAAGCCGTAATCGTCGTATAGAAATTAGGATAGCTGATTAGAGCCGGTACGATGAAACATATAAACAGCTGGGTATTGGAACGTGAGTGAGAACGATCAAGACATAGAGGATGAAGAGTTAGGATCTGGCGAAGGTGGCGGATCGGCTGTGGATGGTGAAGTTGAACCTGTCCCTAAAAAAATTGAACCCGAACCCGAACCCGAACCCGAACCCGAACCGATTGAGTGCCCGCCATGTAAAAAGGGCTCTCCCGCCTGGATGGCGACCTTCGCTGACATGGCGACGCTATTGATGGCGTTTTTTGTACTTATACTTTCTTTTGCGCATGTCAATGTCCCTAAATATAAAGAAGTAAGCGGGTCGATGAGATCAAGATTTGGGGTTCAAGTCTTGGTGCCTATAGTTGAAGCTCCCTCTGCGGATAATATGGTTGCTACGCAATATAGGCAGATGGTTACTGACCCTACTGCAGCGAATGTACTTGAAGAACAGCGCAGTAGAGAGGAACAGTCAGAGGATGAGCTAGATGTAAATGACGGTCCTGGTGAGTCAGACACTAATGCTAAAGAAGAAGTTGAGCAGATTTTAGCAAAGGAGATAGCGGAAGGGATGGTTATAGTGTCAGTCGAGGACGGCACTATAATCATAGATGCTATAGAGCCGAATGATTTAAATGATAGTACTGGAAAGATTAATCAAGATACGATTCTGTTGCTATCAAAAATATCTACAATTCAATCAGACTCAGAGGCCTTAGTCCGTGTTACGGGGGCCCAATTTACATCATCTGCACAAAGCAATATAGAGCAGTCTGATTTAGGCAGCATGTCTCGCCAGGCTGAGGACCAGTTAGAACAGATTCGAGTGAACTTATCGAATGAAATAAATTTGGGTCTGGCTGAAGTGTTTCAAGATGGTGAGTCAATAATTATTAGGCTCACAGATCAGGGCGGCTTTGAAAGCGGTTCGGCACGTTTGAGAACTGAATTTACTTCTTTGCTTAATTCTGTCGGGGATTCCCTTACCGGGGCCTCTGGGCTTATTCAAATTGAAGGGCACACAGATAACGTCGCCATGAGTTTCGGAAATCGATACCGCAACAATTGGGATTTATCTTCAGCGCGTGCGGCAAGTGTTGCTGATTATCTGCAAGAAAGGGGTAGTATATCTCCAGGGAGCATGGTCATTAAGGGACTGGCCGACACAAAAGCAATCGCATCTAACGATTCTGCTGCAGGGCGTTCTCAAAATCGTAGGATTGAAGTGGTAGTGCTACCAAATTAAGTTGTCATTACTCTGGGCAGAGGGAAAGGCTAGCGGTTAAGCATGCAGCGGTAATTTCTTCAGCTTCGATTATTTCATCGTCTTCTAACTGGATGCCTGAGATTGTAGTAATATCTATTGCCGACTCGGAGCCATTACTTTCCGCAATTTTGCCCCATACATAAGCCCTAAATGGCTGAGAGTCTCCACCCTCCCCAGCCTGCAACATGAAGGCATACATCATCTGTGCTGGAGTATAATTCTTTCGCGCCGAACTCAGAAACAATCTTCTAGCTTCACCATAATTCAATGCAGTCCCTTCGCCTTTCTCATAGGCTAGACCAAGCATGTATTCAGATTCTGCAAGTTCCTGATCCGCCGCCATTTTAAACCACCTGAATGCTTCTTCAAGATTCTGAGCGACGCCGTAGCCATGGTGGTAGAGCATTCCCATATTATGCTGCGCTTGCGCGAGCTCATTATCTGCAGCTTGGCGATACCAGTTCATTGCCAATAGATAATTTTGTGGGACACCTAGTCCTTCCTCATACATATAGCCGACATTATTTTGGGCCTGTGCGTTTCCCGATTCAGCTATTGGCAGCCATGCTCTCAATGCAGTAGCGTAGTGACCCCTGTCTTTAGCCGCCAGGCCAGATTCAAATCTATCTTGTTGAGCAAAAGTTATCGAATGGAAGACAATTGAACTCAATAGTAACCAAAAATATAAATTATAATTGCTAAGTCTTATAGTCAAAGTCACACCCTCTCTACTTTAGATACTGTGTTTTGTACGTCTATAACAGCTTGAAAGATACTGCCCTCCGTGACTACAGCTCTTAGATACTTTTTATCAGCTGATAGGATTGGAATACTTTCACCAACAAAATCTACAGTTTTTGCCATAGCCGTCAGTAGTGACTCATCCTCACATAACGTTATCGGCTTTATAGTTAAAAAATCCAAAACGCTATCATCAGATGCAGAAATTGCCCCAAAAATATCTAATTTTCCTACATAGTTTCCGGATTCATCTACCACATAGCTTTCCACCGTCTCCGCTCCCTTCATTAACCGAAATGCATCATTGCCTGTTACCTTTAAGCCCAGCTCAACATAGCTCGATCCAATACAAGTAGTCACTGGCCTTTGACTTAAGGCTATCGATTCTCGGCCAAGTCTCATGTCGATGCCCTTATCAAGTAGCTGTCGATCGAAAAAGGACAGCCCAAATATGCGATATGTAACAAGGTTAGAGATTATGACCGCTACCATAGCGGCAACGGCATAATCATAAGAGCCAGTGAGCTCCAATACAATGAGCACGCTGGTAATGGGCGCGCCAATAACTGAAGCGCTAATAGCGGCCATCCCGGCAATTATAATAACTTGTTCCGTTCCGGCATAACCGAGAAATGATACGGCAGCCGCGGCCAACGAGCCTGCTGCGACTCCTATAAAAAGGGCCGGTGAAAATACGCCACCGAAGAGGCCAAAGCCTATACAGAGCGCGGTCATGCTAATCTTTGCTATAAGCAAGGCGCTTACCTTACCAAAAGAGATGTTTCCTGCAATTAGCTCATTAATCGCCTCGATTCCTAAGCCAAGGATTTCAGGGTAGATAGCCCCGACTGAGCCACAGATGATCGCAGCGACAAATGGCAGTAAAAATTTATAACGTCCAGATTTGGCAGCGAAAGAACTTGCCACTCTTAGCGAGTACATAAAAATTACTGCGATAATGGCGAAGATCGGACCCAGTGCAATAAATATTGGAAAAATATTGTCCAGCGGTGGAACAATTTGTGAAAGATTCAGCATATTGGGTGAGGGGCCATAATAAAATTCACTAAAAGCACTAGCGCTAATAGAAGCTACGAATATAGGAGCAATAGCTCGAAGAGAGAAGTGTCTTAAGATAGCCTCGTGCGCAAATATTACTCCAGCAAGGGGGGCATTGAAGCCGGCAGAAATTGCAGCGGCGACACCGCACCCGATAAAGATATCGGGATTCATTCGTAATCTAAAATAAGTTTTTAGGAACAGGCCTATAGTTGACCCAAAGTGAACGAGGGGCCCATATTGACCAACTGAACCACCACCACTAGTCACGATAAGAGCCGCTAAGGTAGAGCCTAGGCCCTTCTTGGTGTCAAGAGACGCATTCTCGCTATGCGCTGCGTATATCGAGTCTGCGGGGCCTGCCCAATGATCAATATTAAGCCATTTCTTTAATAATGTAATTAAGACTGCGACTAGTAGGAGTGAGGCTATACTCGACAGGGAATAACTACGTCCACCCAAGCTAAACTCCATCCAGGTCAAGGAGGAGCGATACTCGTTCGCCATGACGGCGGCCTCGACGAATGCATTTGCAGCGATCGCCATGAATAGGCCTATCGCTATCCCACAAACAACGGTGCTAGTTAATTCAATAACTATCTTTTTAGTGGCCAGCATAAAACTCCTGTAAAAAAATCTTATTAGGCATGATTAAGCTAGTTGTAGTTTAGCAATATTAATTTATATATAGGGTGTAAATTGGCCCTCTATGTGAATAGAGAGCCAATTTAAACCGTCTTAACTAAAGGTAATCGTATATGTTGAGTAAATATTTACCCTAATATTTATCATCAAAGAGAATACCTTTTAAGGCCTCCAGGCTGTGCGCGACCTTTAGTATGGCCTCACTAGGAATCTGTCTTATTAATTCACCAGACTCCTTGTCTAAGACCTTCACCAGCATACGATTCGTAGATTCATCTACAGAGAACTTTAGACTCTTTGATCTAATGTTCATATCCTCATTAAGTGAGGCTGATATCTCTTTCAGCCTCTCTCGAATCATTTCTAGATTTTTCGTTGCATCCACACGAGTTTGATGTGTTTTAGCACGAAGTTTAGCTACATCTTGCTGATGTGTTACTCGGTCTAACTGCGGCTGAGTAATATTTGTGCCTGCTGTAGCTTTTTTATTGGCTGCGTTAGGCAATGCAGATTTGATTGTTATGGAAGTATCTTGATTTTCCATATTTAGTCTCCTCTATTATTTAGGTACTAAACGCATGATTTACTTCAATAAGCTAAGAACGGTGGCGCTTTGGGCATTTGCCTGAGCTAATATAGCCGTTGCTGCTTGTGAAATAATTTGGTGTGCGGAGAGCCTAGCTGTTTCCGTAGCATAGTTAGTGGACCCTATTGTAGATGCTCCATTTTCAGCAGCGACAGCGGCGTCAGCCAAGCTATCTCCTACAGATCGCAGCGCATTCATATAGCCTCCTACCTTGCCCCTCGACTCACTCCAACCTACCAGCCAATTAGATATCTTAGCACTAGAAAGAGCCGCGTTAGCCGCGGTCGAAATGTTTTCATGGCTCGTAGCTGGTGCTGCACCAGCGGCGGCAATATCAGTTGAACCAAAGCCCAGTGCACCAGATGTCGCTCCCCCAGCAGAGTTAGTCGTACCGGCGGACACTGCGCCTGTTCCTATGCCTACACCATTCGCTGCATTGGCGTTGATCCCGTAATTATCAATCGTGATAACCGTGTTATGTGCAGCTATGCCGGTGCCTATACTTAAGGTTCCACCTCCCATAATTGCTGCGTTGTTGTACTTGGTAGTAGCGACCAGCCGGACCCATTCTGCACCCAGTCTGCCAAATTCAGCATCTAGCCCATATCTATCTGTAGCGGACATTCCTGTGTTTGAAGCCTGTACCGCTAACTCCTTCATCCTTAAAAATAGCTTCTCTACCGATCCGAGGGCTGCATCCAAGGTTGAGAGATAGGATATCCCCGTATTTACGCTTTGGATAGCGGCCCTATTAGCTATCCCCTCGGACAGCAGGGCGGTGTACGAGCCAAATGAGCCAGGGTCGTCAGCGGCGGTATTCATCCGCTTTCCGGTAGCTAGGCGCGTCATGGCTTCATCTACATGCCTTTGGTTTTTGCTTATTACGTTGGCACTAGAATTAGCGGCAACACTATAGTTTATAGTAGTCATTAAAATTTCCTTTAATTAGACTATTAAGTTGTGAGTTATTAAAAACAACTCTCGTTTTTTTGACCTCTGACCTCTGACCTCTGACCTCTGACCTCTGCCTATACCTCTGACCTTCTGAATAACCGTCTAAATCTCTTATCCGTAATATTAGATATATCAAACTAGTCGTTTTTTATTCGTCCCTCCAGCACCTTTTATCTATCTGTAATTATCTTTTTAAGTGCACCCGCAACGGTTAATTCGTATGAGACACATACACCGCATTCAAAAGGAGCACACTCATTTTCCAATATACAAGGAAAAAAGTTACTATTTATGGATATAGCTACATGGGCTGCATTCCTAATCAATATCATTACAGCTAACAAGGCATCATGTGCCAGAAACTATTAGCCGTTAATATATATTCCCCCTATCTGGTTATTTCAGGATAAGGAATATTTATTTTCAATTGATTAGGGCAGGAATCTATTTAGATGCCTATACCAGGTAGTGTTTCTTCATTATTTAGAATTCATTGTTAATATCCTTAAAAAATCAGTAAAAATGTCAATGGGATGTATTTGTATTCACGAGTTATTGAAGTAAAACTAAGCCATCATTGAATAGCGTCTTAGAATGTGCCAAGAACGACACTTTGCTTTTGTTGACCAATAGGGCCTTTGCTACTTCACAAATTTTTATAGCAGTAAAGCAATTCCTTGTCTTTTTGTATGATTTATTACGACTATTTATCTCTATTGTAAAATTATCAGAAGCACTTTGAAGACGGGTAATTGTATCTTCAATCAACTCGTTATCTTCATTTATAAATTTAGTAGTAATATCAATATTTTTAATAAAATCAGACTTTCTCTTAGCTAAAACCTCACTCGCATACGCTCCTTGGAGCTGTATGTCATGAACATATCTTGAATAGTTTGTATCAAAGTCCAGGCAGGAGTTGGAGTCGCTATTTATTTTCCTCTTCGGGAAAAAAATTTCAGTAAGAAATTTAATACTGTTTTTATTGATACGATTGAGAATCTCTATCTCAGCTGAAGTGAATTTTATAAGTGGCGGCACTTTTATCTGCGTAGCATCATTGAGCTTTAACAAATCCATATGAAGAATTTTTAACTCTTCTTGTGTACTTATTATCTTTTCATTTAAGGCAGGCTCGGATCTTGGAGGAAACTCTAATGCTTTTATTTTGGTTAAGGTTCTATTCATTGATTTTCTTTTACTTAGAAAATATTGAAGCTTAGAAATTAAATTATTTATAGCGCGAAACTCATAATAAAGACCCTTAGTCTTGGTTTTTTTAGTTACAGATATCGAAGGGATAGAAGAGTGGGCCTTACTCAAATTACCTTTGACATTTCTAAATTTTCGATACGCTGGTTTATTTCTGGCAGCGAGGTCTTGTGCCAAAAAATTGTTAGCTAAAAATTGGTTAGTGCTTGTGCTTAAGCCTGTCATGTCAGTACAACCCGAAATAATTTGGTTTTCATGTTTGCTATTAGATAGCTAGGCTTATTCATGATCACTTTAATAAGGCCAGTATTGTTTGTTGTGATTGATTCGCTTGGGCAAGCATCGCGGTAGCTGCCTGGGTAACTATTTGTGCTCGAGTGAGTTCAACTGTCTCCGCCGCATAATTGGTGTCTTCGATAATGCTACGAGAGTGATCGAGCGCCGTCGCCACGTCTAATAAAGCGTCCGCTGTAAAGTTAAGCCGACTTATGTAGCCGCCATATTGTGCCAGCTCTGCAACAACGCCAGTGATTGTGGTATCGAGTTTTGCTACTGCATTGGAGCTGGCTGTTAGAGATTGAATGTGGCTGTGCGATTTTGCATTTCCGAGCGCTGGAGTGTCTAGATTATTCAAAACTTTTGCGAAGCCCCATGCCGAGGCAGTATTACCA
>Ga0115000_10002534_pt1 | contig 15686 bp, 16 predicted proteins | sample ArcticOcean_MG_C_6_FD_89690 | JGI IMG/M metagenome (GOLD analysis project Ga0115000, IMG submission 89690) | Marine microbial communities from western Arctic Ocean - ArcticOcean_MG_CB8_128 | ecosystem: Environmental > Aquatic > Marine > Oceanic | place: Arctic Ocean: Canada Basin | collected...
TGGATGTAATGAATTGATAACTAGTGTTAAATGTGAAAATGCTATTTTTCACTAATTCTTCCAAAAACTCTAAAAAACAAAATATCAGGTAGTTGAAATGTGACTTAAAGGGGTAACCCTATTTATTTTATCAAAACGAAAAAATCACGCATAGCCTAGTTACGATTTGTTTTTTTAACGCAGATAGAGGAAAAAGGAGCGAGTGAAAAAACCGAAAAGATAGATGGCTTGAGGACACCCAAAAGATGATACGAAAAATAATTCAAGAAGTTTCACTTCACGAATATTAATGAATATCTATAAATTAAATAATAGAAAACAGAAGGGCTAATTGATTAATATCCCCACCTAGGACAGTCAACATTGTTTAAATCAGAAGGGTCAAATAGACCATCTCTGCCTTTCCCGCCTTTCCCACCTCCGAATCGATACACAACCATCAAATGAAAATCAATGTACGAATCGTTTGCTTTCGGATTACCGGCATTAGAAATACCATCAAGGTAATCAGTGAAAGAATAATGGTAAGAACCCTCAAAAACACCTCCCCAATGAGCACTAAACCACCAACCCAACCCTATCCCAACAGGCACATTCCATTGTGTTGCACCAAAAGCATCTTCAGTCACTAAAGCACCAGTTCCAGCATCTGTCCTAGCAACATTCATGTTCATGTAGTCAAATCCAAAAAAACCGTAATTTATAAACCTGTAACTCTTTTTAAACAAGTGCTTATATTTAGCTGTCACACCAATATCGGTAATCTTTGTCGTAAAGGTAACTGCTCTCGCTTGAGCAAAAGCCTCATCAGAATATGAATCACTACCATGTACCGATGCCTTAGAATAATGAGCTCTTACCCCCCACCTTCTATGGAAATCATAACCGACTCCTACTTTCCAACTAAAACAAGTCGTTTTTAATGTTGGCAAAACAGCACCGTACATATCACCTTGATAATAAGCTCCACCTACCCCACCAAACAAGTGTAATTGGCCATGAACTTGCTGCGAAACAACTAGCATCAATCCAACAATAAATATTTTAGCAAATTTCATATTGATAATTTTAGCAATCAAAGATTAATTACCGCTTTGATGCGGTAACGAAAATAAAAAAAACTCTTGAATAGCTGAGCTCTGTGTTGTATTAATTCACACCAATACCACTCTTAATTTCTTGACCCTTCTCCCCACTTAATTTCTTCTTCTGTGAGCTTAAAGGATTGAAAATCATATGGTGCACGATAGTTTGAAAAATAATAATGATTTGAATCGAGCAACATACTATCGTTGAACAACTTATTGAACACTACTTTGAAAGAATTTACTGGAGTGTGGCCCTTTTCAAATAGTATTTTGTACCCTGGTGGCGAATACACAGCATTTAATATTCCATAGCGTTCCCGAATAAGTGATTGAGATGGAACCCTGTTCCATTTTAATTCATCTTCATAAACCTCTTCGGAACAGGTTCCATGATCACCCTGAATGATTATAATTGGCTTTTTGTCCACAGCTTCTAGTATGTTTTTAACCGCCATTAATATAGACGAATTGACATACGAAACTTGATCAGTATAATCTTCTTTTTCTCTGTATCTATTTTTTACATTTTTCTGATACGAATTAAAGCTACCATCTGCATTGAAAACCAAAGGAGGGTGAGGTGGTAGACAATGAAAAAACACAAATTTACTTCCCTCTGTTTCCTCTGCAAGATTCAAATTTTCGAATGCTTTTAAACAATGATGATAGACTTTACTATCATGAAGGAAGTGCGCATCTACAACACTAAACACACTAAGCTCAAGAACTGCCTGATGAAATTGATTAAAAGATAAGCTATTATCCACGTAAACATCCGCATTTCTCTCATTATTTCATTGTGAGTAAGCCGACTTATACAATACGTACTGATAACCTTTTGATTGAAAATAGTCAGCTACTTTGTTTTTATAAATCTTTTTAAAAGGAAAATCATCCCCGTATTTATCTAGTTTCAACGAATCTTCAAAATGATTAACATATTCCATGTTAAGACTTGAAGCAAGCGACAAATAGGTATACGGATAATTACTCTGAGCCTTATCCTGAACATCAAATCCTAAATTTTCGAGCGCCCCTAAAAATTGACTGTTATCATAGGAATAGAACTCCTGTAAATTTTCTTCATTTGAATAAGAATCAGTCACTATATAATATACATCCGGCAACCCTGTATTCAAAGCATTCAACGGCAGTTTATTCCTCATTTCATTTTCAATTGAAATTTGCTTGTACATTGGCAATACAAATTGCGCACAAAGAAATACACTTATTACCCCAGCCACTTTTACTAATTTGATTGAAACATCATTTCTTTTACTAAACACGAATATAATCACGCCAAAAACAGCACTGTAAATAAAAATGAAATAACGATGCTTCAATACTTCATAAGGCAATTCAAAAAAGTCCATCAAGCCATAATAAACATGACCGTATAATTGCAACCACATCATGATGAATATCGAAACAAAAACACTGTTGTTATGCTTTTTGAAAATTAGCAAGTTCACCCAAAAGATAAGCAATGAAATCGCCACAACTACAAGCACGGGTACCAACACACCCCCCTCTTGCAAAAACCCTATGTTACCAACATAAACAGACAAAACAGGGTAAACTGCAAAGCAAACGACTGATAATATTCGGGGAAAACTACGCATTTTTTTTCTCCATTAAATACATATACCGCTTCCCTTTCTTAACCTCACTTTGTTCTTTTATTTTGTAATACTTTGAAAAACTCTTTTCAAATAAAGCTTTATTGTAAGGGTGCTGATTTTCGGGATTTTCAATTACTTGATATTTTTCATCAGTATAATCAACAAATTCAACAATTAACTTCCCTGTGAAAAGATTAAATAGTTCGGCAATTTTAGCTAAAGGAATGTTACGCTGATGAAACAAGTGATGCACAAGGGCTAAACCTAAAACAACATCAGGTTTTATTCTCTGAAGAAACGAAGATCTTTCAGTTAAATTAAGACCTAATGAAGGAGACATCATTGTTATGTCCATCTCAACAATCTTAGACCCATTGGAGACTTGATTTAAAAATAAATCGTCGACAACAGCTTGATCAGAATCAAGTAAAACCACCTCTCTGAAGAACTTCCGAACATCATTAACAAAGTCACTATGATTAGCGCCAACATCCAACAAGAGTCCCGAGTCTTCCTTAGTAAGCCAACTTGATAACAATTCGTTTTTATGATTTAGCTCAGAAGCAGAATAAGGAAAATCACTTTTGTAATTCAACCAGTTCTGTTTCTGACCAATCGGCTTTAACACTTCTAACTCTACAAAAAGGTGCTTAATAATAAATTTAATCTTCTTTTTAGGAATCTGAAACTTTCTCCCCTGATCACTACTTTTGAACTTCGACAAGGAAATAATATGGATAAATGCAAGACTTTTAAACCTACACCTGAAGGGTAATATATCAGCAACCTCTTCTAATGAATACCCTTCGAGATTCATCATTAATTGTTTCACCCAACGCCCTTTTACATTAGCCGAAAGAACCAACGGCGCCACAAACATTTCACAATACTGTTTATAACCCATCCACGGACTTCCCGAAGAATATTTCACAATTGACAAATGATCAATAAACACTGGCTTTCCATTAACAAACTGAACATTGAAAGGCGTAGCATCTTTTAAGGTGTAATTGTTATCCAAACAATACTGTAAAAAATCTAGGTGGAATAATGCAGCAGCCTTAAACTGTTCAAATCCCCATTCATAAGGGTAAATGATTAACTCAATCTTATCCGAATAAAAAGACAATTGACCATTTTCTTCTTTTGATTCAAACGGCCATAAATATTCCTTTTCTATACACTGCTCATAAAAACCACTCTCTATTATCTCAATGCATTCAGTTTTAAATGAATCGTCGATCAACCTAACCACTTTATCACCCCTGTAAACAAGACGTCCGGACCTATCTTTATAAGAACTAGGCTCTTCTATGACGTCTAGTAATTTTGTCATTTTTTATTCTTGTTGAAAAACCCTTTAATTTTTCTCCAATAAATCTTTACGAATGCAATTACACCAACAACACCAGATATCAGAAGCTGAAATAGAAGACCTCCTGATCCTGGATCAATATATTCCATGAAATAAGTTGTAGTTATCATGTATTCTGATATCTATAATTAATCAAGACAATATCGGGACTAATACCCTTACTACCAATGCAGTAGCGTAAGTCATGGTGAAACTCCATATAAAAGCTGCTCCAATTAAGGCAGGAATCGCCTTTCGACTTTTACCGAAATACCTACCTACTAATAAAGCTCCTAGCGGCACTGAAATCAAACCAATCAACATGGCCATCCCGTACAATCCAAACTTATTCTTAATCTTGATTATTTGAATATTTTTCTTGCTGAAAATCTTTTTCCCTTCTTTGATTTTTTTTCTTTTCGATCCAATTTTAGCTACTTGTTTCCCTATAAAGAAAAATAAAATCGCACTAGTTAAACCGCCAAAAGCGCAGTACAAAGCGATTTCTAACAAAGGAAACTTGTTAGAACCTGCATAAATGACTGGAGCGACCATCAACTTAAAAGTACTCATCAAAAACGCTCCAAATGCTTCGTAAATATTCATCAGAATTAATACTATTTACACATCAATAATCAGCGCCAAATCCAAAACGCATTCCAACATTTAAATTAAATACGTAAGGAATTGGAAAATCGACTCCGGATCTAGAAGCTTCATATACCTTTAAATAAGCTTTAAATTCCGAATAAAGATAAATAGAACCAAACAACTTTTCCACTCCTATTGAAGGGTTAAAAGTTAAATAAGTAAAAGCTCCCAATTGAGTATCTTTAACAGGCACTTCATATAAGTCCCGACTTATATTATTCGTCAAATTGGCTGTAGTTTCAAAACCACCTGCCAACACTCCAACACCTCCAGCTATGTACACAGCAGTTTCACTATTTTTCTTAAAAGTTGAATGACTCCCTTTCAAATAATACTTAGCCCCAATGTAATAATTGGTGTATGACAACTTACTATTCCCAAGAATAGGGATTACATTAGGAGTTGTTGTTGAAACGTAGGCTATTGCCTCAAATTCGTGAGAGTAGTCACTTGGAAAAAAATAATTAACCCCCCCTTGTATAGCAAACTCTTGCGACAAACCTACCTCTCCACGAATCCCAAAACCAAAATGACCAGTATTTTCGTTTGTAAAGTTATTCATGTATGAGCCTTGTAAACCCACATTAAATTGGGCATGTAGTGACGTGACTGCTCCTGTACATAGTAATATTAAAAAAATATTTCTCATTTCATAAAATATTAATCATAAGCACTTAAGGGAATTCTCAACCCAATAAAGTACGACAAACCAAATGGCACTTTAGTAGATACACTAAACGCATTCGCTTCATCAATTTTAGCATTAAACTTCGACTCAACAAAGACAAACGGCCTCCCAATTTGCTTTTCAGCTCCCACTCCAAGAGATCCCGTATAATTCCAAAAACTACCTTTTACTTGTCCTGTAAATGGCACATTGTAATCGTCATATTCTGGACCAGGATTCACCTGACTATCAGATGTACCAATTAGTAAACTGAACTCCCCTATGCCATACAATCCAATTGCGCCTTTCTTTATAGGATTCACTTCGCCATAGAAGTACACCCTAAGACCAGCAGCAGCTTGAATAAAGAAAACACTACTAGGAACTGGAATATCTACCAAATATGGACGAGTACCATCAGCAAATGCTTCAGCCTCAACTACTGCAGTATAATCTTGTTTTGCAAAATAATTTCCTGACCCGTAAAAAACAGCCCAATCATTGTACTCATACTCCAATTTTAGACCTCCACCAAAATGTGACAATTCAGTTTTACCAAAAAAATTCAAGTATGAACCCTGTCCACAGAAATTATATTTACCAAAGGAAGTGCCAAAACACAGAATAAAAACAAAGAAATAAATTAATTTAATTTTAATCATTTACAAGTTTTATTGACCCTTACTAACAAGCGGAATCCTCATTCCAAAATTATAATCAAACATAATTGGAATATTCGTTTTAATCAAGGTTTGATTAGCTTCATCAAAAGTATAACGACTAATAAAACTCAAATACAAGTATGTTTTACCAAGAAGATACTCTGCTCCAATGCCCAGACCAGCGATCCAATTTACAAAAACAGCAGTTTTCTCATCTTGAATCGGACTTGTATACAGGTTTTCTTCATATCCAGGAATATTACTGGTTCTAGCTCCAAATAGTATCCCAAAACCTCCAGTTCCATAAAAGCCAAATCGCTCATTCTCATCTCCGTCATATCTGCCGATAAAATATCGTTTCCCTGCAATACCTAATCTTGTGAAAGAAATACGACTGTCTAAGGGAACCACTAGTGCATAAGGAATAGTATTAGCAGAAATTGCAAACAACGTTACGTTTGCCTCATAATTTTGCGGTAAAAAGAAACCCATTGATCCGTATATACCCGTTCTTTCATTAATTTCATAATCAGCCGAAATACCTCCTCCAAAGTGTTTTAGCTCAGTGGTTCCTGAAAAATGAACGAAAGAAAATTCACCACCATAAGACCACTGAGCGGTACAAGGCGTTATAAAAACAAGTGCTATGTAAAGGAATAATAATCTCACTACTGCATAAATTACTTACATAAGTAATGCGCAAGTTACGCAAATTTGTCACAACAAGTGACCATGACCCAGGGCAAACTCATGCTTTTTTTACTGGAAAACCCAATTAATATTAATTAACTGACTCACAAATGTATACGTGTTCTTTTTTTTACCTGAGTTGGAGGTGAATAAAGTTGGTAAAAGATTCTTGTTTTAACAAACCACTTAAAGATGCTGAGTTTTCTAGTTTCTTCAATTTTGAAAACAAAAGAGTGCGTTTGCCCTGTGAACGTGACTTAGGAAACTAAAGAGACAAGATCATCTTCGGTAATTATTTCAACACCCAATTTTTCAGCTTTAATCTTTTTACTTGGACCCATTTTATCTCCAGCAACCAAGTACGCAGTAGATTTTGAAATTCCACTGGCATTTTTTCCTCCGTTTTTTTCAATTAAACTTTTCAACTCATCCCTTGAAAATTTTTGAAAAACGCCACTAACAACCAATGACTTGCCAGTAAGTACGCCTTCTGAGGTAGCACTCTCCTCTTCTTGCGAAAGTTTAAATTGCAAACATGCACCGATTAACCTCTGCACGATGTTTTGATGCTCCTCTACTTCGAAGTAAGCTCTGACGCTCTCCGCTATAACTTCTCCTATTTCATCAACAGCTACAAGCTCTTCAATCGTTGCTTTTTGTAAGCTTTCAATATTTTTAAAGGCGAAGGCTAATTTTTTAGCTACCGTCTGTCCTACAAATCTGATCCCCAAACCAAACAAAACCCTTGGAAACGAAATATTTTTACAATCAAGTAATCCTAAAATTAAGTTGTTAACGGATTTTTCTGCCATTCTTTCTAAAGGCAACAATTGCTCACCCTTTAAATCGAACAAATCGGCAACATTATTTACGAGTCCTGAGGAATATAATTGCTCTATCGTTTCATCTCCTAAGCCATCAATATTCATTGCCTTTCTGCTAGCGAAGTGTTGAATTTTTCCGGTAATCTGAGGAGAACAGCCTAACTCATTTACACAGTAATAATTCGCTTCCCCATTCTCCCGGACTAGGTCATTTTTACATTCCGGACAAGTTTTGATATGCAATACAACTTCTGCCGAACTCTTTCTCACGCTTTCATTAACCCCAACTACTTTGGGAATTATCTCCCCTCCCTTCTCAACATATACTTCATCTTCAAAATGCAATCCTAAACCTTGGATAAAATCTTCGTTATGCAAGGACGCTCTTTTTACAGTAGTTCCTAATAATTGCACAGGCTCCAAATTAGCTACAGGAGTGACAGATCCTGTTCTACCAACCTGATAATCAACACTCAACAACTTTGTCGTAGCTCGTTCTGTTTCAAACTTGTAAGCAATAGCCCATCTTGGTGACTTAGCCGTAAACCCCAATTCATCTTGATATTGATAGGAATTCACTTTTACAACCACTCCATCGACCTCAAAACCTAAATTGCTTCTGTTCTTATCCCAGTAGTTAATAAACTCAAACACCTCTTGAAGGTTCGAGCATTTTTTAATGTACTTGTTTTTTAAAGTTGGCATTTTAAATCCCCAAGATTCTGCCTGACAAATATTGCCAAAGTGAGTATTAAAGGGTAATTCCTTACCAATCAAATGGTACAAGATACAATCCAACTTTCTCTCCGCTACCACTTTTGAATTTTGCATTTTAAGAGTTCCAGAAGCAGTGTTCCTTGGATTTGCCATCAGCGCCTCTCCCGCCTCTTCTTTTCTAATATTTAATGCCTCGAACTCTTTTTTAGGCATGAATATCTCACCTCGAATCTCAAACTCCTTTGGGAAATCGCCTCTTAATTTTAATGGAATAGACTTTATCGTTCGCACGTTGGTCGTAACATCGTCTCCTTGAGTACCATCACCTCTAGTCACAGCCTGTTTCAATACACCATCTTCATATCGCAAACCAATAGCAACCCCATCATATTTTAATTCGGCTGTATATTCAACTGGCCCATCCTCCACGACCTTTTTAATTCTGTTTTCGAAATCCAACAAATCATCTTCAGAATAGGAGTTCCCCAAGGAAAGCATAGGGTACTTGTGCATTACTGTTGTGAAGTTTTTAGTAATTCCTCCTCCAACTCTTTTTGTGGGAGAATTATCTTGAGCTAAATCCGGGTTACTGTTCTCGAGCTCTTGTAATTCATTCATTAACACATCGAAATCCTTATCACTAATTATAGGAGCATCCTTCAAATAATATCGGTGATTGTGATCATGTAATTTCGAGGATAATTCGTCAATCCTTTTTTTTATTAAATCTAAACTCATTTTCTTTATCTATTTTACCGCTTTTATTATCCTGTCTTTACCTTGCATGTCTTGGATTAAAACAACCTGTGAAAAACCTATCTCCTCCATCAAGCTACTCACTTCTTTTCCGAAATTTTCATGAATTTCAAAGTACAATTTCCCATGTCTAGTTAACGATTTAACTGCCCACCTTCCAATCGAATCATAAAAAAGCAATGGCTCATTATCCGGTACGAAAAGAGCAATGTGAGGATCGAAGTCCACAACGTTTTTATCCATTTCTACTTTTTCTTTCAAGGGTATATAAGGGGGATTGCTAACGATAACATCCCATTCTGAACCAAAGTTTTCATTTGAATCACTAAGAGAATCTAAATCAAGCGCGTTGCCAATTTTAAAATCAATTAATACATTGTTTAACAAAGCATTACCTCTAGCTACATCTATTGACTTTTCACTTATATCAACCCCTGTTACCGCTGCTTTTTTTAGTCCTTTTTTTATCGAAATGGCTATACATCCACTCCCCGTACCTATATCTATTATACTTTGATCACCAGTGCTTTCTTTAATAATTAAGTCTACAAGCTCCTCGGTTTCAGGTCTCGGAACTAATACGTTTTCGTCTACTTTAAACCGATGCCCATAAAAATATTGCTCCCCCAGTACATGAGCTAAAGGAAAGTGATTTTTGAATGATTTGATTCCGTAGAGAAATTTTAATATTTGCGATTCAGTCAAAGGAGAATTAGGTTCCATTATCAGATCTGTTTTTGATTTATTCAACCAAAAGTCAGCACAACGTTCAAAATAAATCTTACACTCACGAACACCCAAAACAGGCTCCAATTCTTTAATAAAGAATTTCTTTACAGAAGATAGTTTGTTGTCAGAAACCTTATTCATACTTAACTTAATCTTCTTGATTTATCTTGCTTTTTTTCTCGCTGCACATAATACCATCAATTTTCACCAACTACCTGTAATGGATAGTAAACGCTTCAAGTGGATTATCTACTTCAGGCTCTTTACTTTTAATTTTTTCAAAAGTGAATTTACTAAGTGAATCACTCACCTTTATAACTTTCATCCCTTTCTTGGTTTTTAACCGCACATCCATCTGGAAACCAGGGGTAACTTGTGACCAATGAATAATATAGTCAAACTTCCCTTTCATTTTTTGTATTACTAACATTGGCATGGTTGGCATGTTCAAATACTGTTCAAAAATAGGAATCACTTCTTTCCCAAGATGTGTTTCAATAAACACTAACATATCTTTAGTATCCACAGACTTGTGAGCCATTTCCGTTTGAATATTTTTTAAGGTACTAAACCACAACGAATCATTGTCGACTTGTGTTCGAACTAAATGGAGCATTAATGAACCTTTCTTGTACATATCTCTACTCCCCATTTCATTGACGTGACGAGGCGGTATAATGGACTTATCATTCAATAAATTGTTTACTCCGTGTTGTAAATAATTCATCATCATATCGTAGCCGTACATCTTCTCCACGTACAATGCTTCCGTATAGGTACAAAAGGACTCATGAATCCACATGTCTGCCAGGTCAATCATGCTAACACTATTCCCCCAATACTCATGACCACTTTCATGTATAATAACATAGTCAAAATCGACACCTTCCATTTGACGACCTAAATACCCTGTTTGATATCTGTTCCCATAAGCAATAGCACTTTGGTGTTCCATACCCAAATATGGTGCCTCTACCAGCTTGTAGCCATCGTTCCAAAAAGGATATCTTCCAAAGAGATCTTCGTAAATTTTCAGCATCGGCTTAACTTGCTCAAAATGCTTGGTAGCCTTTTCCACATTATAGTCCAATACATAATAATTTAGGGCCAAACTATCATTCTCAGAAACGTAGTAATCGGCAATTTTTTCAAAATTTCCAATGTAAAATGTAACATTGTAATTCACAATTGGATATTGAATTTTCCATTGAAAATGTGTTTTGTTTGCATCACCTATACTTGGCTTCGAGAAAACATTAATTCCATTGGCTACACAATCCAAACCTTTTGGAACAATAAAATTCAAGAGCATACTGTCGGGTTTATCAGACAAGTGATCTTTATTCGGCCACCAAGATGAAGCTCCAAACCCTTCGCAGGCAACACCAACAAAAGGCCTGTTTTGATCATCAGTTGACCACACAAAACCTCCGTCCCAAGGAGCGTTAGCTGCCACAGTGGGTTTCCCATGATAATAAACCTTAAGACTCTCTGAAGAGCCCTTAGGTAAAGCCGTAGGAAAATCTATCATAAAAGCATTGTGAACCCTTGTATATGAAATCGTATGCTCATTAAAAACTACAGAATCGATGAGCATATTTTTAAACAAATCCAACTGGATTTTTGAAGTTTCCTCAACCACATTAAATCTTATATCATTGACACCAGTAATACTACTGTCCCCCAAATTAAAGTCTACAGTCAAATCATAAAAATGCACATCGTAGCTGGTTCTTTCAACTGGTAAGCCTCCTCGTAATGAATCGCTTGGACTGTAACGCTTTTTCCTTTTTCTTTTGGCATCACAAACCGTGACAACCATTATCAGTATTAAAAATGTTAAACAAAATTTCCTCATTATTTATATAATTTTAAATTTATCAGCATCATTACCCACCGGAAAATCAACTCTGTACTTATTTAATCGATCTCCACTCAAAGTGTAATTCAGTGTTCTTTTTTCGTTGGGTCCACTTGTCACCAAAAACTCTCCCTCTGGCCCTAATATTACTGAAGCACCATTGTACTTAATTTCATTCCCATCTACCCCAACCCTGTTAACAGCAACAACATATACTTGATTTTCAATAGCTCTTGAAACAAGTAAGGACTTCCAAGCTTCAATTCTTTTCTCGGGCCAATTAGCCACATAAATTGCTACATCATAATCATTACTAACATTTCTGTTCCAAACAGGAAATCGTAAGTCATAGCATATAAAGCAAGCAAATTTTAACCCCTTATAATTAACGATCAATTTCTCACTTCCAGCGGTATATGTTTCGTGCTCTTTAGCAAAAGTAAAAAGGTGTTTTTTATCATACTTAAAAACCTCACCATTAGGATTAACCCACAAAAGCCTGTTATAATACTTTTTATTTTCCTCAACAATTAAACTTCCGACTACAGCAACATTATATTCCTTAGCCCATATTTTTATTCTATTCACTTCAACACCGTCCATGCTCACCGCAATGGATTGTGCCATCATTGAAAACCCAGTAGTGAACATTTCTGGCAACACTACAACATCTGTCTCGGTTGGAATAGTTTTCAAATAGCATTCGATTGTTTGCAAATTTTGCTCAACATCCTCCCAGTGCAAGTCGCACTGCACAGCACTTATGTTTAAATTGGTTCCTTTCATTATAAATCAGCGTATTTTATCATGGAGCAGGATCTGGAAATTGATTAAAAATTTCATTTATTTTTTTAATTAACTCAGGAGATAGATTAACACTTTCAGCTGTTATATTTTCCTTCAATTGGTTCACATTAGTTGCACCTATAATTGTTGAATGTGCAAAATTTTGACCACAAACAAAAGCCAATGCCATTGTCACCACAGACATTCCATTTTCTTTTGCCAACTCTTGGTATGCTGCAGTAGCTTCCATTGCTCTGTTGTTAAGGAAGCGATTAAATATTTTGTACTCAGTTAACCTAGCTCCTTCAGGCTGAGCATTGTTCAGGTACTTGCCAGTCAAAGCTCCGAATGCTAAAGGCGAATACGCTAACAATCCCAAACCTTCAAATTGGCAAAGTTCAGATAATCCATATTCAAACTGCCTGTTCAATAAACCGTAGGCATTTTGAATACTAACAGGAGGAATCAAATTATTGTCCTTACACAATTGTAAAAACTTCATTACTCCCCAAGTAGTCTCGTTCGATAATCCCCAATGTTTGATCTTACCTTCTTTTATTAGTAGGTTCATGCTTTCTGCCTGATTCAAAAAATCTTCTTCCCACTGCTGACCAACGTTCTTATCAAAGGGATAAATTCTAACACCAAACTTGTTGTTATCTCTTTTTGGCCAGTGCAATTGATACAAATCAACAAAATCCGTTTTCAATTTTTTCAAACTCCCCTCAATTGCTTGATTAATCTGAGTCCTTGAAAAATCAGGACCATTCCTGATATAACTTAACCCTGCGCTATGACCCACAACCTTAGTTGCTAAAATTAATTCATCCCTATTCCCCCTGCTTGCTAGCCAATTACCAATAATTTTTTCTGTGGCCCCGCACGTTTCAGCACGTCCTGGAACGGAGTACATCTCCGCAGTATCAATGAAATTTACTCCTTGAGAAACTGCATAATCTAGCTGCTCAAATCCTTGCTCCTGCGTATTTTGTTCACCAAAATTCATGGTTCCCAAACAAATGCTACTTACACTTAAATCGGACAATCCTAATTTGTTGTATTTCATATTTTTTCTTTGAACTTTAAATTAAACTTGAGCTCCACCTGCACTAATCTTCCCCAACCTAACATCATGCCTTTCTAAACAAACCTTTTACCTTTTCAACATCCACAATACCAATGAAAAACATCATTAAAAAAGGCAAAGCTGGAATTTTATAACGAACCAAGCTTCCCATAATAGGCGTAACCATTCCCACTACTATTAGCAGCGTAAGTGCATACATTAAAAAGCACAGCCCTATATCAGAGGCCCGAACCTTGCTTCTAAAAGAAAAACAAAAAGCCATGAATACAAGCAAAAATATATTTTCAAGTGCAGGTATTACAATTAAGGGGGAATATGCCTCCCAAACAAAAGGCCTAAACAAAGAATTAAACAATCCTTGAGGAATGTTCAAGAGAAAGCTCAAAGGATTGTCTTCCAAATCATACGTTTTAATCATACTCCGAGCATCCATTGATTCACCTAAGCCCTCAAAGTCTTTCTTTTTCCACTTAAACACTGTAAACAATGACCATTTAAATCTGATCATGTGCCAAACTAAGGCCGCTAAAAAATAAGACAAGTAATTGGCAAGAATCAATTTCCATCGAGCTATATATTGCCACTTAATAAACATCCAGTACATTGAAAAGATAGGCAACAGCATCAAACCAACATAAAACTTCATGTGAAATAAAAAGAAGAACAGCAGCAGTATAATCACGGAGCTCTTAACATTAATCCCCTCACGACTTACTTTTTCAACGATGTACAATAAATACCCTAGGGCAAGAAACAACAACCCTTCTTTTAATATTCCTGAAGTCCAAAATATCAGAGATGGTATCAAAAACACAGCTGCTCCCAACCAAGTCTCTTTTCCTTTAAAATATTTTTGAAAGGCTTTAAAAAAGTACATTTGACCAACAAATCCGGCAAAAGAAAACAAAACCATGTGTACATAATAACTTCCGAAACTAAACCACCGTAGGATACTGTTAATCCTAATTACCGTTCTGTTATCATTGTACAAAGGAGACCTCAAAGCAGGATACCAATTAGTCATCCCCTCTAGCAAGGGTATAGCCGTTCTTTCTTCGGCCTTCCATCCAATCATCACGTGGAAGTAATCTGAAAGGTTCTCGTGTAAAAGCAAATGCAAAAAAACACTGTCGTCAAAATACCTAAAAGTATCAGCCAGGGTTCTGTTCGGATAATAGTAGGTGTAAATTAAGGTAAGGGCAATTCCGAATAAAATCCGAACCGAATACGCTGCACCAATAAAACCAAACGACAAGTTCAAATTCAATTTAGTGGTCAACTTGAACACCAAGTAAAAACAAAAGACAACAGTTATGATTCCCAGGACAATATGAAGCACAATTTTAACTGATAATTTGAAGTTTTAAAAATACGATTTTACAATTCTATTACGCAACCATCTTATACCTTTGTCGTCCATAGTTATGAAAACTTATCATTCACTAAAAAAACAAACATGATTAAAAACTTATCGATTGCCTTTATGTTATTATTTATTACAAGCGCATCTTTTAGTCAGGATACAACACCCGAAGGAGAAACTTTAGAAGCACAAGCAGTGGACCCTACAAAAGGGACACACTACTTAGGATTAAACGTAGGGTCTTCCACTGGTATAGGTTTTTCATATAAATACACAAAAAATAGGTTTGGCTTTCAACTTTCAGGAATTCCGATATTCACAAACGGTGAGTTTTGGGCTAGTACAGGAATTGCCATGACTCTTAAATCAAAGAAATCATTAACATCAAGTAGCAAGTTTGCTCCACTTTTATACTTCGGAGCTCATATCATAACACAAAGGCATCAACAGTACGAATATTTATCCTATGAAGACTACTACCCTTACGAACCAATCTCTTCTGAAAAAGTAACAGAAATAACTATGTTTAGTACAGCTTTCGGGTTTGGATTTGATTACAAAATAGACAAACACTTCCTTTTCAATTTCATGACAGGATACGGGCTGTATTATACTGGTGATTTTTCAACTAACTTTGCAGGGGAAATAGGATTACATTATAGATTGTAAGTATTTTATAATCCTTAAAATTACAAAGCCATTAATGTGTAAAAGCATTAATGGCTTTTGCATTTCAGTTAGAAAGCTACTCACTTTAACATACCTTTGTTCTCATGAGCAAAAAAGACCAGCAATCGATCCTGAAAAAGCTAGGAATTGACAAGTTAAA
>Ga0115000_10002536_pt1 | contig 15671 bp, 16 predicted proteins | sample ArcticOcean_MG_C_6_FD_89690 | JGI IMG/M metagenome (GOLD analysis project Ga0115000, IMG submission 89690) | Marine microbial communities from western Arctic Ocean - ArcticOcean_MG_CB8_128 | ecosystem: Environmental > Aquatic > Marine > Oceanic | place: Arctic Ocean: Canada Basin | collected...
GCGGAATGTCTTAAGGTATAAAGACTACGCATCTTCCATTCAGCACCAACGGCTTTTTCACTCATAATGTATACATCACCACAATTTAAGGTTATGTCAATTGGTTTTCCAACGGGCATACCATCTTTGAACCAATGCCATCGCATCGGATAATTATCACATCCAATACTAATACATATAACAACTACGCGTTCCGTATCACCATGAAACCCAATACCAGTTTTCTTAAGGTTGTAGTATCGATTTCCTTCTACGACATTAATTTCTACCTTGCTTTTACTATCAATCGCTATCAATCCGTCCGCAATCATTTTTTTCAAACTTTCGACGACCTGATACAACATTATTTTCTTTTTAAGATCTACGATTCTTCCTTTACCTTTCATCACCTCTGGCTCCTGCTCCCTACCAGCAACATAACATAGATTGGTTCGAGCTAGTTTATTCATCCGTTTTCCCCGCACCTTGGTCTCGACTCCATCCACAATTTCTGTCCTATACTTGTTTGGATCCAAATATTCGGCATCCCATTTGTCGGCTGTCAATTCTTTATAAATCTCCTGAACGGTTGAATCCTCAAATGCACGTTGTACCCAATTCCTTAAAATAATGACTCTGGCTTGGTCATCGATACTAAACTCCTTTATTTTATTCACATCTCCCAATTCATTAAGGTTTAAAACACTGCTATTATGTCCAAGATCCATAAAATAAGGACTTAATCCCTCCAAATCGGTAGCAGTAAATCCCTCACCCTTAACCGGCATTCTACCTATAATCTCCATTCCAGCATGATTCTCGCCGCCTGGTGCACAAGTTAATGAAAATCTCTCTTTCGCCATTGTCGTCAATACTGCCGGACCCTTAATATTAAATATTTTTGTTTGTTTTTTACTCATTTTTAGGTTGTGTTAATATTCTTTTAATATATAATTTAGTTTCAATTTTTTATTATATTATTATTTTCAACATTAAATGTTTCGTATAATAAACCTTTTGGGGTATGAAAAACATGAGCATTTTCAGGATAAGCAACATCAAGATCTTTTAAAATATGAAGCTCGTCATCAAAAAAATAGAAATCTGTGGTCGGTTTACCATCAAAAATAGCGTTTACGTGCTGTCTTTTAAATTCTGGTGTTGGATAAATTTGCATATTATTAAAAGTGATATTCGGGAATAAACTTTTTAAATGTTGCTTGCATTTCTCCGGTTCTGAACTTCGAGATCCTATATTTAGTTCGTGTCCTAAGTCTTGTAAATGAGTTAACATAGAATGTCTTTCTTTTGGAACATAATCATAAATATTGTCGTTATTTATAAATTTATCCTCTTCAATAGTACAATCCCACAAAGTTAAGTCTAAATCAAAGATGAAAATGGATGGTGCTGGAATCCGTTTGACCCAACTCTGAAATATATTGGCTCGAACTCTATTCATGTTTGTATAACTCTCCTAAAATTAATTAAAAAAATTGAACCTAATTAACTATTGTTTATTAATAGTATCTAACACAATATAACATTATGTCTACAACTAATCATACACAAATCGCCCCTCTTATGAAAAAACTAGAGGAAGCCAAGGCAATAAGTAAATTAGAAGAACGAGCTGCTCTTAAAAAGAAATTTAAACACGCGATGGAGTGCCGCAAATCTGGTTGGCGCGACATTAGCGACAATGAAGATCTTGTTACGGCAGCACGTCGTGGCTTAATTCGTGAACATATTGTAAAGGTTGAGATCATGAAACAGATGGGAATGGAAGACATTCCATCATTCGCGGATGTTTGGGCAAATTATTTGGAGGAAAACGCTACAAAAAATCAGCCTAAAAAGAAATGTACAACTAGTAATTGTGGCTGCGAATCCAGCCACTAGTTCGTAAACCACCAACCCAGTCATGGTGTGAACTGTTTGGTCTAAGTCGTCTGATACCCGCAGGTGGTCGTTCAGTTGCCTCAATCACCAATTCTACTCGAGTTTCTTCGCTTTTAATATTATCTTCTATTTTAGTTACTAAATTTTTAATTTTTTTGCATATTATCTTTTGTTGGTCAGTAACTGTAAAGTTCATTACTTTAAATACAAATTATTATTTAAATACTAATTGTATTTAACAACAATTATTCAAATACATCGTTTCTATTTCAGGGTGTACTGTATCAGCACACTCCACTTCTAATGGTTGTGCAATAAATTTTTTACATATTATATTAAAAATTTCTTCTACATTATGTCCGGTTTTTGCAGAAGCTTCTACGTGAATCAAATTGTATTCTCTCGCATATTCCCTAACCTCATATAATATTACTCTTCGGGATTCATTTAAATCAAACTTATTCCCTACTAAAATGATAATACAACCAGTTTTTTTGCTTTGTAATTCGGCAATCCAATTTTTAGCTCCAGTCAGAGTATCTTGTTTTGTAATATCATACACGACAACTGCTGCTTTTGCATGACGATAATACATCGGGGCTAAACTTCGATATCTTTCTTGTCCAGCAGTATCCCATATTTCTAATCTTATTTTTTTTCCTTGATAATCAATATTTTTTGATAAAAATGCAGCCCCAATCGTTGGTTCTTGAAATTCAAAATATTCATTTTTTATAAAACGAACAGTTAAACTAGATTTTCCGACAGCAGCGTCCCCCAACAATACAACTTTACATTTGATTCTACTTATCATTAATTTATATATATATATTAATTTCTATGAATTTAACCGTACCTCATCCTCATTTCACCATAGCTCAATTGTCTTCCTGATTCTTGATCTGTAAACATATGTTTAACTGCTGCTTCCATCCCTTCAGTCGCCATAACATCTAATGCTTTTTTATTGGGTTCATCCATATTTTTTCCCATTGGTGTTTTTTTATATTTTTTCGCGAACGATTGCCCATCGTCCGTATTTTTTTGATTCCATGTTTTTTGAAGTTCATCAGGATCATATTTGTTATTTTTATTCCAGTACTCAGGAAATGTGTATGTCTTAATATCTGTCGTGGATATTGGGTCTTCATTTTTTGTTCCCCAAATAACACAATCATTGAGTTTTGAACACTTAGAACCTGTCTCTTCTAATACGAGCGCAGCACCGCATTCACATACAATTTGGGTGGTTTTTTCACTTGACATTAATGGTTTAGTATTGTAGACACTATTTAAACTCTGATTTCAATTTTTAATATCTATTTATAAAAAACTAATTAATATTTTATAGATTAAGTATACCATGTTATCCTTATTTTTGATATTTTTGACGTTATTCAACGCTAATTCGTTATCTTATTTAGATAATAATAATTCAAGTTTCGATTGGATCGATATTCCAGAAGAAAGCATTATACATGAAGAAACGTGGCCTTACAAAGGGGTAGGGTGTTCTATAGAAACAGAAGGTGATGATTTGTATTTCGTATCTGCTACTTATCCTGGAAGATATACGTATAATCAAGGCGAGTGTAATAAAAGCAAAAAAAAGGTCGAAATTCTAAAATATAATTTTTCTAGTAATAATTTTACCGACAGTTTACTTATAGGTGATACTTCACAACATCCAACAGCTGTCGGTGGAAAAGGAAGCGATGATATCGTGGCATGTGGGATTCTCCCGAGTGAGAATATGCTTTATTATATAACCGCCAATATCCATAATTGTCCCGTTAATTATAAATATGATAGTTCAATTGTGAGAATTAATTTAACTACTTTTCAATTTATAGACAGAACACTTTTAAAAGATATCCCTAATGTACCTCCTTTTTCTGATTACGAGTTTAATAAATTTAAATACTTGAATATACCTACAACTGTCGAACTAGTTGATGATTATTTATGGATAGGATTCGGGACTAGAAGCACTGGTGTTTGGAAATTAAAAATAAACGAAACAGATATTGTGTTGGAAACATCATTCCAAAAAAAATATAAGAAACAAGATGACCAAATGAAGACGATGGGAGGTACCACCAATTATTACAGCGTAATTTTTAATGAAATCAAACATAGTTTTGTAAATAAGCGCGATAAACTTATTTATTTCTTAGAAGACACGGGTTATGCTGATGCTCAATTATTGATTATAAATTATAGTATCCCAATAGATGAAAATAATAGCCATATTCAAACATTAAATGGTATTAATTATGTTTCAGACATGAAATTTGATTACGTGTCAGGGAAGATTTATATTATTTCAGGGTCTTTATCGAGTGAAATGTATCAGTATGATTTAAATTTTAATAAATTACAATTAAGCGAAGGATGTGTTACAGATTTTTTGAAATTTCCAACAGAATGGGGAGTTGTTACAAACATAGATATAGATTACCAGACTGGTTTTATTTATGCGTCGATTTCATCAAGATGGGGTAACAATGGTGTTGTCAGTATTAATCAAAAAGATTCCAGTATTAATACCGATTCAATGTTATTTTTTGGAATGAATGTACAATATCCGCAACATTCTTACTATCAATGGTATAACAATATGAATATAACATCATTGCTGTTGAATAAAGGCCTATTGGTAGTTAGCTCAAACTCCAATTCGTATAATACAAAAATAGCATTTATTAAATTAAATGGTTGTGCTTTGGGGAGAGGAATTTCCAATGGTAAATGTAATTTATGTAGTTATGGTAAATTTTCGGATAGAGTAGGTGGTATTTGTGAGGAATGTCACCCAGGTTTCGCAACAAATATAGAAGAGAGTCACAAGTGTATAAAATGTACTCCAGGAAAATTCTCTATTGGTGGCAATGCTATCAATTGCATAGAATGTCCTAATGGGTTTTTCGCCGATAAAGAAGGTTCAAACCGATGTCAAAGCTGCGGGAGAGGTAAATTTTCTATTACAATGGGTTCTGATAACAATAAAAATTGTGTTGATTGTGATACTGGAAAAATTAGTGAAGAGGGTAGTACAACGTGTGAATTTTGCTCAAAAGGGAAATGGTCAAAACAACAAAAGGAATGCGTGGAATGTCCAAAAGGTAGATATAGTTTTTCGGTTGGGTTGAAAGTTGCGGAAGAATGTTTATTATGTACAATCGGTACTTTTGGTGATGAAATTGGTCTTATATTTGAAAATCAATGCAAAGAGTGTAAATCCGGATATATCGGGATAATCGAAGGGGCTGTTTCAAATAGTTCTTGTTTGGCATGTGAACCTGGTAAATTTCGAAAAAATATATATTCTTGTTCCAATTGCGAAGAAGGTTTTGTTGCAAACCGAGCACAGAATCAATGTGCGTCTTGTCCAAAAGGAAAAGTTTCAAATATTTATAAAATAAAATGCGTCGATTGTCCAAAAGGTACATTTAATGATATTGATAAATCATACACCATATCAAGGTGTAAAAATTGCATAGCCGGTCGGTATTCGAATATATCAGGTTTAATAAATTCGGACGATTGTATTAAATGCCCTTCTGGCAAAGTTAATTTGGGCATTGGTGCATCATCTTTTATGGATTGTAAGTTATGCGCGGTTGGTAAGTATCGGAATTATGATATGGGTATAGAATGTGTTATATGTGCAACTGGGAAATACTCTGTTTCTGGTTCTGAAAAATGCGAATATTGCTCACCTGGAAAATATGTGTTTACTGTTGATGACATTCCGTCCAATTGTGAAGACTGTCCTGTCGGTAAATTCATTGTCGATGAGGGTGGTTATCTAGAGGATAGTTGTATAAATTGTCCTGTCGGAAAATGGAGTAACACAATTGCATCTTATTCTGAAAACAAATGTATTAAATGTCAACCGGGTAAGTATAGTGATATTGCTGGAGCCACGGAACAATCCGTATGTATAGATTGTCAAGGGGGACAATATAATTCTAAAGCTGGATCAAGTAACATAAATGACTGCAAACCTTGTCCAACAGGTAGCATTTCTCCTTCTGGTTCTGTGACATGTTCGTTGTGCGAGAGAGGGAAATATTCGGAACTCATGGGAGCGACTGTGTGTAAATTATGTTTAAAAGGTAAGATTGCATCGAACCAAGCTAGTTTAATTTGCACTTCGTGTCCTTCGGGCGCCGAAGAAAATATGGAAAAAACAAAATGCTCATGTATTTCCGGGACATACAATGAAAATAATAGCAATGTAATAAGTTGTTTATCGTGTCCAGAAAGATTTATTTGTTCAAAAGGAACTAATATTCAAAATATGGTAATAAAATCCCATTTTTGGAGAGAATCCAAAAATACATTAAAATCATATAAATGTAAAAATAGATTTGCTTGCAAAGGTGGACGGATTATAAATTATACAGATAATTTGTGTCAACCAGGACACAAAGGACCAATATGTGATGTTTGTGAACGAGGTTGGTCAAAGGACGACGGCGTTTGTTTGAAATGTCCGGAAAATATCGGAAGAACTATCAGTTTAACAATAGCAATACCCATTATTTGTATATTAATAATTATATTTTTAATCAAAACTGCTAATCCTGCTAATAATAAAAAAGAAGAAGTCAATGGTGTTGTTAAAATTTTTATGAATTATGCGCAGGTTTTTTCTTTGGCTAGTTCGTTTCAAATCAATTGGCCAACATTAATTAAATATTTATTCGAAAGAGCCAAGGAATTTTCATCCCCCCGGGTTAGCTTTTATTCGTCTGATTGTGCCATCGGTTGGAATTATTATGATAAATTTATTGTATATTTAACACTACCACTGGTTTATATATTTATGGCAACATTTGTTATATTTATTGTTTCTTTGTGTTATTGTAAAAAAAAGAGGCGGAAATTAGTTGGTATGTCAGAATCACATAAAAAAATATTTATTGACAAATCCCCCACTTGTTTAGAATTTTTTACAGCTTGGGAAAAAACAGCGATCGTCGTGGGTACATTTCTTAGTTGGCCAACAATTGTTGAAAAAACTTTAGAAATTATGAATTGTGAAAAGATCGGGACTGAATACTATCTTGTAAAAGACGTATCTGTAATATGCTATACAAACAAACATTATAATTTTCTTATTGTTGGTTATTTGGGTTTGATATTATATGGTATTGGTATTCCGTTATTAGGGTTTCGTCTACTTTATAAATATAGATTTCGTCTGTTTGATATGCAGAATAGATACGATGGTTCAACACCTTTGTCGTTTTTGTTCTTGGGTTACCGAGAAAAACGTTGGTATTATGAGTTTATTATTATGGGTAAAAAAGCAGGGCTTATTTTATTATCTGTATTTTTAAGAAATCATCCACGGTATCAGATTATAGGAGCAAGTTTACTCGTTCAAATTTCATTTTTTGTACATATTTTTTTAAGACCTTATGATACTATTACCAGTTATGGAATGATATGCAATAAACTAGAGAGTGTTAGCCTTTTATCTCTTGTTATGACATTGAGTACAGGTCTGTTTTTCGGAACCATAGACTCGGGATATAATTTGGGGTTTTTTGAGGATGTGTTAATTGTACTTCTATTGGCTTCAAATGGGCTTATTTGTTTGTACTTTTTTATTTATTTTGTAACTTTAACCTTTAAATCGATAAAGACACATTTACGTGAATTCATAGTGGAGAAAGTAACAGATGGCAACACACCATGTCTGTTTAGATGTTGTTCCAAAAAAAATATTAAACGTTTTCGTGATTGGGGAGATCTTGAAATGGTAGAAGATTATGGAATCCATCTGAAAAACCAAGTAGAAAAGGAGATTTTTACTAATTATTTTAAGGAAAAGCAGGATAAGTTGGGTGTTTTAAATGACAAAATCGATAATATCAAACATAGAAGGGTCTCTATTAAATTAGATAGATTACGGTCACAAATCCAAGTAATGGAAAAAGAACGGTGTTGGCAAACTATTAAGAACAATCGTTTATACGCTGAACTGAAAAAAACAGTTATGTTAAATAAAACAGTTCTGGAAAAAGAAGATCTTAAAAAATTAAATGATGTGTTTAACCTGTATGTAGAGCATGGTATTAATTATAACGAGAAAATCAATGGGTTATATATGGGAGAATTGCAAGATATGATTGTCCATAAATTATCGCAACCAGAAGTAATGGAAAATATTGTAATTGTTGCTAGTTCAGGAGTAAAAATAGATACAGATGAGGAAAGAAATGTTATAATTATTTAATCACTAACCAACAATGTTTCAATATAATTTGTTGGTTAGTGTTGAAGCTATGGCGGATGGTGCTTATTAATTTGAAGAGTCTTTCATTGTTGGAAAATGAAATGATGTATATGCATATTTTAAAAGTATGCTTTCCTAAAAACATAAGTTATTTCTAGCAAAAGGGGGTACGGGGGAAATTTTCCCCCGGGTCGATGAGAGAGTGATTAAAAAAATTGAAAAGTTTATTTTGGTATATGTGATAGATATAAAACCATAAATCGAAAGTGTTATTAAAGCAAATCAATAAAAATGTCAAGTATTACGATGTCAGCAGCGGTGGAGCGTGGTATGCGTTCAGCGGGAGTGGATTTTGCGTTGGAGGTGTTGGATGTATTGGATCGTGAAGGGGTGCTTAAATGCTCGTTGGATGATGCGAAGAAGCTGTTTGATTTTGATAGTGTGGCGGTAGTGTCATCTCGTTCAAAAGCGTCTAAAAAGCGCGAGAGTGGCAAGAGCAAGTCAAAAATTACAGCGAAACCAACAGTGATTTTACCATTTTGCGGAGATATCCAAGATGACTGGTGCAAGGGGGTAAAATTGAATCACGGACTTCACAGTCAGTGCACAAACGGAGAGGGTAAAGAAGACATCTACTGCAAAACTTGCCGCAAACATGCGGACAACAGCGCCACAGGCAAACCTCCCTACGGCGACATCAACGACAGATCCAAGTTCACCGTGGACTACCGCGATCCTAAAGGAAAATTGACGGTTCCTTACGCAAACGTAGCAGAAAAATTGGGCATCAATTTGGAAACCGCAAATGCCGCAGCAGCAACTCTTGGCTGGACTATCCCAGCAGAACAGCTGGTGAAACGAGTCTCGAAAAAAGGACGACCCGCCAAGAGCACCGCAGTCTCTGACAGCGATTCAGACGATGAAACTCCGAAGAAAAAGCGCGGTCGCCCCAGCAAAGCAAAGGCTGCCGAACCAACTCAGGATGACCAAATCGCACAGTTGGTGGCCGAAGCCTATGCCGAGACTACAGCAGTCAAAAAAATTAAAGTCAAGAAAGTCGTCTCCGACAAACTCAAATCTGAGAAAAAAGAAGCCGCCGCTAAAATCAAAGCCGATAAAGTCGCAGCGAATCTTGCCAAGAAAGAAGCCGCTGCTAAACTCAAAGCCGATAAAGTCGCCGCGAATCTTGCCAAGAAAGAAGCCGCTGCTAAACTCAAAGCCGATAAAGTCGCCGCGAATCTTGCCAAGAAAGAAGCCTCTGATAAACTCAAAGCTGAGAAGAAAGAAGCCTCTGATAAACTCAAAGCTGAGAAGAAAGAAGCCTCTGATAAACTCAAAGCCGATAAAATCATCGCCAATATTGCCAAGAAAGAGGCCAGCGAAAAAATGAAAGAGGAGAAATTGGTAGCCAAAGCTTTGGAAAAGGAGGCAAAAGAGGCGGCCGCGGACAAAGTCAAATCTGAGAAGAAAGCCCTCGCTCTCAAAGTCAGACAGGAGAAAGCTGCGACCAAGAAAGCAGAGCGTGAAGCAGCCAAGATTCGCAAGAAGGAAGCGGCGAGCAAACTCAAGGCCGAGGTAGACGATGCGGCAGAGGATGTTTGTTTCCCAGAACTCGAAGAGGAAGCGGTCGATTCAAGCGACAATGAAGAGGCCGATTCAAGTGACGATGAAGAAGAGGAAATCGTACTTTCAAATTTGCCAATAAAGATCGTAGATGGTAACGAGTATCGTGTTTTGGAACAAGACGGTCAGACCATCCTCCTAAGCAAACAAGGAGATGCAGTGGGTGTCTACGATGCTGATACTGACTCCGTACAGGAGGCAGAATTTGAAGAGGAGTAGAGATGTATATACCAAAAAAAAAATAAAAACAAATAAAAAGAAATAAAAGGCAAATTGTATATAAAGTCCTTTTTTATTGTGCTATGTAATCTGTATTTAATTCTTTCTCTCCAGAGAGTACGGTATCCTGGAACATCAGCCGTTTCTGGCTTATCCATAGCTAGATGACACTGTGTCATGCATGACACCGGGTTATGCATGACACTGGGTTATGCATGACACCGGGTTATGCATGGATGTACCTGATGGTTAGATTGATGTGTATATTGTTCTGGAGAGAAATAAATTAATTGTAAAACCACAATATAACATTGTGGTTTTAAAAAATTGAAAAGTTTTCTCTCCAAGATGATATAATTAAAAAAATGTCATTGAGTACTTTAAAAAAACGTGATGCGAAATTATACAGCTACATCTTGGCGTGCGATGTTGGTGGAGCTCCATGCGCAGAAGATGGTTGTCTAACAATCGCCATATGCAAACAAGTAATGCGCAGGAACGCAAAGGTGGGCGACACCATTGTTGGGATCAGCGGCTACAAACTGGGGAAGAAAAAGAAGATTATCTTCATCGCCACAATTACAAAAATGGTGACGATGGAGGAGTACGGCGACAGTCCTCGGTCAGATTCGATATACACATCGGATTTGAAACTGAAACCAAATCCATTTCACGATTGCACCAATTACAAGAGAGACGTGAGCGGTAAAAATGTAATAATCAGCACAGATTTCATTTATTTCGGGAAAAAGAACATCGTCGTTCCTAAGAATCTGCAGGGGATAATACCAGGTCGTGGATACCAGACAGACAAAAACACCCCCTTCAAACAGACTCTCATGAATCTTTTCGCGGCAGAGAAGAAGAAGGGTACCGGGAAAAGAGGCGAGTACACAGGCAAAAAGAATAGCAAATGTGACAATAAACCCGTCAGCAAATGTATATAAAAATAAAAAATAAAAAAAAAGAGTGTCAGACTTATTTTTTATTAATGCGCAGATACCACAACATAATATTATGATATCACAATTAGTATTTGAAATAAATATAAAGATTGGGTAGACAAATAACTTATATGATAGTTGATTTAATATTATTTGTGTGTGGATGTTGTATTGTATATGGAATATGTGCATTACTACACGATGTTTTGACTTGATAAAAGAGTGATGTGGAGAGAAGGGTTTAATTAAATCGTGATATAGGAGCATAATGGCGTGTTATGTTAACGGTATCCTGGAACACCACTGGTTTCTGACTTCGGGTTAGATTGGCGGGTGCAAGATTGGCGGGTGCAAGATTGGCGGTGCAAGATTGGCGGTATCCTGGAACATCACTGGTTTCTGGCTTGGGGGGTAAAGGGGTTAGATTGGCGGGTACATAAGCGCGGTCATTTTTGGGTTATGGGCTAGATTGGCGTGGTGAATGGGCTGGGTGCGGGGCGTAACGGCTAGATTCGCGTGTATCATTATCTATGGTATATAATGGAAACCCCCAGCCTCTTCTCAGATCAAAATCCGCAGAACGAAAGAAACAAAACGAATTGCTAATAGATAAAATTGAAATTATAATAATATATAATTATATTATTCAACTATATCCTAACATGAGTGTCTCCAGTTTATTTACTTTTCCATTGCGTTTTGCAGAGCAGGTGAAGTTGAATAACCTTTCCGAGTGCAATTGTTGTCCTAGACATCAACTCAATAAACCTTCTGAACTTAAACCATGGGTAGAACTTAAATCTTGGGAAGAACGTCAGATAGAACTTAATCCAAATCACGTGAGGGATATGACCTGCCAATGCGATTGTCGACATAAAGCACGATGGATCTGTCGCAATATGTGTGGTCTGGTTGAACTACCGCAAAATTAAATCATTCTCATAATCTTTTCCTGTTTAATGCGCATTGGGTTAACCATAATGATAGATTCTTCTGGTTTAATTCTAATTATATTTTTCCTTTCTCTCCAAAAAGGAATAATATAACACCTGAAACAACAGAATAATATAATACACCCCAACAAACCCAATATAATTTTATATTCAAGTAATCTCATTAATACTATATTACCAATGTTATAAAGTCATTTTTCATAATTTAATAAAATTGAATATTAAAAATCAATTAGTTTAAAATGTAAATAATGGTTACCCCAGAGCAAAAAGTATGCGAAATGAAAGAACAAAAAGTATGTGAAACGAAAGCTAAAACCGAGTTTGAAAAAACTCGAGAAGTATTGAGTTTAAAATTAAAGGCAATCAGAACAATAACCCTATTGCGCGATGAAAATAAAAAAATAGAGAAGCGTGTTGCTCGACAATTAAAAAGACTTGATAAAGAGAGAAATGAATTAATAGAAGAACAAAAATACCAAGAAAAGCAATATGAAAAATGTAAAATCCAATTAGATATGCGAGTCTCCGCAATTCAAAACGCCATTCAAGATTGCAGTGAAGATACAATGGTGAGTTTAAATATAGGGGGCAAGGTATTCCAAACATTAAAATCTACAGTAAGCAATATTAGTCCATTCTTTGCTTGCTTATTTTCGGATAAATGGGGGGACAAAAAACGCAAAACAATTCGTGATAAGGATGGTAATATCTTTATAGATCGTTCGTCTCAATATTTCGAATATCTATTAGATTGGTCAAGGAATGGAGGTAGTAGGAATGACTTAATAGATATTGTACTGTCGATATCTGATCCAAACCGGACAGATGCAAGTAAAAAATTAAATATAAAAACATTTATGAAAACAATGGAATATTATGGTATTGATTATGAAACCTACGATCAAGAACTAAATGTAGACAAAATAGTAGATGTATATTGGCGTGGAGATAAAAAAACATATAACGGAACTGTTAAGAAATTATACTTTGACGAAGAAGAAAAAGAACTATGTATTATTATAAATTATGCTGATGGTACCAGGTGGAAATACAATGTTGATCAATTCGACAAAACCCGGGGACCATATAGCCAAGAACAAGAACACAACTCACACAGAAGAGGAAAAAAAACTAAATGGTGGCATTACGGTGTAGATAAGGGAGGAATAAAACTTAATTGTATCGAATCATTGAATCCTATACCTTCTATGTGTTCTCACGTTTGGGGTTGACACCGTTCGGTTAAAAAAAAATCAAAATTTTCTTCATCAATTACTACAAACTGCCCCCACTCTTCCTCATAATCAACGGGTGTTGTATTTCTATACCAATTAATAACATAATCGACAATTTCATCCATGCGAACAAAGAACCAATCTGTAAATTCATACATTTTTAATTAGATAAATTAAAACCATTATATTAAAATCAATTTAATATATAAATGCATATTCAAGGAAAAGATTTAGCACAAGGTAAATATTTGTTCCATCGTTATTTAACAAAGAATGGAGAGAAAGTTAAAGTAAATACATATAAAATAGAAAGAGCAGATAGTTATAAATTTTATGATAGTGAAACCAAAATTGAAGATGAGATTCGCAGAATAGAATTTAAGAAGAAGGAACGGGCATTAATATGGGTAAAGGGATCTCGGTTAGGATTATTATATTTAATAGAAATCCCAACAGAAGATAAGTTATAATATATTTAAAAATAAGATTATATTATTAAATATAATGAGCAATGAGAATGACACGTGGTCCTTTATTACTAATATGTTTTTCGCTGCTACTGGTGCTGCTTCAGCAAATTTACTTGCCAATGTAACATATCGTGATCGGTATGGCGGAATAGACTGGCGAGATCTAGCAATTTTATCATCTATAGGAGCAACTCTTGGTGTACATTATGCAAAAACAGGCAGACCTTTTTTCTTGGCCAATCAATAAAAAAAATTGAATCCATTAATGCTTTGATGGGAATATCATTATAATCAAATGTCAACAGTTTTCAAAACAGCCTTTCCTTTCAACATGTTTCACGGCGGAGTTCCTTTGAATTTGGTGGTAGCTTTTATGGTTTCTTGTATCTTGTACAGATATACAAGAAAAATCCCTTATGATAAAGGTGTGTTCTGCTTTATATTAATCCACACTGTATTATCCGCATTCTACAAAAATTTTTCGGACAACCAATTTATGTTTTACGAAATTATAAATTTATACAATATGTGCACATATGAAATGTATATTTCAAATTGGAAAACAAAAGTAACAAGTAAGCACCCAACAAGTAAGCAACCAACATGGTTAAATATTGAAATTAAACATGGAGGAAATCAAAATATACCCGAATTCGCGGATGGAAAATCTATACACTTTGAAATGTCAGAAACAAAAACAATCAATGATCTTAAAAAAGAAATTGAATTAAAAGTAAAAAATGCCCCAAAAGAAAATCAAAGTCTGCATTCCACAATATTTGGAGAATCATACCATAATCATGTAAAATTGGGCGATATCTCAGTCCATTCTCTCAATACATTACAGTTATTTATTGTATTGAGAGATTATTAAACCCGTTATGGGTATTTTACAACATGACTCTTATTTCCATTAAGTTGCAAACCAATAATAGATGCTATAATTACAAGTACTCCAAATATAGTTATTTTTGTTGGTCGTTCTTTAAAATAAAAAAATCCTATTAATAACCCAAATACAACCATGCTATTATATAAAACTGCTGTATTTATAGCTGGGAGTTTTGATAATCCATAATAATAAGCATAGTTTGCCACACCTTCAACAATAATATAAAACATAACTAATTTGATAATTTGATCCCATTTACCGGCAATTTTAATTTTATGTTTTGTGGCAAAGTGTTGAATAAATACACCTATGGCGGATAATATTGACGCAAAACCTGTTAAATAAAACGTATCTATGATTGGGTCATTTGTTGTTTCGCTTATTTCTTTAAAAAAGGGCACGAAAATACCGTGTGCTACAGCGGCAAACCCAGCCACCGCTAAAAAGATCTTATTATATTTAATACTTTTAGTATTTAAAAATTCACCAATGTTCATAACAACTATACCAACAAATCCCAATAATACATACATTACTTGTTTGTTGCTCACCGGTGCTTTAAAATAAAACTTTTCCATTAACACCAATACAATTGTCCAACACATAAATAATGGAAAAGTAATATATTGTGGTGCAAATTGCATAGCGACAATAATACCAGCTATATATAAATAGTTTAAAGTTGACACTTTTAAAATATCGGGGCTAAATATATTTTTAAAATAATCCTCGTATTTCTCTTTCTCTTTCCCAACAGATGTTTTCCATTTGACATAAAGATAGATATAACTAATTATAAAAAAACTGACAAATCTTAAAAGTATTTTAAATTGTAAATCCAAATCATTATTGCGAATGAAGATCGGGTACAATGAGTTTAAAAATCCAGAAAGAATAATTCCCAAAGACGGCATTATTTGACTTGTCATATATATATATACATAATATTAAGTTAAATAATATAAGTTAAATAACAAATTATTTAATTAACACATCCAAACTATTTTCCAACCTGCGTGGTAATAGTTCTTTAATTCTATCATAAACAATGGTCTCGTTCTTTAATAAATCTTTTGCCATCGATACAATTAATTTTTTATGTTTCTTTAAAACAGAAAATGTGAACTCTTCTATTTCATCGACCATAACTTTACATTGTGAAAACACAGAGTCGGCAATATTCTCTCCAATAACTCCC
>Ga0115000_10002542_pt1 | contig 15653 bp, 14 predicted proteins | sample ArcticOcean_MG_C_6_FD_89690 | JGI IMG/M metagenome (GOLD analysis project Ga0115000, IMG submission 89690) | Marine microbial communities from western Arctic Ocean - ArcticOcean_MG_CB8_128 | ecosystem: Environmental > Aquatic > Marine > Oceanic | place: Arctic Ocean: Canada Basin | collected...
TGGCGGTCTCCGTATTGCCGTCTGGATCGTAGAAGTCGCCGTTGGTATCCTTGTCAGGAAGTGCCCAATCCGGCCAAGGTTGGCTAGACCAGTCTTCGGTGGTTTCGAGCAAAGAATCGACTGCGGCTTCTATGCCTGATTCTTCGCCAAGGCGAAAGAGCGCTTCTTGCTCATCGGGCGATCCGCCGAAGCCAGCTCGATTGAGGAGATGGATGGCTGCGCGGCGGGACCAGGATTCTTGTGGCAGGGGGTCTAACATGATTACGTATTAAGTTGTCGCGAGGCACGTTCTATCAGCGGCGACTTGGAACGAGGCTTGGGAATCAAGCTTCGATTAGCGGCGGCGATTTGGCGTGAATGTTTTCGTAAGTTCGTATGACAGTAAGTGATACGAGTTGTTCTGAAATAAATCCAAGTAGAGGTTTCGAGGTTTGATTGGCTGAATGAAGGCTCAGTGCTATCTATTTAGCGGATGGGCATTTGCGAAAGCAATTACTTTTGTTGGATTCGAAGGCGTGCATCCGTGCTATCGGCGAGGATGGCTTCGAGTTTATGACTAATTGAACCTAGAATTACGCTCTTTTTACCCTGACCGACAGGTTCGCTTGGTTTCTTTCGATGATTTCATTCCGTCCCGGGATAGAATATTCATACGCTTCTAGCTTTGCTTTTGTTAACGAAGGCCTCCTAGCATTTGAATAATGCAGGATATTTGGTCGCAATTGAGAAAATGGACTATGTCAGGACGGCAATTCGCATTGGCGACCGTTGTGGAGGCGAGTCGTCCGTCGCCTCGAGGGATCGGATCGGTTCTGGCTGTGAGCGAAGATGGCGATTCGTTTATCGGTTCAGTGAGCGCGGGTTGTGTGGAAAATGAGGTAATTCAGGCAGCGAAAGCCTGCATGGAAGACGGACAAACGCGTTGGCTGAATTTTGGGCCGGAGAATGGGTTTCCTTGGGAAATCGCGCTTTCGTGCGGCGGGCGGATTCGTGTGCGAGTGGAACCTTTTGCGGGTTCGGCGAATCCGGCGATTGGCGAGGCTTTGGGAAACGTGTTGGACGAACAACATGGCGGTATGCTGCTTAGCGCCGCTGGCGGACATTGTTTGTTCGATGAAGGGGGCACTCTATTGGCGGAAGCGGGCGAGGTGGCTGAAGGGTTGATTCAATTGGCGCGGGAGCGCTTGAAGTCAGGCGCAGGGACCGTCGAAGTGGATTGGGAAGATGGAAGAGCATTGCTGCGAGTGTTGGCTCGGCCCAAGCGGCTTTTCGTTATCGGGGCGGCTCATATAGCGGTTCATCTGGTTGGTTTTGCGCGAGCGTTGAACTACGAGACGATCGTGATCGATCCGCGGGAGGCGTATGCTCGGCTTGATCGTTTCCCGGCGGCTCCGGATAGACTGTTCGACGAATGGCCGAAGCAGGCATTGGAGACATTTCGAATTGGCCCGGACGATTGCGTAGCGGCGATGACTCACGATCCTAAAATCGACGATGAAGCTCTCGAGATTTTCTTGAATGGAGATTGTGGATACATTGGAGCGCTCGGTAGTCGGAAAAGTCACGCGGCGCGCTTGAAGCGTTTGGCGAAAAAGGGGTTCGATGAAACTGCGCTCGCTCGAATTCGCGGTCCGATTGGATTGAATATCGGAAGCGAGACGCCGGCGGAAATCGCTTTAAGCGTGATGGCGGAAATTGTGAAGGTTCGTAGCGTCAAACGCTCATGACCTCGCAATTGAAAATCGCGGCGATTGTCTTAGCGGCTGGCCAGTCCAGGCGAATGGGGCCGGTCAACAAACTGTTGATGGAGATTGAAGGCGTTCCTATGGTTGAACGCGTCTTGTTGGCGATTCAAGCAGCGGGAGTTGAGAAGACGATCATGGTGACGGGTTTCGAGAGCGATCGAATCGAAGAGCGCTTGAGCGGGTATGATGTCGAGTTTGTTTGGAACGAGAATTTCGAAGCCGGGATGGGATCATCTTTGGCAGGTGGAGCGGCCGCTTTGGCGGAGAATCGTTTCGATGGTATCCTCGTGTGCTTGGGCGATCTTCCTTACCTGAAGAAGGACTCGATCGGAAAGGTTATAGATGCATTCAAAAAAGCGAAGGGAGAAAAAATAGTCGCGCCTTGCTTCGAGGGGAAGCGAGGGCATCCGGTTATATTTCCATCTCATTATAAGAAACCCTTGGAGGGCCTTCAAGGAGATGCTGGGGCTCGGGCGTTAATTCAACAGGAAGCGCAAAATCTTTTGGAATTGGATCTTTCGGAGGAAGGAACCATCCGAGATATGGATACGGCAGATGCGTAGTTTTTCCTGATGGAGAACGATCGTTTCGCCGGTGGCGTTTCGCTTAGCTCTCAGAAACTCGTAAGCGCGCGTAGATGTTGAATACATCGCGTCGATATTGTTCTTCGATATCGTTGTGGGGCAATCCGAGTTGGCGCATCGCCTGGCAAGCTTGCTCGTAGCTATAGGCTCCGGCCTGATTGAAGTCTTTACGCTTCGATCTGCGGGCGGGCGGGATCGGGCCAGTCGATGTGGTAGAACTTGCCGCGGTCTTCGTCGGTACGCTCGTAGGTGTGGGCGCCGAAGTAGTCGCGTTGAGCTTGCAGCAAATTAGCTGGAAGACGTTCGCTGCGGTAGCTGTCGTAGTACGAAAGCGAGGACATGAAGGTAGGGATCGGCACGCCACTGGTCGCTGCTGCGGCGACAACCTTGCGCCAATTGGTCTGGCAACGATCGATTTCGCCTTTGAAGTAAGGATCGAGCAGCAAGTTGGCCAAGTTCGGATCCCGTTGGTAGGCTTCGTAGATTTTCTGGAGGAAGGCTGCCCGGATAATGCAACCGCCACGGAAGATCATGGAGATCGCTCCGAAATCGAGTTTCCAATCGTACTCGTCTTGCGCTGCGCGCATGAGCTGGAAGCCTTGCGCGTACGAACAGATTTTCGAGCAGTAGAGAGCGTCGTGGATAGCTTGGATAAATTCTTCCTTGTCTCCTTCGAATGCATCGAAGATCGGGTTGATGATCTTGGATGCGGCGACGCGTTCTTCTTTAATTGCACTGAGGCAGCGGGCGAAGACGGCTTCGGCGACCGATGGAGCAGGGATGCCCATGTCGAGCGCGTTGATCGAGGTCCATTTGCCGGTGCCTTTTTGGCCGGCTGTATCGAGGACGATGTCGACGAATGGCTTGCCGGTTGTTGGGTCATTCTGCTGGAGAATGTCGGTGGTGATTTCGATGAGGAATGAGTCGAGGAGACCGTCGTTCCATTTGCCGAATACCGTGCTCATCGCTTTCGGATCCATACCGAGAAGATTGGACATGAGGGCGTAGGCTTCGCAGATCATCTGCATGTCGCCGTACTCGATGCCGTTGTGGACCATCTTCACGTAGTGGCCGGCCCCGTTTTCACCAATGTAAGTGGTGCAGGTTACGCCGCCTTCGACTGGTTTACCAGGAGTGGCGCCGTCGATGGGCTTGCCGGTTTCGGCGTCGACTTTGGCCGCGATGGCTTCCCAAATCGGTTTAAGTTCGTTCCAAGCGGATTCCTTGCCGCCGGGCATGAGAGAGGGGCCGAAGCGAGCGCCTTCTTCGCCGCCGGAAACGCCGGAGCCAATGAAGCGGAAGCCTTTATCGTTGAGTTCTTTTTCGCGACGGATGGTGTCAGTCCAGAGAGCGTTGCCGCCGTCGATGATGATATCGTCTGGGTCGAGCAGTTTGATGAGTCCGTCAATGACAGCATCGGTTGCCCGGCCTGCTTGTACGAGAATGATGATCTTGCGTGGACGCTTGAGCGACTGAACGAACTCTTCGAGCGTTTGGGCTCCGAAGAGACCGCCTGGAGTGTCGGGATTTTCGGCAACGAAGGCGTCAGTCTTGGACGTTGTTCGATTGAAGACCGAAATGCGGAAGCCGTGGTCGGCTATGTTGAGGGCGAGATTTTGACCCATGACGGCGAGGCCGACGAGTCCTATGTCTGATTGTTGATTGGACATCTTTAGTATCGTTGTGGGCGGCCATATAAAGGAGCGCCGTATTCGCCATCAAGCTCGAAAGGGCATTTGAGGCGATTATTTCACACACGTGTGTGGTTTGACGAGTGAAGAGTACCGTCAATTCAGAGATTAGCCTTACATTTTGGACGGAAGGAACGGGGCAATCGCGTCGACAATAGGAGAGATGAGCTCTGGTTCGTTACGATTGTAGACCCAATTAATACAGACGATGACGCAGGTTGCTCCAATGATTGGGTACATGACCAATTTTGGGAGGGAGTTGAGGGTCTTAAAAATCGAGTACGCGAAAAGCAGTCCGATGCACCCCAGAGCGTAAGGAAACCAGGGCTGATCGTACAGGGGCTGAAGAGATTTAAATAGCCGTTCCACGTATAGCATTGTCGTTAATGCGAGTTATCCAAGCGGGTTAACGGTTTTTAATGGGGGCGACTTAAGAAATGAAGGCGCTTATTCGACGATATCCGCGCAATCGTCGACCATTATTCGATCCACTAATAGGATCCGGGCGTTTTGGCGGGAAAATGCCGCGTACTTCAGGTCTTGATTTCCGTGTGGCAGTTGACCCATTCCGTCTTGCCGCTTTGGTAGTGTTCGCGTTTCCAGATGGGGACGCGGGCCTTAGTTTCGTCGATTATGTAGCGGCAAGCGTCGAAGGCGGCGCCGCGGTGCGGTGAGCTGACTCCTACCCAAACGGCGATGTCGCCAATCGAGAGAGGTCCGATTCGGTGGACGCAGGCGGCAGATTCGATACCGAATCGTTCGATCGCTTCTGCAATGATGCGATGGCCTTCTTTTTCCGCGAGCGGTTTGTAGGCGGAGTATTCGAGAGCTTCGACGGCTTGGCCTTCGTTGTGATTGCGGACCCAGCCTTCGAAAGAGACGTAGGCTCCTGAGGCCTCGTGGAGTAGGTCTGCTCGCAGGGCTGTCGGGTCGACGGGAATCTCGGAAATTGAAAAGGGCATCTCGATTAGCCGCCGGCAACTGGGGGAATGAAGACGACGGTGTCTCCGGCGTTAAGCGAGTGATTCCAGTCAGCGAATTCTTCGTTGACGGCGACTTTGAGAGATTCGGGAGGAAGGGAGAATGCGTATTGCTCGGCGAGTTGGGCGTACAGGTCTCGGGGAGTAGCGGCATCGGTTTCGAGCGTTTCGCTGGAGCAGCCACGTTGGTCTTTTAAGAGCGCGAAATATTCGATGCTGAATTTCATAGTGAGAAGCTTGCGGCCGCTATCGGGCATTTGTATGGAAATCGCTTTTACCGCCGGTTTTTTCGACGAGGCGGATGTTTTCGATGACGATGTCTTTCGTGACTGCCTTGCACATGTCGTAGAGAGTCAGCGCGGCGCCGCTGGCGGCTGAAAGCGCTTCCATTTCAACGCCGGTCTTGGCCTCGGTGACCACTTCTGTCCGAACCATTACACGCGAGTCGTCGATTGGATCGATCGTCACACTGCATTTCAAGATCGGCAAAGGATGGCAGAGTGGAATGAGGTCGCTGGTCTTCTTTGCCGCTTGGATTCCTGCGATAATAGCGGTGTGGAAAACGGGGCCTTTTTTGCTCTGAATATCGCCACGCTCGAACCGTTTCATAACCTCGGGAGTCAGGTTGACTGTGGCCTCGGCTCGGGCTGTCCGGCGGGTGACGGTTTTATCGCCGACATCAACCATATGCGGTTGCTGGTTTTCGTCTAGGTGCGTGAAGTCTGACATAATTGCGTGTTAGTCTGGTATACTCGTCGCAGGTCGCTTGTCGAGAAAGAGCGCTCGTTGGTTCCTCGTGACCGCGATGCTAAACAAGGATTAATGGCCTTTTATTTTACAACGTTGTAATTTAGAGGGTCAGATAGCTTGGGCTTTAGCTTTGCCAGGGGCGGAATTTGTAGGCGGTGCCGGAGGCGAAGTTAGATTCGGATTGGGGCAACTCGATGAATCCTTGGGTTCGGGCGACGGAGATGTAGTCGCCGGAAGTATTGAAGGGGAGCGGTTCGGCCCAGGTTTGTCCGTAGGCGTCGTGTTCGATTAGGACGGGCAGGAAAAGGGTGATGGGCGGCTTGAATTGAAAGTCGGATTTCAATTTAGCGTATTGCGTGGCCTGAGTCGGCAATCCGCTGATTTGGTCCAATGCTGGCAGGACGTAGCGGTGAAGGCAGGTGAAGCAGGAGACGGGGTTGCCGGGGAGGGCGAAGACGAAGGATTTTCGATCGTTGATTGTGTAGTCGCCGAACCAGAGGGGTTTACCGGGGCGTTGGGCGACCCATTGAAAGGATTTGCTGACGCCTGCGGATTCTAGCGCTTCGGGAAGAAAGTCGCGTTTGCCCTTCGAGATGCCTCCAGCGAGAATAATGATGTCTGATTGCTCGAGGATGGAGGCTACGACGGTTTCGGTTTCCTTGAGATCGTCGACGATGTGAAAGCGGCGCGTCTGGGTGTATCCGGCGCTGGCGAGAGCGGTATTGAGGGCCAGGTCGTTGGAGCGTCGGATTTGGTGAGGCAAGGGTTGGGCGTCGACGGGGACGAGTTCGTCGCCGGTAGTGACGATTGAAATACGGGGGAGGCTGGAAACGAGAAGTTCGGATTTGCCGATTGAGGCGGCGATGGAGAGTTCTTTGCCAGTGAGGCGACAGCCTGGTTTGAGGAGCGATTGGCCAGATTGGCAGTCGGAGGATTCCGGGTGGACTCCGTGTCCGCGGGAAAGCGGGGTGCCTTCGAGAATCCGAGCGGTTCCGTTGGCGATGTCGAGATCCTCGACTTTGACGACGCAATCGGCCTGATCGGGCAGTGGCGCCCCAGTCATGATTTCGACGCAGGCATTGGGGGCATCGAGGCTCAGCTTGGGAGATCCGGCGAAGGCGGTTCCGGTGATCGGGAATTCGCTGTGGCCTTGCTCGATCGCCGCATAGGACAGGGCGATGCCGTCAAACGTCGATCGATTGAACGGCGGGGCGTTACGGTCGGCGCGTAGCGTTTCTCTCAATACGCGGCCGCGGGCATCTTCGATGGAGACGGTTTCGGACGGCAGCGATTCGAGGCTGTGGGCTATCAATTGCTCGGCTTCTTCAACGGTAATCACGCGATGATTGATTAGGGAAGCGGGGATGGGAGGCAAGACAGGATGATTTGTTTGCGGAAAAGCCTTTTCAATCGGGCGTTGGCTCGCATGCTCTATCGCCACATGTCTACTGCTCGTTTCATATACGTTTCCGGTCCGGACGATTACTTGGCGCTTCGTTTAGCGAGGCAGACCTGGGCGGAGATGAGCGCGAATGTGGAGGATGACTTTTCGAAGGAAATTATTAGCGGCCACGCGGGCAAGGTCGAAGACGTGGAGCAATTGGTGAACCGTTTTCGAGAAGCGACTCAAACCTTGGGCTTATTTGGCGGGCGTCGAGTGGTTTGGCTGAAGGGCTGCACGTTTTTGGCGGACAATCAAACGGGCCGGGCTGAAGGCACGCAGCAGGCGTGCGAGGATCTTCGCGAGATATTGGAAACGGTTGTTCCGGAGGAAGTGGGTGTTTTGATCTCAGCGTCACCGGTAGATCGCCGGAAGCGTTTCCCTAAGTGGCTCGAGAAAGAGGGCGAATATATGGTTGCGGGCGGCGTCGATTCGAAGGGCAAGGGAGTTGAGACCTTAATCGCCATTGTGATGGACGAGTGCGAGGCATTGGGCGTCACAATCGGAAATCAAGCTTTGGAGATCTTGATAAACAAGGTGAATTCGAATTCGCGTCTACTATTGGAGGAGACGCGCAAGTTGGCGACTTATCTTGGCGACGAAGGGAGCGAGATTACGGCGAAGCTAATCGAGGAGATTGTGCCGAATTTTGGCGAAGGGGATTTTTTCGAATCAACAGAGGCATTCTTTTCGCGTAACCTGAGGTGGACCTTGGATGCTTTGAGGCGTCATTTTTTCGCCGGACACGATGCGCGGCCAGTTATCGCCTCGCTGCAAAATAGGAATCGGCTGCTCATTCAATTGAAAGCCTTGAGCGATGGAGGGGAAATTCAGCTCGGCGGGCGCGGGATAGCCAAGCCGGGTTTCGAGCGAGCGGCGTCTAAGTATTCCGACCGTTATAACGGGATCTCCGACAAAAGCGGCTACAATGTTTTCACCCAGAATCTCTGGTACATGGGCAAGCTGATCGGCGAGGGAAAGATGCCGTCGCTGAAGCGACTTATCGATCACCAGCAGGAGTTCATTCGCGCTTTCGAGGAAATCGTCGAGCGTCCGAACGAACAAGAAGAGGCTTTGCGCAGCATGGCGATTCGCTGTTTGGCGTAGGATCGCGAGAAATTGTTAGATGCGGATTTGTCTCTTTACCGATAGCTTTCTTCCATACATTTCCGGCGTTAGCACGGCGGTTTTCAATCAAGCGAACGAGCTCGCGGCACGCGGGCACGAAGTGAGCATTTTCCATCCTCGAGCGAAGCGCTGCGATCGTTTGGATACGGTACCCGGATTGGATCCGAGTATTAGAACGTTCGGTTTGCCGTTGTCGGTAGCTGTGTCGGGCGTATCGAAGCTACGCTTTTCGGTTCCGTTGTTTCTACACACCTATAGGCGTCTTAAGCGAGCGGATCCGGACGTGATTCATGTGCATTCCGAATTCGGGTGTGGTTTGGAAGGGATGCTGCTGGGCCGCTGGAAAGGGGTGCCGGTTATTGGAACTTTCCATACGTTCTTTGCGGAGCCGGAGTATTTGAAGCAGTTCCGAATTCCGAATTTCGAGATCACGCGTGAGGCGATGTGGAAATATTCGGTGAGTTTCTACAATCGATGCTGTCACATTGTTAGCCCGTCGAAATCGGTTAGGGAGCATTTGATTGCGCGCGGAATGAGGCGTCCGGTGACTTTGATGTCGAATGGGATCGATCGAATCGACTTTCGTCCTCGAGAAGATTTGGACGCGTATCGGCGTTCCTTGCGAATTGACGATTTCGCCTTCATTTACGTTGGTCGGATTTCTCCTGAGAAATCGCTGGATATCGTTCTGAAAGCATTTCGCGAGACTCTGAAATCCAATTCTCGCGCGAAGCTAGTGATCGTGGGAAATGGTCCTTTCGATACGGCATTGGACCAGCAGATTCCGGAACTCGGTTTGACCGACAATGTCGTCCGCACAGGGCGCATCGAGCGGGATCAATTGATGAAGGACAATGTGCCTTTGCTCGGGGATGTATTCGTAACGGCGAGTAAGACGGAGAATCAGCCCGTGAGTTTGCTCGAAGCGATGGCCTTTGGTCTGCCGATGATTGGGCCGCGGGCGAAAGGAATCCCAGAGCTCGTCCAGGATGGTGTGGATGGGATTATTTTCGAATCGGACAACATCAAGGAAATGGCCGAGGCCATGACTCGATTGATGGAGGACGAAACGCTGCGTGGAGAATTGAGCGCGGCGGCGATTCGCAACGCAAACGAGCATCGGATCGACAAGATCGGCAAGCAGCTCGAGGGGATCTATCAAGCGGCGATCGATTTGAAGAAAAGCAAACAGCGCTAGGCGTAGCCGAGCTGGGCTCGAACCTCGGAGACTCGAGGCAGTTCCTTCACGCGTTCAAGGATCTCGATGCTGCTTTGAGGGACTTTGGGAGCTTGCACTTTTAGGCTCTTGATTTTGTCTCCTCCGTCATCGCTTCCCCATTTCCAATCGTATCCGCTGGGCGGCGGGTAGGAGTCGATACCTTCGGTCCGTTCTGATCCGAGGAATTTGAAGAGCTTGCCGGTCCACTGAATCGGATCCTGAACAAGATCTTCATATCGTATCCAAAAATTGGTGCTTCCATTATCGGGAAATCGGTCGAGCAGGTTTGCGTAGACCGAGGCCCAATATCCGTTAGCAAGCCAGCGATCGACGAACTGGGGGATAATTGGTTCGGCTTTGCGAAAGGCCATTTTGCGAAGCGAGGCGGTTGAAGTGTGGACGTCGCGGGCGAGGATGACGCGTTTGACGCCGTCAGCGTTGGGGAGTTTTGGATAGCTTTTGGTTTCGTTGAACCAAGCGGGTCGTTTCAGGACGACGATCCGTTCTTCGCAAAGGGCGGCGATTTTGGATGTGGCGTCGTCTGATTGGAATTTTTGGAAGTCCGTTTCCGGCAGACTTGAAATATCGGGCGCGGCGGCCATCAGCGCTTTCAAGAGCGTTGATCCCGATCGCATGATGCTCAGCTCGAGGGCGATGGTCTTTTCTGAAGGCACTTCTGGTGGAGGCGTCATAGTCAGTGGTCATGCAAGGAATAGTCGTAAGCCGTCACAACAAAAAACGTTCTAATGTTTCTTGGCGGCACGTGTTGGCGAATTCCGGGATCGTGATTTGGACGCGGAAAAGGCTTTCAATTCCTCTGGTCCTCATCACCGTGTGGGTTCTCATGCCAAAGTCCAAAACAGTTATACAGAATGTACTCGCCGAGCGCTACGCTTCGGACGCGATGAAATCGATTTGGTCCGGCGAGGGCCGCGTAATTATCGAGCGCGATTATTGGATCGCCGTTCTTAAAGCGCAGCGTGAACTCGGCTTGAAGATTCCGCTTAAGGCGATTAAGGCCTACGAGAAGGTGAAGGGGCAGATCGATCTGGAATCGATCGACCGCCGCGAGCGCAAAGTTTTACACGATGTGAAGGCGCGTATCGAGGAATTCTCCGATTTGGCGGGATACGAATTTGCTCACTTGGGCATGACGAGTCGGGATTTGACCGAGAATGTGGAGCAGCTTCAAGTGATCCGCTCGCTTGCGTTGACTCGGACCAAGGCGGTTGCTTGTTTGAATCGCTTGTCCGAACGGGCTAGCGAGTACCGGGATTTGATGATCACTGCTCGCACGCATAACGTTCCGGCTCAGGCTTCGACGATGGGCAAACGTTTGGCGATGGTTGGTCAGGAATTATTGATTGGCCTCGATCGCTTGCACGAACTGACCGAACGCTATCCGGCTCGTGGGTTGAAAGGGGCTGTTGGAACACAGCTCGATCAACAGACTTTGTTCGATGGAGATACCAAAAAAGTAGCGACGCTCGAAAAGAACATTGTAAAGCATTTGGGTTTTGGAAAGGTCATGTCGAATGTAGGTCAAGTCTACCCGCGTAGCCTTGATTTGGATACAGTTACGGCATTGGAGCAGTTGGCGTCTGGAGCGGTGAATATGACTACTACGGTTCGCTTAATGGCGGGACAGGGTCTGATGACTGAAGGTTTTGCTAAGGGCCAAGTCGGTTCATCGGTTATGCCGCATAAGGTGAATTGCCGCACTAGTGAACGTATCCATGGATTCGGCACGATTTTGAAGGGTTATACCGCAATGGCAAGTGGGTTGACTGGCGGGCAATGGAACGAAGGCGATGTGTCCTGTTCCGTAGTGCGCCGCGTTATGCTGCCGGATGCTTTTTTCGCGATCGATGGATTGCTGGAAGGTTTTCTGACGCTTCTCGGTCAGATGAACGTATTCGAGCAGGCGATCGAGGCGGAGAATGCGGTTCAACTGCCATTCCTCGCGACGACGACGATTTTGATGGAAGCGGTTAAGGCAGGCGCTGGTCGCGAAGGCGCGCATTTGGCGATCAAGGAAAATGCTTTGGCGGCGAGCAAAGAAATTCGCGAAGGACGGCCAGGCGAGGCTCAATTGCTCAAGCGTTTGGGCGCGGACGATCGGATTCCTCTTTCATTGGAGCAGCTTGAGGGAATTGTCGCGCAGTCGGGTCGTTTCGTCGGAGCGGCTCCTAAGCAGGTCGATCAGTTCAAGCGCGATACCGCTAAATGGGTGAAGCGTTTTCCTGAGTCGGTTAATGTGAAGCCAGGCAAGATGCTCTAGCCGAGTTGAGCTAGCATTAAGGTTCACTTGTCAAGCGAGGCTTTCGCAGACATTTATCGGAAATGGACTACATTGAAACGAATCAGGAATCTTGGGACAAAAGAACTGAGATACATTTTACTTCCAAGATGTATGACGTTGACGGCTTTCTCAAGGGTAAGAGCAGTCTGAAGGAGATTGAACTGGCGGAATTGACTGATGTGGAAGGCAAGCGCTTGTTACACCTGCAATGTCATTTCGGGCTGGATACATTATCGTGGGCTAGGCGGGGAGGGATTGTTACCGGAGTTGATTTTTCGCCAACGGCGATCGATAAGGCAAACGAGTTAAAGGCGAAGAGTGGTATAAACGCAGAATTCGTTTGTTCCACCATTCAAGACTTTAGAGCGGAGCGCCCTGGGGGTTACGATATCGTGTTTGTATCCTACGGAGCATTGTGTTGGCTTCCAGATCTTGGCGATTGGGCTCGCATTGTATCGGAAAATTTGAGTGTAGGCGGACAGCTATGCCTGGTTGAATTTCACCCGATCCATGACGTGATTTCTGGCTATCCATATTTTCATGGATCAGAACCAGATGTGGGAGAAGAGGGAACTTATACCGAGAATTGCCCGGGAGAGAAAATGAAGCTGGCGACTTGGACGCACCCTATTAGCGATGTTTTGAATTCGCTAATCGAATCAGGGATCCGAATTGATCGATTTAATGAGTATCCGTTTAGCCCTTACAATTGTTTCGAAAATTTGGAGGAGCGAGAGAGCGGGAGGTATTGTCTTTCCGATTCAAACCACCCGTCGCCGTTGGTGTTCTCGGTTTGCGGGACGAAGCTCTGATTGGAGCTATCGCTGACGACGCTAATGGTGGCGTTCGTATTTTGCTTCTGTGTCGGCGTAACATTCAACGATGAGTTTTTGAAAAGAGGCTAGAGCGAGGAAGGTGAGCATGTGGCAACTCGAAAGAGAGGCTACGAAGGCTTGCTCGGGATCGACGCTATTGGGGTCGCCTAGATATGCCTTAGCGGCGGACGCTTGTAGGGTTTTGCCGTTTTCGAAGGTCCCAGTGTGGTTTCGAGAGTAGGTTTTGTACCCAAAGGCGAGACCGGTTCGGTCCCAAGAGAGTTTGGCGGTGTGTTCGGCCAAACGGCCTTATTAGCAACAGGCGGAGATCTTGGCAAGGTATTCGTGGCATTGGAGCGGATGGCTTGCTTTGCGTAGGGGGAAATATTGATTATCCCTACCGAAGTTTTTCTATCGTTTCGATAGGGGGTGCCGAATAAAGGAATGTGAACCCGAGCCTTTTCAATTTCTATGCCTGAACAGCGTCCTAGCAATTGCTCGAAATGCACGAAACCGGCGACAATACATCTCACCCAGATTGTCGATGGCGAGATTGCGAAGCAGGACATATGCGAGCAATGTCCGCACGCGGCGAAGATCGGACAAGCGGATTCGATCGACTTGGTCAGCGGCCCCAAGCCAAAGCCGAAGCCGATAGTTCATGGGATACGAGCGATCGAAAAAGGGCTGTGCTGCCCGAAGTGCGGTTTCAGTCAACAGTCGTTCGAACAATTCGGGCGGTTGGGTTGCCCTGCTTGCTATGACGTGTTCGCTGATCTTCTAAAACCGGTTTTCAGGAAGGCTCATCCGGGGGTCGAGCATAAAGGCAAACGTCCTCAAAGGACGTCAGTATCGCCCCAGCAGATCGAGGCTTTGAAACAGGAATTGTAGCAATCCGTGAATAGCGAAGACTACGAAGGGGCAGCCGAAATCAGGGATAGGATCTCAGTGCTTGAGGAGCGTCTGGTTTAGAGAGTTTGCACGGCTAAAGACCTATTTTTCATTTCACTATTGGAGAGGGCTTAAATCTACTGTAAATTAGTGTTGTGCCACTGAAGTTTGAGAAGTTTTGGCCAATTAATATAAAAATTGGCGAACACCTTCTTTTTTGGAGTGCCAACCAACAGATGACTTACGCATGAAATCCGCACCCAAGATTGTAGTTTTAGAAGACGACCGAGCTTCAAGAGTATTGGTAACCTTATGTCTGGAGAAAGCGGGGTATCATGTCTACCCGGCGGCCGAGGGTCGTTATGCGATCGAGCTCGTAATGAAAGAGCGACCTGTATTGCTAATCGCCGACATAATGATTCCCGACTTAAACGGCTCGGAGGTTGTGAAGAAGTTGCTAGCGACTTCTTTTGAGCGCAAGTTGAATGTGCTTTTCCTGACTTCGCTTTTGAGCAAGAATGGGAGTCAGGACGAGGAGACAAAGTTAAGTGTCGAAGGGAAGGAATTTCCTGTGCTGTCGAAACCTTTCAAGGGGCCGGTTTTGTTGAAAATCGTGGATAAGATCGTTCGCGGATCGGTGAAAGGCGATGAGGCGAAGCACTCCACAGTGGAAGCTGAAAAGGCCAGGCTGGCTGCCGAAGTTGTGGAAAAAGCTGAGAAATAGGAGGTTGCAGTTGAAGCGCTCGCGGAGGATCCAACGCAGGTGGCTAAAGAGGAAAACTCTGAAACTACGACTGCCTAACCCTAGGCAGTGTTAAGATCGTAGTATCAAAAATACTGGTGCATAAACTCGTAACACGATAATCTTTAATAAGTTAAGTCTCAATTGAGCGCAGATCGAAACATCACTTAAAGGGGGGGGTTATGATAGCCTTGTGCAAAATTGCTAGCAAACGGAATGGGCAGGGTCGCCAAAAGCGACATAGGTGTAGCTTGAGCGACGGCAGGTTTCGGCAAGTTCCACTTTTTAAAACCTATTCGGCGCCAGCCGACCTGTATCCGCAAAGCGGCTCCTGACGAGCCAACATTCAATCGATTTATGAAACGTTTGGGTGCCCTAGAAAATGGCTAGTTTCGCGAAAGTGTAATGATGCACTCGAGGTGTTTCGTTTGGGGGAAAAGATCGAAGGGCTGAACTTCTTCGATCGCGTACCCACCGTCGATTAGGGCCCGAAGGTCGCGCATTTGGGTCGCTGGGTTGCAGGAAACGTAAACGATCTTGCGTGGAGAGAAAGCGATGAGCTGATTGAGAAATTCCTCGTTCGACCCCTTTCGCGGCGGGTCGATGATAACGGAGGATTCGCTGCCTGGGAAATCGATTTGCTCGAATATCGACGCGGCGTCGCCCAGGACGAATCGAGCATTTTCGAATTGATTCGCTTCGGCGTTCTTAATCGCATGCTCAATTGACAATTCGGATACTTCGATTCCGACGGCTTGTTCGAAGCGACGAGCTGAGGTGAGGCAGAAAAGCCCGCTTCCGCAGTAAGCGTCGACCAAGTAGCGAGCGCCGCCTTCAGCTGCCTTGTCGCCGACGTAGGCAGCGAAGGTTTCGAGGATACTGGGATTGTTCTGAAAGAATTCGCCAGCGGGGAAGGAAAAAGAGACATCGCCAACCTGCTCGCGGATAATCGCTTTGGGATCGTCTGTGACGCCGTCGGCGTGCTCGCGGATTAGGAGAGTGCCGCCTTTTTTGAAAGGTTTCTGGAGTTGGGCTTGCTCCGTCCGCTCGCGGAGCTCGGTTAGGCGTTCGTTCATCGGATCCGATATGAGCGGACACTGTTCGATTTCTACGTAGCTCGACCGGGAGCCTTGGCGGAGGAAACCGATTTTTACGATATTGTCGTTCTTGGGTTTGGGAAAATGCGGAGTGAGTTTCGAGCGGTATCCGTATTGCTTGGGCGAGGGGATTGCCGGCTGGACTTCGGCTTCGATGCCGACCATGTGATGGAGCAGTTCTTTGACCTGGCGGGTTTTCCAAGCGAGCTGAGAATCGTAGTCGAAGTGCTGGTACTGGCAGCCGCCGCATTGACCGAAAACGGGGCAA
>Ga0115000_10002546_pt1 | contig 15640 bp, 15 predicted proteins | sample ArcticOcean_MG_C_6_FD_89690 | JGI IMG/M metagenome (GOLD analysis project Ga0115000, IMG submission 89690) | Marine microbial communities from western Arctic Ocean - ArcticOcean_MG_CB8_128 | ecosystem: Environmental > Aquatic > Marine > Oceanic | place: Arctic Ocean: Canada Basin | collected...
CAACTGGCCGATCCACTCGGGGTCACCGATGAAGTGGTCGGTGGCAAACCGGCCATCGGAGGCCACCAGCGGGCGGCCCTGCCAGTTGGTCACCCCCAGCAACCCACTCGGCTCATAGGCTCGGTTGCGGTTCAGGTCGAGGTAGAAACGGAAGTCCTCAATCGCAGTGTAGTTCCTGGGCCGCCAGCCAAGCGCGTTGGTGTCCACGAACACCGGCGGCCGCGCAAGTTCGTGCAGGTTGGCCAGATTGATCAGCAAGTCGTCCGGAGTGAGCGACCGACCGTTCGGGTACACATAGCTGACATTCGCCGGCGATACTTGGCCCGGCACGAAGCCGTTTTGGTTGAGATAGTTCGTCGAGACGGAGAAGTCGTAGGCCAACGGATCCTGCGTCGCCACCATCCGGCCGGCCACCTTGGCCAAGGCGGTGGCGGCGGCGGTCTCGGCCATGAGCTTGGCGCTGATCTGGTCAGACACCACTGTCACCGAGGCCCGCTCCCGGCTGCTGATACCGAGGAACACCACCGTCATCGCAGTCACCATCCCCAGCATGATCAGTGTGATGACCAGCGCCGCGCCTTGTTGTGTCCTGAATCGATTCACTTCGTGTCTCTGATGGGAACCCGCTGCCGGAACAGGGTTACTTTGCCAATCTGCCGACCAAGGAAGTTGGCGCGCACCTCCGGATTCGGTGGCAGTGACCTAACCTGCTTGAGCACCCGGGGTGCAATCACCGCCATTTCCACGTCGAAATAACTCGGCAACGCCCCATAAAACTGGGCTTGGCTCTGGGCGTAGCGGTCCTGCATCAGCGTCCCGTCCACGGGCCGGTTAGTATTCATCTGGAACAGCGCTTGGCCAGCCGCACCGCGCCTATCGAGATTCAGGCCAAGTGGATCGTAAAAGATTCGGCCGTGGCCAAGCGGACGCCCCAACTGGTCGTACGGCGTGATGCGCAGGTGGATCACCCCGTCGGTGATCGGCTCAAACGCTTCGGCGGAAGTGTTGGCGACCGGCTCGAAGTAAAAACGGTTGAAAATCCCGGTCTTATTGAGCAGCGCTTGGCCAGGCGCGGTGACTCGCAGCGTGCCGTTGGTGCGGTACCGGGCGAGCGTGCCGACGCCGCTGTCCACATCGATCACCCGGTAACTAGTGACATGAAACCCGGAATCGCCGCGGCTGGTAAAGGTGAAGTCCTGCAGGATGTTCGTCCGGAACCCCTGCTCAATGGCCCAGGCATCGCTCACGGGCGGCATGGCATCAGACTGGTACGCCATCCGCAGCGCAACGCTTTCACCCGGCGTGACGCGTGAAAAGAAACTCTTGCTGCCGGAGTAGGTGAGCTTCGTCTGCAAATCGGTGATGGCCGGGTAACCGCTGACCTCCATTTGCGACAGCTCGCGGACAATCATCTCCATCGCGGCGCGCCCGCCCTCGTTCACATCCACCTGGGAGGCATTCTTGCGCAGGGCCATTTGCGTCTGGTTGAACAACGCATAAAGCACGTAGATGACGAGCGTCATCACCGACACGGCCACCAGCAGCTCCAGGATGGTGAAGGCCCGGCGGCTGCTGGCCCACAAGCGGGCGTTGTCGTGTCTGCTGTTCATTGACTTCGGACCACCTTGGGGACGCTGAACTTGTTTGGCTCAAAAAAGAAAAACGGCGAAGTGACATCCTCCTGAAACTGGCCCGTCGCCATGTCCAGCGGGTTGAGCAGGTTCAGGTTGCGGTTGACCAGGCGGCCGGCAACGACGGTGCGGAAAACCTTTTTGTTCGGCCCCGGCCGCTCCTCGTCACCAAATTTGTATTCCGGCCACTGGAATGTCAGCTTGATCTCGTAAAAATTCAGCTTGCTGAACCGGTTCGCATCAAGCTCGAGCTTGTCACCGATGTTGTCCCACACACGGCCGGTGAGATCCCCCCAGTCCCCCGACGTGCGGATCGGCCTCACCTCGGAAGTCAGCCGATAGGAAAAAGCCATCTCCTTGGCGGCTTCGCCCTTGTCCACCGCGCTACCGCTAATCGCGCGAACCTTGGCCCGGATCAGGTTGTACTCGCCGGATCGGGTATCCACCTGCGGCCAGTTCCTGACCGTAACCGGCCCCACCAAGTCGGCCTGCACCGGCATACTCAACAACCCGACAATCGCCGCCCCCTGCACGCCCCTTGGCAACTCCATGTGACCGTCTCCCGCCCCAGCCGGCAACGGCTCCCATCGATAAACCTGTGAGCTGGAACTTCGTATCTCAATGAACGTAATGTGCTCAGCGAGCTCGTTCATGCCTGTGGCACCGCTCCGGATCGCCTCCATCCAGTACATGCCGTCCTGGTTAATGATGGTTTCCTCGCGATTGTCCTTTTGCACGTTGATGCCGATCGGCAGCACGCCGATGATGGCAACCAGCGCGAAGGCAATGATGCCGAGGCAGATCGCCAGCTCAACCATTGTGAACCCGCCCCGGCCCCGAAGATATGCCGCTTTGTTGTTCCGCAGTTTCATTTCGAATCGACCGTCGCCGCCGCTGCCGTCTCCACCCGAGCACGACCGGTGATGTGGTTTACCACGATCTTGGAGTGGTACCGGTTTTTGCGTCTGAACAGATCCCAAGTCATCCCCTGTTTCTCAGCAGATGTCATGTCATTCCAAACTTCAATAAGTCGCGCCTCGTCATCAAATCCGCCAGTGGCCAGCAGATCTGGCCGGCCGGAGCGGTAGTTGCCAAAACGGTCCCGATCATGAAACAAACTGCCCTCGACAAACGGGATGATTTCGTTCCGACCCGCCGGCACGAGCTTGCCGAAACCGTTACGCTTAACCAGTTGCCCTCGGGAATTGAAGGCCACATGCGGCAGCCGCGCCGGGCTACTGTCCGCCAGCGGGAACGGGATCAGCGGCATCTGCGGCGTGTGGCCGAAAAAATGGTCCTTCTGGAAGCCGTCAGTGTATTCGTCGCCTCGCCTGTACTCATTCTCCCCCTTGCGCCACGCCATGAATTTGTAGGGCGCGATGAGCATCCCGGCGGGCAGTCTTTTCCATTCGGTGAGGTAGTTGGGGTGGCTCTGCCCGGGCTGGTCGCCGACCGAGCGCATCGACATGATGGCGTAGCCGCTGAACTGCTTCTCCAGCATGTTGGTCAGCGAGAGCAATCGAGGATCCTTCTTTCGCGGCGGCAACATCTCCTTGTCCACGTTTTTAATTATATCCCAAATGTTAGTGGGGGTGAAAACGACGTACACGGTCGAGCGGTTGCGAAGCGCGACCTGCCGGGCAAACCTCAAGTCCTCCACCAACTGACGCGTCGCGCCCTTGTTGGTGGCGCTGCGCCCGAGCCCCTTCATCGCCGGCAGTGTGATGCTGGTAAGCACGGCGATGATCCCTATGACCACCAGCAATTCAAGCAATGTAAACCCGCCTTGGCCAAGCGTTCCATGCCCTCTTCGGTTGGTTTTTAATTTTTTCATGCCCCGGCCAATCACACTCCAAGCTTACTGCCAACTCAAGATGTTGTCCTTATTACTGCCCTCGATCGCGTTGGTATCCGTCCCAGCGTCCCCATCGGGGCCGAGGGACCAGACCAACACGGATGAGTTGGCTTGATAACCACCCTTTACACGACTCAAGCCCACCAATCCTTCGTTCCCTTCCATAGCGGATACGGAACTCTGGCCGTAAAATGCGTCAATCGTTTTACCATCGTAGTTTGCATCCACTGTGACAATATACGGACTACCCCACGGATCACGGAATACACCGTCCGTGCCCACTCCGCCCTGCGTCGTTGAAGTAACATCCTTGGCATTGAGAAAATTAATCTTCTTGGGATTCATCTTGTGGTTCCGGTTCGATGTTGAGCGATTATTTCGAAATTTTTCCTGCGCCCGGAGAATCGCCACCAACTCGGCGTTGCTCACCTGCACTCGGCCCGGAGTGGCAATTGACGGCAATATTTCGCCTTTCGGATTGGTCAGGCGCCTGGATGAGTTGCCCGTCATATGCAAGGTGCCAAAAGTGTAGTCTGGGGTTTTCAACTGCTGGGTTATCTGAGTAGGGATAGGGTAGCGACTGTACTCCGCCTCGTAGGTACGAACTGCACCGGAGATATTCTGCATCTCACTCTTTGCCTGCGCCTTCTTGGCAGAGTCCTTGGCCTTGCTCAACGCCGGTAAAATCATGCCCGCCAGGATCGCTATGATGCCGATCACCACAAGTAACTCAACCAACGTGAAACCCCGCTTGGCCGTTGCATTGTTGGGGTTTTTTGTCTTCGTTTTCATGTTTCTTTTATTGTCTGAAATAGAATTAACGCCTTTTTTACTTATAGTATCTAGAAAGTTGCTCGCGGGAAAATGTTTCCTTACGCCAGTTACTGATAACCAACACCTCGTCGCCCACAACAATCTCAGCCCACAAATCATACTTGCCGATGTTGTGAACGACCGACTTGCCCGTCACATAGCGCCACGGGTTGACACCCCTCGCCACTTTGCCATGATGTACAACAGGGTGGTCATCCCGGTCCAGCGGCCACGGCACTGGCGCGCAAAGGATATGTACTTCATCCGCATGATGCATTTCATGGCCATGTCCATCATCGTCGTCACCGTGTTCTTCGCTGATATGCCTGACGGTCTTTGCGGTCGGTTCGTAGAATTTTTTTAGCTCCCTCTCAGTTCGTGCGGTGTTGACGAACCCCTCTACTCCAAAGTGTTCCTTGATCGCCTGCACTTCCATGGGCATTCCAACCATGGGATCGCTGAATGTTTTCCCATCAAACAGGCAGCCGGTCAACTCGTAGTAAAGCGAGTTCAGGGCCGGGTCTTTTGGATTGTCTGGCGGATAATGGCCAAACTTGGCCTTATAAGACTCTATGGCTGTGCCGATTCCGGCAAGTTCTGCCCGGGTGCGTGACTCGCGCATTTTGCGGCTTGCCGTGCCGCTTAAGCCCACCACCAAAGATGCCAGGATGCCGATGATCACGATAACCACCAATAACTCAATTAGCGTAAATCCGCGCCTGCCTCCTCTCTTCCTCGTCAAATGTTTCATTAGTCTTTTGTCTCCTGTTCCATTCGCTCGCTCAACCACTGCTTGATCATGCTTTGGTAGCCCAGGTACCGCGACCGAGCCAGGCGCTTGATTTTGGACAACATCCGGGGATCCATCCGCAACGATATGGTGATCGACTCGATCCCCTCCCCGCTCTGCGCCAGGGCCAACTCCATCATTCGGGGCGCAACGCCGGTGTTCGCCCAATAGGCGGCTTCCGCCGCTTCGTCGTCGAACTGCGGCACTTGTTCCCAATCGCTGATCTGGTTCATTCCGGTTTTGTTTCAATCGTCGTCCCATGCCTTAACCGATCTTTTGGTTCATTTTTCGCTGATAGAAAAAGGTTTCATCCTCCGTGAATCCTCGAGCCATCACCACACGAATCTGTTTGCCGTTGGTTCGGTAAACGCTGAAAATTCCGTAACCCGTCGTCGCCATGCCAAGGTTGAAATATCGCGACTCACCGGCGTACCGGGGTGAGTCAGGCATAAGCTTGCAGGAAAATGGATCCTCAAAGGACTCCTCCACATCCTTCGGAACCAATCCTTCCCACTCAAACGGCATGTTAACCCAGTTGAATTCCATCTCCGCTAAACAAAAAAATACGCCTTGAACATACATTGTCAATACATTGTCAGTACATTTTTAAAAAAATTTCTGGGGGCTGTTCTGGCGGGAAACTTAATGTTTCCCCTTGTTTTCGCTGCTTCGGGCGGTTTCGGTTGACTCATCAACGCCTCGCCTCGACCATCCGCAAGCCAAGCCAAGCGCTTGGCCCCGTGATGCGCCTCTCACATTTCTTCACATATTACCGAACCTTGGGCGGCGTGCAGTCCATTCTAAAGCGGCATCACACCTCGGACTCCAAGCGGGGCCACGAACCTGGTTTCATGTTCGCATTTGAGTCGAACGATTTCGACGAACCCGACATCACCGGGCTTGGCTTCGGCGGCGGCCACTCCATCCACTCGATGCGCGCCAAGTTCGCTAACCACACCCACGGCTTCACCAACTCGGTGGCAGTTTGTCACAACATGTGGGGTCTGCAATTCCTAGCCGACCTCATGCCGGCCAAGCGGCGGGTCGGACTGCTACACTCGGACTGGACCGAACTGCGGCCCCACCTCGAGACCCAGCGCGGCCTACTCGACGGAGTGCTGTGCGTGAGCAACGCACTGGTCGATCTGGTGTCCGACTGCCTGCCGGACTTGGCCAAGGCCAACCGCGTCCAGTTGATCTCCTACCCGATCGACGGCTTGGCGGCGATCCCGGAGCGGCCGCCCTTAGCCAAGCGCACGGTGGTGATTGGCTGGGTCGGCCGGATGCAAACGGAGCAAAAACGGGTCGAGCGTTTGCCGGCGTTGGTCAAGGCGCTCGAGTCGGCCGGCATCGACTTTCGATTCGAGTTGCTCGGCGACGGCCCGAGACAGCCCTGGCTCGAGCAGCAGTTGCCAAGCGGCCGCACGATTTTTCACGGCCGCAAGTCGGGCGACGATTACGCGTCTATCTTGCGCGGGTGGGACTTCATCACAAGCGTCAGCGACTACGAAGGGTTGCCCATCTCAATGCTCGAGGCGTTTAGCGCTGGGGTGCTGCCGCTCTGCCCTGCGATCGGCTGCGGCGGCGACGAGTACTCGGCCAAGCTAGGCGACGAGTTTGTCTGGGACGCCTTCGACTTTGACCAAGCGGCCGCGAAGCTCAAGTTCATCTTGGCCAAGCCGGAATCCGCGCTTGCCCAGGCGCGAGCCGAGGCTCGCGCACTCACCTGTGGCCACAGCGAAGCCGGGTACTTCCGAACATTCGACGAGTTCGTGCATCGCATCGCCGACGAGCCGCCCGCGGCGGCGGAGCGCCTGACCAAGCGGCCGTTTTACTTTTCTGACCGGCTGCCCTTTGGTCTAATGACGCGCCTTTGGCCAAGCGGCTGCACGCGACGCAATGAATGATCAATTACAGCAGACTGATGCGGCGGTGGAGCGGGAGTTTCTCTACCCCTCAAAGCGCCGACCGCACTACCTCGAGCGAGTGAGTATCGTGCAGGCGATCAGGGAGTTGCGTCACCGCGTGAAACCGGGGCGGCTACTCGACGTCGGCTGTGGAATGAAGCCTTACGAGAGCCTGTTGACGCAGCGCGGCAGTCGCTACTACGGCACCGACTGGCCCGTGTCGATGGAGGGCTCGTACGGCGACTTGACCCGCGCCGATTTTTTCTCGAACAGCATGGTGCTCCCGTTCCGCGAGGGGACATTCGACACGGTCATCAGCACGCAGATGCTCGAGCATGTGCGGCAGCCGGAGATCGTCATTCCGGAAATGGCCCGCGTCCTCAAGCCGGACGGCATCCTGATTCTCTCCGCCCCGATGACATGGCCGCTGCACGAGGAGCCCTTCGATTATTATCGGTACACCCTCCACGGCCTGCGGCATTTGCTGAAGGAAGCCGACTTCGAGATTCTCGACGAGATCCGCCGGGGCAACAACTGGACGACAATGGCGCAAATGTTCCTCGATACGCAGCTCGGCAACCTCGGCCAGCGATTGCCGGAAAAACTTTACTCGACGATGGTGAGTCTCGCGGTCAACCACGCCTGCTCGGCGATCAACCTCTTCAAGCCAGTGCGCCGCCTCTGCCTTGGCTGGGTGGTTGCAGCAAGAAAAATGTCCGCCGGGGAACCTTCCCCAGCGGACATCAAAAGCGTTGTGTGATGACCGGGCCGACTAACCCTGGTAAACGCCTGTCTTCCAGTTTTTCCCGCCCATGGTCCGCTCAATGGACTTGAGGTTACTGCGGCGGCTGGTCAGCGCATTGTCTACCTCTCGCGATGCCATGGTCCAGTTAATCTTGTGTAGGCTCTCCACGAACCGTTTCTTGTCCGTGAACTGGGCGGTGGCGCTGCGCAGCGAATAGCCGTTGGCCTTCAGCCGGACAATCGACATCTTACGCAGCATCGTCAGCGGCTGCCTTGGCTTGCCTAGCGCCGGCTTGCGGAGGAGCCTGCCGTTCTTTTCCTGGGTGTCGAGCCAGCCGCCAAACTGATTTATCAACTCCTCGCGCGGCTGAGACCAGTCGATCAGGAAGTTGTGCGGTTCCTCAAATGGCATCGCCTTGCCACTGGCCTTGCCTAGTTCGACAATGCCCGAGGCACTGCCCTTTTGGCTTTTGCCACCGGCGGCCAAGGCCTTGCGGCACTCGGCAGATTTCAGAAAGGGCTCCTTGCCGCTTCCAAGTTCACGATCCAATTCCCATTGCATGGCCCGATGGACCAAGGTTCGTGGGGCTTTTTCCAAAACGGAAAAATCCCATTCTTCACTTGCTAGTTGTTTTTTTTTGCTCATTGCTCAGTGCTCAGTTTTATTTAATATTAGTGTATAATAATATACACGTATTCCCGTGAGGGGAGAGGTTTATTGCGATTTATTACTAATTCGTCAACCCCTCAACAGATTTAAAATTAGCACTTTCTTTTCATTATACAAATACATTTTTCATATATCTAACTTACTGCTAAATCCACTTGATTCCCAAACCGCTTTACCTTAATAATTACGACCGCCTTTTCGGCGACTGGGAGAAATGAACCTTCACGAATACCAAGCCAAGCAACTGCTCGCGCACCACGGGGTCGAAGTCCCTGGGGGCCAACCCTGTACGACCGCCGGCGAGGCGCGCTCCATCGCCGAGGGGCTCTTCGCCGCCGGCCAGGAAATGGTCGTACTCAAGATCCAGATTCACTCTGGCGGCCGGGGCAAGGGCGTGTTCAAGGACGGCTTTAAGGGCGGCGTGCACCTATGCAAGTCGGCCGACGACGTCCACGAAAAAGCCAAGGCCATGCTCGGCAACACCATCGTCACCAAGCAGACCGGCGAGGCTGGGCGGCAGGTTTACACCCTGCTCGTTGCCAGCGGCGAGAAGATCGTCGATGAATTTTACCTCGCCGTGCTGCTAGACCGCGAAACCTCCCAGCCACTCATTATGGCCAGTCGCGAGGGCGGCGTCGACATCGAGGAGGTTGCCGAGACCAATCCCGGCGCCATCGTCAAGCTGAACGTCGATCCCCTACTTGGCCTGCAACCGTTCCAGGCCCGCAACTTGGCCAAGGCGCTTGGCCTGAGCGGCAAACTCATTCACTCCGGGGCCAAGCTCATCGCCGGCGTTTACAAAACGTGGTGGGAGTGCGACGCCTCGATGGTCGAGATCAACCCGCTCTGCATCGTCGAGAGCCCGGACGGCTCTCAAAAAATCACCGCCGTCGATGCCAAGATTTCCATCGATGCCAACGCGCTATACCGGCACAAGGACATCGCCGAGATGCGAGACCTCAACGAGGAAGCTGAACTTGAGGTCGAGGCGAGCAAGTTTGACCTCAACTACATCAAGCTCGACGGCTCCGTCGCCTGCCTTGTCAACGGCGCCGGTCTGGCCATGGCCACGATGGACGCCATCAATCATTACGGCGGTGAGCCCGCAAATTTCCTCGACGTCGGTGGCAGCGCGTCAACAGAGCAAGTGACAGCTGCGTTCCAGATCGTCCTCAAAGATCCCAACGTTAAAGCAATCCTCGTCAACATTTTCGGCGGTATCATGAACTGCAACACCATCGCCGAAGGCGTCGTCGCAGCCGCGGAGACCACCCATCTAAAGTTGCCGCTCATCGTCCGTCTCGAAGGCAACAACGTCGCCGCCGGGCGCAAGACCCTCGCCGACTCCGGCCTCACACTCATCGGTGCAGACAGCATGTCCGACGCCGCCAAAAAAGTCGTCGCCGAGGCCGCTGCATAACTCCAACCTGGATTTCACAACAACATGGCAATTCTCGTCAAACCAGACACCAAAGTCCTTGTCCAAGGCATCACCGGCAGCTTCGGCGGTCGACACACCCAGCTAAGCCTCAAGTACGGCTCGCAAATCGTCGCCGGCGTCACCCCCGGAAAAGCCGGCCAAAAATTCGAGGACACCGTTCCTATTTTCGACGGCGTCGCCGAGGCTGTCAAAGAAACCAGTGCCACGGCCTCCGCGATTTTTGTTCCGCCGCCCTTCGCCGCCGATGCCATCCTCGAGGCAGTCGATGCCGGGCTCGAGTTGGTCGTCGCCATCACCGAAGGCATCCCCGTGCGCGACATGATTGAAGTCAAAGCCGCGATCAACGGATCGGCAACCCGACTGATCGGCCCGAACTGTCCCGGTGTCGTCACCCCCGGCACAGGCAAGGATTCCCACGGCGGCTGCCGTATTGGCATCGCCCCCGGCTACATCCACAAGGCGGGCGACATCGGCGTCGTCAGCCGCAGCGGTACACTCACCTACGAGGCCGTTTGGCAACTCACCTGCAACGATCTCGGCCAATCGACCTGCGTCGGCATTGGCGGCGACCCCGTCCCCGGCAGCACACACCTCGACATCATCAAACTCTTCAACGACGACCCCGACACGCGCGGCATCATCATGATCGGCGAAATCGGCGGCTCCGCCGAGGAGGAAGCCGCCGAGTGGATCAAAGAAAACTGTAAAAAACCGGTCGCCGGATTCATCGCCGGAACGACAGCACCTCCGGGCCGGCGCATGGGCCACGCCGGAGCCATCATCAGCGGAGGCAAAGGCACCGCCGAAGCCAAGATTGCAGCGATGGAAGACGCCGGAATCAGCGTCGCCGAGACCCCCTCCCAAATGGCCGAGGCCCTAATCAAAATCCTCTAAGACCAAGCGCTCAGGCGGACTTGGCCAGTTCTTCCTCGAAGTCGACGATTTCCTTGATCTGGGTGAGGAACCAGCGGTCGATTTTTGTGAGGCCGAATATCTCGTCGATGCTGAAACCGGCACGCAGCGCGTGCCTCAGGAAGAATACCCGCTCGGCGTTCGGCACACTGAGTTTTTGCGTGATGACTTCGCGCGGCAGGATGTCGCGGTCGCCGTACACGTCCTGGCCAATTCGCCATGGTTTGCCGTCGCCACCCAAACCGGATCGCCCGACCTCGAGTGAGCGCAGCGCCTTTTGCAACGACTCCTTGAATGTGCGACCGATGGCCATCGCCTCGCCGACCGATTTCATCTGCGTGTTCAGCGTCGGGTCGGCGGTGGGGAATTTCTCGAATGCGAACCGCGGTACCTTGACGACAACGTAGTCGATGGTCGGCTCGAAGCAGGCCGGGGTCTCGCGGGTGATGTCGTTACGAATCTCCTCGAGCAGATAACCGACTGCGAGCTTGGCCGCGAACTTGGCGATCGGGAACCCAGTCGCCTTCGAGGCCAGCGCCGAAGAGCGTGAAACGCGTGGGTTCATCTCGATGATCGTCAACCGTCCGTTGTCCGGGTTGACCGCAAACTGGATGTTCGAGCCGCCGGTCTCGACACCAATCTCACGGATTACCGCGAACGACGCGTCGCGCATGATTTGGTACTCCTTGTCGGTGAGTGTCTGTGTCGGGGCAACGGTAATCGAATCGCCGGTATGCACGCCCATGGGATCGAAGTTTTCGATCGAGCAGATGATCACACAGTTGTCGGCACGGTCGCGCATAACCTCCATCTCGAATTCCTTCCAGCCAAGCAGCGACTCCTCGACGAGCACCTCGGTGACCGGCGACAAATCGAGGCCGTGCTTGATCATCTCCTCGAACTCGTCGCGATTGTACGCGATGCCGCCGCCGGTGCCGCCGAGCGTGTAGGCCGGCCGGATGATGAGCGGGAGTTTCCCGATGTCCCCGGCGATCTCCAGCGCCTCCTCGAGCGTGTGAGCTACGCCACTGGACGGCACGTCGAGGTCAATCCGGATCATGGCGTCCTTGAAAAGCTGGCGGTCCTCACCGCGCTCGATCGCCTCGGCGTTGGCCCCGATCATCTCGATGTCCAAGCGCTCAAGCACACCGCTGCGGTGCAACGACATTGCGATGTTTAGCGCAGTCTGCCCGCCGAGCGTCGGCAGCAGGACGAGCTTCCCGCCCACTCCGCTCTGCTCAATAGTTTCCAACTCACGGACGATGATTTTCTCGACGCACTCCGGCGTGATCGGCTCGATGTAAGTGCGATCGGCGAAATCCGGGTCGGTCATGATGGTGGCCGGGTTGGAGTTGACGAGCACGACGCGGTAGCCCTCCTCCTTGAGAGCCTTGCACGCCTGCGTTCCGGAGTAGTCGAATTCGCAGGCCTGCCCGATGATGATCGGGCCGGCGCCAATGATTAAAACTGTGTTGATGTCAGTGCGCTTCGGCATCCAAGTGGCGACAACGTAAACCAAGCCGCGCTCGCCGTCGAATCTTCACACAAATTACCCGGTCAGGCAGTTTTACGGAGTGATTGGCTGAGCAGGAAACCGAGACATGTGCCGAGCAGGCACAGCGCGACCGACAGCAGCATATTCCCACCGGCCTTGAGCCAGGCCTGTTGGTGCATCAACTCAAACGTCTCTAGGCTGAAGGTGGAAAACGTCGTGAAGCCGCCGCAGAAACCGGCCATCAAAAACAACCCTGCCGGCCGGCTTTTTTGCTCCGCATCGAACAATCCGGCACAAATGCCGATGACGAGCGAGCCGAGGATGTTGACCAGCAGCGTACCGTACGGGAAGGAGTCTAACCGCGCCAGCGCCTGGCCAAGGCCAAACCGCCCCACGCTGCCCAGCGCGCCACCCAATGCCACCATCAACCAAGTCATTGCGGCGCCAACTATAGCAACTGCTCGCGCAGAAGCATCTCCCGAATTGCGTCCGTGCTCGAGCCGAGCTTGCTCGCCCCCGCGAACAAGTCTCCTGTCGCGACCGGATACCAGTTGCGCTTGGCCGGATCGGCCAGCCCAGCGACGTTAAACGGCTCGATCACATCTCGAATTTTCGCCAACAGTTCGTCACGCTTGTCCAGACGGACGACCGACTCGCAAATCTCTCTCGTCGCTGGGCCGAATTCCGGATGCTCGCACAGCAAAAACGACTCGGCTAACTCCGGCTTACCCAAGCTATGCGCCGTCTCCGAAAAACTCACCGCGGCAAAGTAAACCTGCGTGAGCTCCGCGAACAATCCGAAGTCACCCATGCTCGCATACAGCGCACCGACCAGCCGCGAAACTTGGGCAAGCTCGGTCACTGTTCGACGCTCGTAACCAGCCAACGCCGACGTGCTTGACTCGTCGCCGAGCAGCTTACCCAAGCGCTTGATCCCGAGCAGCGTCAGCGGGAAGCCGGTTGATAACAGCGGATCCACAAACCCCGCCGACGACGGCAATAGCGCCCAGCGTGCGCCGGTGATTTGAGCGCTGCAAAACGACAACTCGGGCGCGAACACAAACCCACCCACCGGCTCGGCGGCGGCGAACTGTTTGGCCAACGACGGCAGCTTGGCCAACAGCCGTTGCCAGCCGGACGCACCCTCGGCCAAGCCCAACTCGGCGGCGCGCTCGCCCGTTGCCGCGACCCCCGCGCTGGTGATGCCGTTGTTGAATTTCAGCACCCAAACCCAGCCGCCGTCGAACACGTGATGCACAGCCGCCGACTCCACCGGATACGGCGCGCCCTCCTCACTTGGCCAAGCGCCGACGTTTTTGAAATGCGCGAACAATCCGCTCGTCGCCGGTATCAGCGGCAACTCGCGATTAGCCAAGCCAAGTGTGCGGTGCAGCCAACCGCGCGGCCCGGTGGCATCGATCACGAAGCCGGCGTGAAACCGCACCGACCCGCCGTTTCGCCGGCCGGAAAGCGTCACGCCGTCCGGTTGCTCGTCAAAACTCGTCAATTCAGTTTGGTCGAAATACTCGACGCCGAGTCGCTGTGCCTCGTTGACCAAGTGGTGATCGAAGTCGGCGCGAAACCAGTGCGTGTCGGCGACCTCGTCGCGCGGGCTGGCGGCAACGAGAAGTTGGTTTCGCCGCTGCTCATCGTCGCTGAACGACTGGCCAAGCGTGTGGTGAAAAAAGGAAAATCCGCGCTTGAGGCCGCAGCCGATTCCCGGGTGTTCGCGCTGCCACTCACCCCAGCGGCGGAATGGCAAAAGTTGCGGCAAATCATGTTCCTCGGCGAGTTGCTTCAACAGCAAACTGGCCAGCGGCGTGGACGACTCGCCGATCGCGAAGCGCGGATGCGTGCCCCGCTCGATCAGCACGACCGAGCGGCCCAGCCGCCGCGCCACCATCGCCATCAGCGCCCCGCCAAAACCGCCCCCCACAATCGCAATGTCTACTTTGTGTTCCACTCCGTTGAGGCAAGGTAGCAGAAAGCCAAGGCGGCTCCAAAGTGAATGCTCGTTGCACTTGGTCAAGGGAGGGGCAAGTTCCACCTTGCCCCATTTTAGAAGTTAATTTGGGACGAGGTGCAGCTCGTACCTCCCGGGAAGATTCCGGCGAGACGCGTGCGCTCCCCATTTCCTGATATTTTCAAAGGTCACGCGTTGCGCTTGGGCAGGCGGGGGGATAGCGTCAGCAGCCGCATGATTCAACTGACTCGCACCGTTTTTTTCGTCATCATTTTTTTGTTCACGCTCGGCCTTGGCCAAACGGCCGGTGTGGAGGCCAACCGCAACGTAAAACTGCGTGGAGGGCTGCAGAACTCGCGCATTCAGTTTGAGCAGAAAAAGGCCGGGCGCGTCGCGTTCATCGGTGGATCGATCACGCAGATGAACGGCTACCGGCCGATGGTCAGCGACTGGCTGCAGGCACGGTTTTCCAACACCCAATTTGAATTCATCAATGCCGGAATCTCTTCGACGGACTCGCAGACGGGGGCGTTCCGGCTCGGCGACCATGTGCTGGCCAAGGGTCGAATCGACCTGCTGTTTGTAGAGTTCGCGGTGAACGACGACCAGGACGCGCGGCACTCGCGGCGCGGCTGCATCCTCGGAATGGAGGGCATTATCCGGCAGGCACGGCTCCGGCAGCCGTTGTGCGACCTGGTGGTGACGCACTTCGTCAATCCGCCGATGCTTGAGCAGATTCAATCTGGCCAAGTGCCGGCGGCGATCAAGGCGCACGAGGATGTGCTCCGGCATTACAACGTGTCGTCAGTGTATCTGGCGCGCGAGGTGGCTGACCGTATCGCCGCAGACAAACTGACGTGGGCACAGTACGGCGGCACGCATCCGAAGTCGGCCGGAAACGCAGTGGCGGCCGAGCTAATCGGCGAGCTGCTGAACCGCCGCTGGGCCAAGCCGCTGCCAGTGAACGCGGCCAAGGGCGCGGCGATGCTCCCGGCTAAGCCACTCGACGCGGAAAGTTTTTTTAATGGCCGTTTCCTTTCGCCCGGCTTGGCCAAGCTCGGCGACGGCTGGACTTGGCATGTGCCGGAGTGGAGGAAAATCCCGGGGAGTTTCCGGGAGACATTCGCCGGGCTGAAGTTGCTCTGCGGCGGGCGCGCGGGCGGCGAGGTGTCGTTTGAGTTTGAGGGTAGGGGCGTCGCGGCTTACATGCTGGCAGGGCCGGACGCGGGGGTGCTGGAGGTAAGCATCGACGGTGGGGAATACAAGCCCACGAACCTGTATCATCACTATAGCCGAGGGCTACATTACCCGCGCACGGTGATGTTCGCCACCGACCTTGCGGCGGGCAAACACGCGATCCGGCTGCGGCTGGCCAAGCCGTCCGGCGATGGGGCCAAGGGGACGGCGGCGCGAATCCTG
>Ga0115000_10002548_pt1 | contig 15637 bp, 19 predicted proteins | sample ArcticOcean_MG_C_6_FD_89690 | JGI IMG/M metagenome (GOLD analysis project Ga0115000, IMG submission 89690) | Marine microbial communities from western Arctic Ocean - ArcticOcean_MG_CB8_128 | ecosystem: Environmental > Aquatic > Marine > Oceanic | place: Arctic Ocean: Canada Basin | collected...
AGCTATAGAATCACACCCCACTGAGTTAGTCGTGATGAAATCATAAGAACCTGATGTATTATAAAACTCACCATTCCAAATGTAGTTATAACAAGCACTGACAGTAGTTAATGAAGTGGATTGAGCGTTAGCTAATACAACATTTATTACATCAACTTCGTCAACTTGTGTACCATCACAAATATCATATGTAACTGTTGCTGAATATGTAGTAGATTCAATAGGACAAACCTCCAAAGTTGCTGATGTACCTATCACATTTTCTAAAGCATCATGCCACTCAATTGAGTATGCGCCTATTCCGTTCGGAGAAAACCTCCAGGCTTCGTTCGTGGTGGACCAAGGCCCTGTATTTCTATTAGGAGGTGCATATCCTAAAGTCCCTGTATCATTTTGTATTCCTATCAGAGCATTGCCATTGTTCCACGCTGTACATGTAGGTTTATCCAGAACATATATCTCAATAATATTTGTCGTTTCATAAAGAACTATTTGATGAGTAGACAGCAAACTATTACATGAATAGTGTGGAACCTCCAGGAAATTAACTACGAATGTTCTGCAAGGATATACCCCGGATATATCGAACTTAATGTCACCACCAATAAAAGGGTCAATGTCGTGATACACACCGTTGATGGAGTTGGGGTAAGGAATACCCGCTGTACTAGGAATCGATTCAGTGAACTCCCACTCACAATACGTTGCACTTCCATCATCAAAGTTGGGTGGGCTAGCTAAAGAAACATCGAATGACAAAACTCCATTGGATCCTACGACAATTTCTGAATATGTATTTCCGAAAAAGCAAAAATTAAATGGTAAAGGAATAATTTCACTCCAAACGTCATCGATACCTACTATGATAGGCGTTCCTTGAGAGTACGGGTACACAGGAAGATAAGGGATACTTGACACACTATACGTGTCTGTGAGTCCCACTTCAACGACGGTTGCTTCGAGGGTAACACATGACGAATTAAAACAAATAGTGGTGTCGGGGCCTAGATCAATTTGGGCGCATCCTGGCAGCTGAGAAAAGACGTTTGCGTATGGAAGGAATCCTATAGCAAACAGACAAACAACTTGTATGGCTTTGAAAGTGATAGATGGCATAATGACAAATACATTTTAAAGGTCTTTGGTCATGTAATCCATATCACAAAAAGAATTAGAAATATGTTTGGGAACAGATGCAAAGTAAAGTAGATCCGATCTGTCACCATCTGCAGACCATAAATCATGTATGTCAATTTTTTCATGATCCATGAAAAGTGAAACTTGCAAAGACATCATTAATATGAAGAGTAGAGGTAACATCATGTTTTGTATATTTCTATAATAGAAACAACTAAACTCATCATAAGGTTGCATTACTCACCTATCACAAGACGTTTTCACCCCACCGGGGCGAGCTTTACCTCAAGACCATCTAGGTCGTTGCTGAGGTGGATTTGGCACCCAAGACGGCTATTATCTTCAACATGAAAAGCCTCATCTAGCATATCCTCTTCGTCTACAGATCTTTGTGTTAGAACATGATTGCTAGACACATACATATGACAGCTTGCACACATAGCCATCCCTCCACAAGTACCTTCAACGGGGAGTTCGTAACTCTTACAGAGTTCCATCATATTCATGCTCATATCCGTGGGCGCTTCCAATTCATGGCGAACTCCTTCCCTGTCCACTACAATGACACTTATGATATTTTCCTGAACTGACATTAGATATTCTCGAAATCTAGTTAATCGAAACCGTTGATACCGTTAACTGTGGTGTATTTGAGGACCAAGTTCTTATCTGGGTAGATACGTTTAAAAGCGCTTTGGACCATCAAAGTCGCTTCGTGGAAACCACAAAGGATAAGCTTCAACTTTCCCGGATATGTGTTGATGTCTCCTATAGCGTAAATGCCTGGAATGTTGGTTTGGTAATCAAAGGTGTCTACTTCAATAGCGTTCTTATCGATATTCAGGTTCCACTGGCCTATAGGTCCGAGTTTAGGGCTTAAGCCAAACAAAGGAACCCAGTGATCTGCTTGGATAGTCTTTAAACCGTCAGTTTTATGCTTCACCACTAAGCCCTCTAGCTTTCCCTCTCCCTCAACTCCTACTACTTCACAGTTTACTACAAGATTTATTTTACCTGCTTCTGCCAGATCCATCACCTTCTGTACGCTGTCTGGATGACCTCTAAAAGTGGGGCGTCTATGAACGAGAGTAACTTTACTGGCAATTCCATCGGCTAAAAAATTCGTCCAATCCAATGCAGAATCTCCTCCTCCAGAAATCACCACGTTTTTACCTCTATAGAACACTGGATCCTTGATTATATACTCCACCCCCTTGTCCTCATAGTCAATAAGATTTTCAACGGGTGGCTTCCGTGGCTCGAAACATCCTAATCCGGCCGCAATTGCGATAATTGGGGCCCTATGTTGGGTGCCTTTATTAGTGGTTAAAATGAATTGATCTTCATCGTCTTTTACGATAGATTCGGCTCGCTCGCCTAGCGTAAAGCCAGGTTTAAACGGTGCAATTTGTTCTAACAACTTCTCCGTTAGATCACCGGCTAGAATTTCCGGGTAAGCAGGGATATCAAATATGGGTTTCTTTGGATAAATCTCAGAACACTGGCCTCCTGGTTGAGGAAGAGCGTCGATAAGATGGCATCTGAGTTTTAGAAGACCCGCTTCGAAAACGGTAAACAGACCGCATGGGCCTGCACCAATAATAAGAATGTCTGTCTGGATCATATGTTGATTGCATCAATATTAAACACTTCAGGAGCCACAGATCTGATAGCTGACTCCACTCCTCCCTTCATCGTCATGTTTATCAAAGAACAGTCTACGCATGAACCGTGTAGTTTAAGCTTAATATTCAGATCATCAGTGATCTCCACTAGGGTAATATTTCCTTCATCAGCTTCTAGATAAGGTCTAAGCTGAGCAATTGCACCTTGTATTCTAGTTGCTAACTCTTCGTGCTTACCGAATTCTGATGGGTTTAAAATCGTAGGCTCATTCATTTTTTATACATTTTTTCCCGAGACTTTGAGCAATTTAGCAACCACAGCACGAAAAGCAGCAGAAGCGTCAGAATCACTTTGCATAACTGCAGGCCTCCCTACATCACCGGCTTCTCTAACTGTTTGCATAAGTGGTAATTCCCCTAAAAACTGAACTTCCATGGATTCAGCTAATCTTTTCACTCCATCTCTCCCGAAAATGTGGTACTTCTTATCTGGAGCATCAGGTGGAGTGAAGTACGCCATGTTCTCTACCATTCCTATAACAGGCACGTTAATGGCTTCTAACTTAAACATCCCTACTGCCTTTCGAGCATCAGCTAGTGCGACATCTTGTGGGGTAGAAACGATAACGGCTCCGGTGAGCGGAACGGTTTGGACTAAAGAAAGATGAATATCTCCTGTGCCTGGAGGAAGGTCGATTATCATATAATCAAGATCACCCCAGTCCGCCTCAGTGAACAGCTGCTTCAACGCCTTACTTGCCATGGGTCCACGCCAAACAATCGCTTGGTCAGGGTCGGCGAAGAATCCTATTGAAAGAATCTTTACACCGTACTTCTCAACTGGCTTCATGAGCTGCTTCCCATTAACCTCTACAGGGAGAGGTTTCTCGTCTACGACACCGAACATAGTCGGTATGCTAGGACCGTAAATATCCGCATCACAAATCCCCACCTTATATCCAAGCTGAGCTAGGGCTACAGCAAGATTAGAACTAACAGTACTTTTTCCAACTCCACCTTTACCAGAAGCTATAGCGATTATCTGCTTAACCCCAGGCAACACCTTCCTTGTCTCAAGGGTTCTGTCCTCGGCGCCAAGAGGCACTACAGAGATATCCGTTTTAATATCACTTCCGAAAGCTCTCTCTATTGCAAACTCTACAGCTTCTTGCATGCGTTGTCTAGCATGCATAGCTGGGTTGCTAGATTTAACAACCATTTTCACTTTCCCCGATGAAATATCTAGGTCACTAATTAGTTCAAGACTCACAATGTCCTTGCCTAAATCTGGTTCCATCACGCCACTCAATGCGGCGACTAGGGCCTCTTTAGTGAGTACTGTATTTTCCTTCTGTGACATATTCTAGATTAGAGGTCAAAGTTCGGTCATAGGGTCCCAAAACACCTTGTCAAAATCAACTACTTGTCCGTCTTTGACGAGCACACCCTCCTTTTTTAATTCGTTCTCCATAGGATTGTCCGAAGAGAAATGTAAAGCTCCTGAAAGCATTCCTAATCTATTAACGACTCTGTGAGCGGGGACATTAGGCTCTAAATTGAAACTCTTGTTTAATGCCCACCCCACTCTCCGACTAGCACGTGCGTCTCCCAGGTAACGAGCTATAGCACCGTAAGCTGTTACTCTGCCTGGGGGGATTAATCTCGTTACATCGAACACATCCGTGTTAAAGTCCGATTTTATTGTCCCAGCCATTTTCAAACTTTTAATTGTAAGAAGTGAATCTTTTTTCCCTCGGAAAGCCAACGGTCCTCGTAGTAGGTCACAATTTCAAGTGCGGCTTTGAGGTCTTCATCTACTTCGTTCACTAACTCACCGTAAACATCCTGGCTGTCTTGAAGAATGTTGTAGCCTTTTTCTAAATATCCCTCCTTAGACAAATCGTAAAGCAAAACAGAATCCGTTTTCACGTTGATAATGCTACCGGGTTTGAGGAGTTTTTTATAACGCTCTATGTAAACTGGTGAGGTGATGCGTTTAGTGCCTTTTTCGTCTTTAGGTTGTGGGTCGGAAAATGTAAGCCAAATCTCACTCACCTCATCCTTATCGAAATATCGGTCAATGAATTCTATTTTTGTTCTTAAAAATGCAACATTAGGGATGGATTCTTCTTTAGCAGTCTTTGCTCCTCTCCAAAACCTATGTCCTTTAATATCAACTCCAATAAAATTTCTGTTCGGGTATTGTTTCGCAAGCCCCACAGTGTACTCACCCTTCCCACATCCTAATTCTAAAGTAATGGGATTATCATTTAAGAATACCTCCTTCGCCCATTCCCCCTTTACATCTGCATCCACACCCCTGACCGCCTCCTTTAAGTCAGGTTCGAACACGTGATTAAAAGTTGCATTCTCTGCCCACTTCCTAAGTTTATCTTTTCCCATTGTGAATAGCTAGTCTTTTTGCTGGTACAAAATTAACGTGTTGTGACTAACATTGTGGTATGGATGACGAGCGTTTTATGCGCCTCGCTTTATTAGAAGCAGAAGAGGCCAGACATAAAGATGAAGTACCAGTAGGTGCAGTAATAGTACTGGGAAATTCTGTAATTGCTAGAGGTCATAATCTATGTGAGCAACTTAACGACTTCACTGCTCACGCTGAGATGCAAGCCTTTACAAGTGCATCTGAGTTCGTGGGGGGGAAGTTTCTAGACAAGTGTACCCTGTACGTCACATTAGAACCCTGCCCTATGTGTGCTGGAGCGGCTTTTTGGACTAGAATAGGAAGAATAGTTTACGGAGCGTCCGATCCTAAACGCGGCTACGATAGATGGGAAGTAGCTAAAAGCAAGGAAGGTCACGGAGGTCAAGTTGGTGAAAATGGTTTACTACACCCCAAGACAGAAATCATTGGAGGCGTTCTAGCAGAAGAATGCTCTGAAATAGTAAAGAAGTTTTTTGCTGTGAAAAGGCTAAAGGGTTGCTAAATTTGGGATTCGGATGAAAGAGTTGAATGAAAAATACCTTGCTAAGCTTCAAGAGCTAATAGATAAAGGGAGTGATGACGCACTTTCAGAACAGCTGTCTACACTTCACCCCACAGATATAGCTGAGGTACTGAACCAGCTAAAACCGGAAAACATCCTCAAGGCATACAAACTACTCTCTGACGAATTGAAGTCAGAAGTTCTTGTAGACCTACATGACGAGATACGGGATGGTATTTTAAACAGACTTACGTCTAAGGAAATTGCCGAGGATGTAATTGAGGGACTTGAGTCTGACGACGCCGCCGATGTAGTCGGAGACTTGTCAGATGAAAAGCTAAAGGAAGTAATGTCTCACGTGAAAGACGAGGAGACGAAGTCCGACGTCTTAGATCTTCTCACATATGATGAAGGGACAGCAGGTGCTTTAATGGGAAAGGAATTAGTTCGAGTTGAAGAAACTTGGACTGTAACTCAAGCCATAAAGGAGATGCGCATACAGGCTGAGGACATAAGTAATGTATACACGATATATGTGGTGGATGCTCAAGGACTGCTCACAGGCAGACTCAGCTTGCAGAGATTATTATTAACCGCTACTAGCACCAGAAGTCTCGTTGGAGAATTAAAGACCGACAGCGACCTTGTTTTTGTTCAGGATACTGATACCGAGGAAGTTGTGGCAGGTTATATGGAAAAATACGATTTAGTAGCATTACCCGTAGTTGACGCTAATGGCATATTAGTGGGAAGAATTACGATTGACGACGCGATCGATGTGATTATTGAAGAAGCTGAAAAAGACTACCAACTCGCGTCTGGAATTTCAGAAGATGTAGAGTCGCACGATTCGATTTTCACTTTAACTAGAGCTAGGCTTCCTTGGCTGTTGATCGGTTTGGTCGGTGGAATTGGCGGCGCTTATGTCATTGAATGGTTTAATATCGAGGACATAAACCCCCTAGTATTATTCATCCCATTAATTGCTGCCATGGGGGGTAACGTGGGAGTACAATCGTCTGCTATTGTAGTACAAGGGTTAGCCACTTCGAGTATTAACACCACGAACATTATCAGTAGACTCACTAAGGAATTAGGCGTAGGGCTACTGAATGGTATAATATGTTCCGTTATTATTTTCATCATCACATACTTACTCAGTTACGGATTGGAGCTGAGCATAATCGTAGGCCTTTCTCTTCTATGTGTTATCGTCTTCGCTGCACTTTTCGGCACATTTGTACCTCTAGTATTAGAGAAGAGAAATATTGATCCCGCGCTTGCCACAGGACCATTTATCACAACTGCAAACGACATCATAGGCCTCATTATTTATTTCAGCCTGGGGTCGTTGATGAGTGGAATTATGTGATGATGAAAGTCGCCTTCTTAGATATCGTTCATCCTGTTTTAAGAGAAAGACTTGAAGAGAAGGGTATTCTATGTGAGGAATTCCTCGATATCTCGAAAACTGAAATTTTATCTGGAACTCTAGAACAATACAATGGACTCGTTCTGAGATCCAGAATCACACTAGATTCAGAGCTATTAAATGCTATGCCTAATCTCAAATGGATAGCTAGAAGTGGGTCGGGACTTGATAACATAGATACTGTTTATGCTGAAAAGAAGAATGTCCTAATATTCAGCTCGCCTGAGGGCAACAGAGATGCCGTGGGAGAGCACGCTTTAGGAATGCTATTGAACCTACTCCATAAATTAAGGAGTAGTGACACCACCGTTAGGAACAAACAGTGGCTGAGGGAAGAGCATAGAGGATTGGAGTTGAAAACCCTCACAGTCGGGATATATGGCTATGGGGTAATGGGTAGCTCCTTTGCAGAAAAACTGAGCGGACTCAAGTGTGAGGTGATTGCATACGATAAATACAAATCCGGTTTTTCAGGTGAGCATGTTACTGAGGTAAGCGAAGATGAGTTTTTCGAAAAAGCAGATATCGCAAGTATTCATGTGCCCTGGACGGATGAAACTAAACAACTTGTAGATAGCGGATGGTTATCGCGGTTTTCTAAACCTATAATCCTCATGAATACTTCCCGCGGTGCCGTCGTGGTTACTGGGGATTTATTAGATGCTTTAGATTCTGGCCGGGTAACTGCCGCAGCACTGGATGTACTGGAGTTCGAGGGTAAATCACTAGAGGAACTAGAATTAAATAACACGTCCGAGATGGTTATGAGCAGACTATTTAATCACGATAACGTTCTCCTATCCCCACATGTTGCTGGATGGACAGTTGAAAGTTATTTCAAACTCAGTTCTGTCTTAGCCGATAAAATTTTAGGTAGCAAAGTGTCTTGACGCGTATCTAGTCTTACTATTCCTCTTCGCCAGTACGAGCTCTACTCGTGGCAGAATACAGAACTTTTAGAGCAGTCGCTTTTCTCAGCTCTTGCTTTACGTCTGTGACGACGCCCATCTTAGTTTCTTTGTCAACTTTAAGGCTAACCCACATTTTACTTTGCTCAGATTCAGCTAAAGTCTCACGCTCTTTTATTATCCATTCCTGAATTTCTGCAGGTTGTGAAAATTGATCATTCAACTGGATTACCGGTTCAGTACCATAACGTGTATCCATAGGAGATCCTATATTGACATATCGTATTAAGTGCTTCTTCTCTACTTTATATAATTCTGATGCCTCTGGCTTTGTCACTTGGACTTTTTCATCTTCAGTTCTTAATACTGTAGCTACCATGAAGAAGAATAACAGCATGAAAACAATATCCGGCAGCGATGCTGTAGATATTGAACCTGAAGGTCTGCTTCCGCCTTTTTTAAATTTACCCATATCAGTAGTAATTAGCGCTTGCGTCACGAGGCTCAGCCTCAGAAATACGTTGTGGGTATAAAGCTCTTACGGCTGTGATCTTATCAAGTGTCTTTTTGTCTTGCTTATTGCGTCCATAAATCTCTTCTAACTCTCTATAGGTTTTACCGAACTTCTCTAGAGCTAACTCGTCTCTCAACTCATTAACTGCAGATTGTAACTCGTTTTGGACCTGTATGTAAGTATCGTAAGTAGTACTCTTATCATTTTGCATTGATATCAAAGCAGAGGCAGGCAACTGTTTATAATCACCACCAAGTAAATCGATGGTTTTAAGCTTTACATTCCACTTCTCTAGAACTTTACTGAAGGCATCTTTATCCTCAGGGGCGGCTATTTTAACGATCTGCTGATACTCTGCTATTTTAAGTCTAACATCTGCTCTTTTCACCAATTCCCTTTCAGGAAATGCAGCATTAATTTTTCCGTTAGCTCCCGTAATCATGATGACGTCCCTATTCTTAGCGATGGTTTCGCCATTTATCACGTGTGACATCACTCCATCACCAGTAGCGATTAAGAAGTCTTTCGCCTTGTCCTTTAAATCAACCATATCAAGAGGTAATCCTTCTACAAGAAGAAGATCTAGGAAGTTGACTTTTACGTTAAATACGTTCTGCTCCTTTGCTTGAGGAATATCAATATCATCTGGAACTGGTGGCGGAAGCTGTCGCTTAATGCCCATATCTGATTCAATGGTTGTTGTTACAAGCCAAAAAATAAGGAGCAAGAAAGCGATATCGGCCATAGAACCAGCATTGATTTCCGTTAATTCGCGACGTGCCATATGCTTATTTAAAAATGCTACTTACCTCTGCCCATATAACAACAGAGACTGCTGATAGACCTAGAATGTAAACATAAATCATACTACCGCCAGCAAATATGCTCTCAGCAGGGCTTACGGTAATACCACTTATTTCATATGCATCTAAAACAGCTGAGTCAGCTAATGCGAAATAGCTTACAAGTCCGATTGTGATGAAAACTGATATACCTACTAGAGTCCCGATTTGGGATTTGAAGTCAGTGATTGATTTCGTAACGAAACGAACTATTCCGAATATTAGTGCTGCTGCAGCACAAGCTGTTCCTACACCATATATGAGGTAGAACATCCAATCAAGATAACCGCCATAGTTAGCGTTTCCTTCAAGAGTGGACTCGTCTGCAACGCTATTCCCGACAATTGCCATAAGAAGTAACACTCCTAATAGCATAATCGATATGCGAAGAAACTTTAGTAATGAATTGACTTTATTAGCGTCCATGTTCAATTATTTTCCTTGAAGCTTAAGCTTGTATAGTAAATCAACTAAATCCATACTAGCCTCCTCCATATCGAGAACGATAGAATCAATCTTACTTAAGATGTAGTTGTAGAAGACCTGAAGGATAATCGCAACAATCAAACCAGATACAGTTGTAATAAGAGCAATCTTAATTCCACCAGCAACAATAGATGCGTTGATAGTATTCGCTTCAGCGATGTCATCAAAAGCACTAATCATTCCAATTACTGTACCCATGAATCCTAACATAGGAGCAAGAGCGATAAATAAGCTAATCCAGCTTAATCCACTCTCTAGCTTCGACATCTCTACAGAACCGTAGTCCTCAATAGCTTTAGCGACTTCCTCATAACTACCAGAAGATCTATCGAGACCTTGATGGAAGATAGAGGCAACTGGACCTGCTGTATTGCGGCAAACCTCCTTTGCAGATTCAACACCACCGTTATTAAGGCTGTCTTCTATTTGCTCTACTAATTTCTTAGTGTTAGTTGTAGCCATGTTTAAGTAGATGATACGCTCAATACTAAGTGCTAGACCCAGGATTAAACAAATCAATACAGATGCCATGAAAGCAGCTCCACCTTCGATGAAGTAACGCTTTACAGTTTGGTGAAAGCTTAGAACTTCGCGAGAAGGCTCCACATCGGCAGCAGTAGCTACTTCTTCAGATGCAGCTTCCTCTGCCACAATAGCAGTAGAATCAACTAACATTGAATCAGCAACTGCAACATCCGCAGCGGCAGAATCAACAGCTTCTACATTGTCAAGATTATCGTCTTGAGCTAAAACCAAAGCCGGAGCCGTGGTAAACATTATTCCCGCAACAGCGAGAAGAGCAAACAAATTCTTCATGAGTATAATTTCTTACTAGTATTTCATTTCATCGCGGAGAGACGGGGATTCGAACCCCGGAGACATTGCTGCCAACACGCTTTCCAAGCGTGCACCATAAACCACTCGGACATCCCTCCAGTCCACTTTTGGACCTTAAGCGCCGCAAAATACTTCTAAATCAGGGAGCAGCCATATCAAATGGCACACTTTTTTCAAACTGACAGCTCACCTCTTAAATTGCTCAATAGAGCTCGTCGAATGAGTTCTCTGTCGTCTGTAGAACCTAATAACATCATAAGCTTCGTTATTGCAGCCTCATTAGTCATATCACCTCCTGGGATCACGCCACAATCCGCTAGCATAATGCTAGTCGCGTATTTCTCTTGATGAACTCCTCCATGCTCGCACTGTGTGACATTAACCATCACGACTCCCCTATCGCTAGCTCTCAACAGGACTTCTCTAAGAATGGGGTTATCTGGCGCGTTACCACTCCCAAACGTCCCTAACACCACTCCCCTCAACTCCTCCCAATCAAGTAATCTTTCTACTACTTCAACTGACATCCCCGGGAAAAACGGCAGCCATGCCACTTTAGTTTCAAATCTAGTACTCACCTTGAATGGTCTAGCCTTACTTACATAAAGTGCATGATTATTTATCTTAAAATCAACTCCCGCATCGACAAGCGAAGGATAGTTAGGGCTGACTATAGCATTGAAGCTTTGAGCACTTTGTTTGTGAGTGCGATTACCTCTCAATAACTGACTCCCGAAATAAACAGCCACCTCTTGAATCGTAGGAACACCGCTATCTTCATCACAATGAGCAGCGAGCATTACTGCTGACAATAGATTCTCCCTACCATCTGTTCTAGGCATGCCTATAGGTAGTTGAGACCCAGTTAGAATAACCGGCTTCTTTAAACCATCCATCATAAAGCTCAATGCCGATGCTGTATATGCCATGGTATCCGTTCCATGAAGCACTACGAATCCATCGTACTGCTTGTGATGCTTTTCTACAATCTTTGCAACCTTTCTCCAATGAGACGGGTTAACATTGGAACTATCAATAGGCGGATCAAATGAAACCGCATCTATTGAAATGCCTGAACGACTAAGCTCTGGTACATGACTAGTAATCTGACTGAAGTCAATCGGTACTAACGACCCTGTAAGAGGGTCGTGCACACTGCCTATAGTTCCGCCCGTATAAATTATTAGTATTGAACGCTTTTTACCCATTCTGAAGATTTTTTAGACTGAACATTCGTTCCGCATTCTCCGTTGTCACCTTCGCTACATCTGCGAAATCCACATCTAATATTTCAGCGACCCTCTTACCCACATGAACCACATATGATGACTCATTCCTCTTACCTCTGAACGGTACCGGTGACAGATATGGACTGTCCGTTTCGAGAACCAAATTCTCTAGCCCCACTCCTGGCAATACTTTATCGAGTCCGCCGTTTTTATACGTACTTACTCCACCTATGCCTAACATAAACCCTCCGTACTCAAGTGCCCTCTTCGCTTCGTAATCGCCGCCAGTGAAACAGTGGAATACTCCTGTTAGATTATCGTCATTAACCTGATCCATAACATCAAACAGTTCCTCCCACGCATCCCTAACGTGGATTACGATAGGTAGGTTACGCTCCTTCGCCCAATTAGCTTGGACAGTGAAAGCTGCTTTTTGGTCTTCAAGATGAGTCTTATCCCAATACAAGTCCAAACCAATCTCACCCACAGCCACAAAGTTCTTCGTCCCGTGAGTTGTATCTAAAACCTTCAAAATCTTCTCCAACTCTCCCTCCCAATTTTCATCCACATGGCATGGATGCAGACCCATCATACCATGGCACATCTCGGGCCATTTCTCCATCATGGACAGCACCCTCGGCATGCTCTCAACATCAATATTCGGGAGCAAAAGCGTGTCCACCCCAGCGTCTACACATCTCTGTACTGCTTCGTCTCTATCGGTATCGAATCGGGGCTGATACAAGTGTGTATGTGTGTCTATCAGTCTCATCTATTTTTAGATATCACTTTTATGCAAGATGCAACCTCTTTCGCTCTTTCAACTAACACACCCACTTCTTCTTCTCCATATGCTAACCCTACCGCCATACGTCTATAGGGCCTAGTTGTAGGTTTTCCGAAAATCTTAAAGTCAGAAGACGGTATGAGAGCAGCGTTATTAAGACCCTCGTAATGTGGAAAATCAGTGCCTTCATCTGTTGCGAGGATTACAGCAGAAGCACCATTTGTGTGTTGAATTATCTTTTCAACTGGAATCCCCAATATAGCCCGAGCGTGCAATTCAAACTCCGTCAAGTTCTGTGTCCCGGCTAGTGTCACCATCCCTGTGTCATGAGGTCGAGGCGATAATTCCGAAAAGTACACCCCATTATTACCCACAAAGAACTCAACTCCCCAAATCCCACTTCCACCCAGAGCACTCGTGACTACGTCAGACATTTGCTGGGCTATTGCGAGATGGTCTGGCTCCATGCGCATTGGCTGCCAACTCTCTTGATAATCACCTCTATCCTGCCTGTGTCCTATAGGAGAGCAGAAGAGTGTTTGTCCGTTGTTTTGGGTCAATGTGAGTAGTGTTATCTCATAATCGAAATCCACAAACTCCTCAACTATAACTTCCATCAAATCGCCCCTCGAACCATCCATTGCATAACTCCATGACGCCTCTATATCCGCCTCTGTTCTTATCACAGACTGACCTTTACCTGAACTCGACATTAGCGGCTTAACCACACACGGCATTCCTGTAAACCCTACACCTTCCCTTAGTTCTTCATAGCTGGTAGCGTATTTATATTTTGCTGTTTTTAGGCCCAAATCAATCGCAGCCATATCCCTAATCGCCTTCCTATTCATAGTGTAGTTAGCTGCCTTAGCGGATGGTATGACTGTGTATCCCTGTTTTTCATATTCAAAGAACCTCTCAGTCCGTATGCTTTCCACTTCTGGAACAATGAAATCCGGCTTATGCTTCTCTACTATTGCATCTAACTCACTTGCGTCAAGCATATTTATCACCTCAAACTCATGAGCCACTTGCATTGCAGGTGCATTCTCATATGAATCTACAGCTATAACATACTGACCCAACCTCTGTAGCGCTATCACTACCTCTTTCCCTAATTCACCCGATCCAAGTAGAAGTATTTTCTTTCTCATATAAATACAAAGATACCGGGGCTATACCTTTACGGCCTTGCAACAAGTAAAATTTATTATAACAAGGTTCAGCTCCATAGGAGATATAGTCCTAACCGCACCAGTGGTTAATGCTATACGCTCGCATTATGGAGACGCCGTACGAATAGACTTCGTGACGCTAAACCGATTTAAATCCGCAGTAGATCTAATTGATGGAATTGACAACATCTACGGAATTGAGAAGTCAACTATAGAACTATCTAAAGAACTACAAGAAATAGGATTCGATTATTTCATCGACTTACATGGTAACATCCGCTCTCGTTCTCTAGCGCGTTCGTTAAATATTTTAACCTTTACTGTTAAAAAAAAGACCGCCGCTAGACTCTCTCTCGTTCTGGGGATGAGGAGGCCGACCATCGAACACTTCGTTGATAGATCACTTTCTCTGCTTGAAACATTTTCAATTCCCGTGGCACTTTTAAAACCTTGGGGGAGATTAAATAGTGATAAACCAGACTTCGTTCTACCCGTTAAGTTTATAGCAATGATCCCTGGCGCAGCTCATGCTGGAAAGCAACTCCCACTTTCGACGTTGAGAGAGGTTTGTGGGTCGTTGAGGGAATATAAATTTCTTATTTTGGGCGGTGACGACATGAAATCAACAGGTGAATTGCTTGAAGCCGAGTTCGCTAACGTAATTTCTTTTTGCGGAAAAGGCTCTTTGAAAAACACCACTTATATTCTTAAAAAGGCTTCTTTGGCGATCGGTGGAGATACCGGTGCTATGCATATCGCATCGGCTGTGGGTGTAAAGTTGATTTCTGTTTGGGGTTGCACTAGGCCTTCGCTGGGCTTGAGTCCTTGGAAAGCTGCGGTTGACTCTGTCATCCTTGAACCTGAAGGTCGTGGAAATCGCCCATGCTCTCGTCATGGGGCGAAGTGTCGTTATAGAAAACTAGGCAAGGACCTCTGTATCAACCACGTGAGCTCAGGGCGGATAATCGATGCGGCTCGCCGGCTTATTTGAACTAAAAGAAGGTGTTACTCAAAAATAGCTTTCAACTCTGTAGCTTCATCTGGTTTAATCTTTCCTGCCAAAACCAACCTCAACTGACGGCGTCTCAAAGCACCTTTAAATCTCTCTTTTTCAAGATCTGTCTCTGGCACTAACTCTGGCACACCTATAGGGGCGCCCTGTTGATCTACCGCCACAAAAGTATACATGGCCTGATTACATTGCTTCTTCTTACCTGTCACGCTATCCTCGACAAAAACCTCTAGCAACACCTCCATTGATGACTTAAAAGATCTCGTTACCTGAGACTCGATAATCACAATATCCGCTAATTGTATGGGGCTGTCAAAAGAGACATTATTTACTGCAGCCGTCACTACAACCCTCCTGCAGTGTCTGTTTGCAGAAATAGCCGCTGCAATATCCATCCAATGCAGAAGATTACCTCCCATTAAATTACCGATAGTATTCGTGTCATTTGGAAGTACTAGGTGTACTGTAGAAGCAAAAGTCTCTCGGGGGTGTCGTGATGTTACCATTTTGCAAAAATCGACTACTATCGGTTATCTGCCAAGAAAGATTTTTTGTTTTCTAAGCCAAATCAATAAAGAGTGGACTATATTTGCCGTCCCAATTGGTACTATAGCTCAGTTGGTAGAGCAATGGACTGAAAATCCATGTGTCCCAGGTTCGAATCCCGGTAGTACCACGAAAAAACAAACAGCCCTTCTGCAGAAA